>ERZ780228.1624-NODE-1624-length-13355-cov-2.643684_pt1 | contig 13355 bp, 14 predicted proteins | sample MGYA00511015_ERZ780228 | MGnify/ENA primary metagenome ERZ780228 (study PRJEB29588, sample SAMEA2161897) | human gut metagenome | biome: human gut; feature: human-associated habitat; material: faeces | place: Denmark | collected 2008/2010 ...
GTTCCAAGGCAAACTCCGTACTGCGCTCAATTCCCAGGTCATCAATAATCAGCAGACTGTACTGGTTCAGGCTGTCGATATATTGGTTCTTCTCCTCGGAATACAGCCCGGACAGGGCGTTGAGAATCCGGGAGAAATTGGTCATCAGCACCGGAACACCCTGCTCCAGCAGAGCGTTGGCGATACATCCGGCAAAAAAGGATTTTCCGGTTCCCACATCGCCCCAGAGAAGCAAGCCGATGGATTTTGCCTTCATTTCGCTCCAATGGACAACATAGTCATGGGCTTTCTGCATTTCCGGGTTGTAACCCTTATCATTGGCAAAGGTGTATTCCCGCAGGGACTTGTCCTGTAAGCCGTTGGCTTTCAGACGGGACACCTGATCCAGAAATTCACGGTGCTTTCTCTCCGCTTCCTCTTTATCCTGGACTTCCTGCTGACAGCGGCAGCGAATGGGAACCACCATTTCCTTTCCAAGAACAACCACATGGTGCTGCCTGGGTGTTTTACATTTGGCGCAGTGGATGAGGTTGTCTGATTCATTGCGGTATTCATCTTCCTGCAAAGGGCGGTCAGAAAAGATATTCTGAATGGTGCCAGTGATTTGGTTCATAGGCTTTCATCCTCCTTACATTCATAGCTGCGTCTTACGGGAGCCGGGTGATCCTGCGTATACCAGCTGTGAATCGTAGCAGCGTGGTCTTGATACCGCTTCCCGCTGGAACGTATATAGCCAGACAGCTTTTCGATATATTCCCGGTATAATGGTATTTCCTTTTGAAGCTGTGCCAGCTCCTTTTCATTCAGGAAAACATTTTGATATTTTCCGTAAGCGGTGCGGTCAGCCTTACTCCCTTGTTTCTTTATCTTGTTATTGTTCTTTTCATTATTACTTCCGGACACTTTTCTTTCCCTTACAGAGACAGTTTCCTGTCCGTCAGACGGATAGGTTTCTGTCTGTATCAGGGAAAGATTTCTGTCCGTCTGCACCAGATATTCCGGTGGGACTTTTACATAGATTTTGTTTGGCAATCCCGGTCCCTGACGCTTGCGGAAAATCAAATCCGTTTTTTCCAGAACTGCCAGAGCGGTCTTAACAGACATTTCGCTTTTGTGCATGGTTTCTGCCAAATCCTTGATTGGAAAGAATATGAACGCACGCCCACGCTCATCTACCCAGCCTTCGTTTTTCTGTGAAAGTCTTGCTCTATCCAACAAAAGTACATACAGTATTTTTGCGGTTTCACTCAGCTGCTCCATATCCAGTAAAAATCGTGGAAATGCCATATACGGCGGTATCAGGGTATCCTTTATTAGAAACTGTGTCATGCGTTCACCTCCTTCCGTTGTCAGAATAGATACCGGTTATTCCCCAAGAAAATCCCAGTCAAGGTCTGCATCTTCCGGTTCGGATGCTGCAACAGCTACCTGCGGTGTAATCTGAGCAATACCAACCATACAGCCTGCCAAATATACCGGTAGGGTCCTGTTCATGGCATTTTCCACCGCTGTTACAATCTGCTCCACGAAGCGTTCCTCACGCTCTCTGGTTTCCAGATACGGCTCATCTTGCTTCTTGTAGTAACGGTCAAAGTAGTCCACCAGAGAAATGGCGATAATCTGGCTGTAGGATTTGAATTTCTTTTTATCCATCGTTTGCAGATACTGCCACGCCCGGCTCTGCACATCCTTGTCCAGATTGAAACGAAGATTTGTGCTGCGGATATTCTCATTCCGCTGAGCTGCATGCTCATGAGCAGAGCTGCCCTGCGATCTGTGATCAGAATCCGCGGATCTCCTCATCCTCAGATCCGGTCTTGTCGATGGATTTTATTATAAGGTAATAGCTGTAATCATCATTGACCTTTACTTCCACCCGGTCTCCTACACGATGACCGCGCAGTGCCTTGCCGATAGGCGATTCAATACTGATACGGTTTTCCATGGAATTTCCGCGGATGGAAGTAACCAGCTTGTACTTCTCCACCTCATTATCTTCTTCAAAAAGAACTTCCACGATATCGTCCATTCCCACTTCGTCAGATCTGGAAGCATCGGATACAATGGATGCCGTCTTCAGCATCCTCTCCAGATAACGGATGCGGCTCTCGTTCTGATTCTTATGCTTCTTGGCTGCATAATACTCAAAGTTCTCACTTAAGTCTCCCTGGGCACGTGCCTCCTTGACCGCCTCAATGGCTTCCTTACGTACTACCAGTTTACGGTGTTCGATCTCCTGCTCTATTTTTTCAACATCCTTGCGGGTAAGCTGTTCTCTCATTTCTCTGGCATCTCCTTTTCTTTATAACATTCAGACTGATCCTGGATCTGTTCTCCACTTCCTGTGAAGCTTCTGTCACAGATACAGGATTTCTGGAAGGTTACCGGAAATACCATAGCAGATACGCTCTGCTTTGTCAAACAGCGCATACCTGTTCTTCGGCTTCCTTCTGCTGGTGTACTCGCTGTTCAATATAATCTGCCATATGTTCTTTGGGGATATCCAGTAACATGGAAAATTCAGAATAGAGATGATCCTCTGCAAGCTTCAGATACCGCTCGTCTGTAGCGGTTGTTTTTTTGCCATGAGATAATCTGGCCTGTTTTCTGACGTAGATCGTCTTGATGATCCGAAGAAGATCTCTGCATTCACAGGTACGGATGCATTTCTTGTAGCTATCCTCCCGGAATTTCTCATTCTCAATACTCAGTGTCTCAATGGATGGGATCTCATCGATAAGCCTCTCCGCTTCTTCCCTCGTAATGATTCCGCGAAGCACCTGCTTTCCACCTTCCACCGGTGTAAATATCTTCCCATCTGTTTCTCCTCCGGGCCTCAGTACATAATAAAGCTTCTCGCCGGAGGAACCATCCACCCTCATTGTGGTAACTCCTGTTACCTGGCAGATGCCGGTACGACCATACACAACATATTCGCCTGTTTCAAACATTTTTCCACTTCCTTTCATTTTTTTACTTTTCTTTTGTTATCCTGGCGCTTATTGTGCTCTAATGAAAGCTCCCTGCCAGGTTATATATCCAGACAAGGAGCTTCTCACTGAGGATTCTATCCTTATTTTACTACTTTTCCCATTTATTTGCAAAAGAATTCAAAAAGTTTTTTTATTTTTGTGAAATATGCCCACAATGAGGGCATGTATTTTTTGTTATAATTCTTCTTTTTTCTTTCTTCCCAGACGGATGTCTTCCATATGAGATTTCAGTTCCGGTGTCATACTGTCAAAGAGATAGGTTTTGCTGTTGTCCCTGCGCTCCTGCCATTCTTCTCTCATCTGCTGTTTTGCGGAAGCGATCTCATCTTTGAATCCGCGCGCTGAGATCCTGGCGGCTCCCTGTCCCATAATAATGATCTGCTCCAGTCCGTCTGATGTGGCAACTGTCACGTTATGCTTCCGTCCGATTTCATGGACAGTGCGTTCAATATACTGGTCTGCAGTTTCCGCTTCTTTTGTATAGACAACATGAATGTTATGATACTGGAAGGTTTCCTCCGGATGGCCCTCCACACGGTAGGCATCAAATACCAGGATCAGAATGCAGCCCTTGATCCCCTGATAATCGCTTAATATATCCATTAACCTGGACTGTGCCGCATGAAAGTCTGCCTGTGCCAGATCTCTTAAATCCTCCCAGGCAAATATGATATTGCAGCCGTCCACCAGCAGATAGTCCTCTCTGTGGATGGCCGGACTGCTGTTTCTCCAGGCGCCGTGACCGGTTTTTGCCGGAAGGCCGGAATCTGCTGCACCTTTGCCTCCCTTCCCGGAAAAGCTGCTTCCGCTTTCCGGATTTCCGAAGCTTCGGCTGTTACTGCTGTATTTCTTTGAGCTCACCGGACCAAAGGTTTTCTCAAAGATTGCCTTCAGTTCTTTTTCCTCTTCGTAGCTTCCATACATGGAGGTATATTTTCCACGGCCGGCATTGGCTGTTCTGTGATCCGGACTGTTTTTGGCTGTTCCCTGAACTGAACGCACTCCTGCAGAGCTGTTGTCGGAATCCTCATAGGCATCATTACTGTCCGGAAGCTGAGCTCCTTCCAGATGCATATATTCTTCTACCTCATACCAGGGAACCACGAAGCCTGCTCCATGGGCACAGAATACAGAGCCTGTAGGATTCTCAAGATCTCTCTCGGAATCATAGCCGATCTCCTCTGCGATCTGCTCCTGATCCTGACAGGGTTCATAGCCCTTCAGAGTACAGGTCAGATGACCTCTGCCTCTTGTGTAGGAAACTACCTGGCTCTGATAATCCCTCATTTTTGCCACCGGCGCACTTCCTGTGATCACCGACAGCTCTCCCTGGGTTTCCGGCCCCTGAAAGGTTCCCTGCATCCTCTGGATATCCGTCATGGCACGGCCTACATTTTCTGCCGGAACCTCAAGTCGGAAGCTGTAATAGGGTTCCAGAAGAAGTGTCTCCGCTTTCTTGAGGCCCTGGCGCACAGCACGGTAGGTCGCCTGCCGGAAATCTCCACCTTCCGTATGCTTCTGATGTGCCCGCCCGGTGAGAAGTGTGATCTGCATATCGGTGATGGGTGATCCGGTAAGGACTCCCAGATGCTCTTTTTCCTCCAAATGTGTCAGGATCAGCCGCTGCCAGTTCCGATCCAGCTGATCTTCATTTGCCGCTGTGAAAAACTGCAGTCCGCTTCCTCTCTCTCCCGGTTCCAGAAGAAGATGCACCTCCGCATAATGACGAAGCGGTTCAAAATGTCCCACACCTTCCACCGGTGCGGCAATGGTTTCTTTGTATACGATATTACCGGTCCCAAATTCTACTGCCACATGAAAGCGCTCCCAGATCAGATGCTTCAGGATCTCGATCTGTACCTCGCCCATCAGCATGGCGTGGATCTCTCCCAGCTGCTCATCCCACATGATATGAAGCTGCGGTTCTTCCTCCTCCAGCTCCTTCAGGCTTTTCAGCATCCTGTGGGCGTCACAGCCCTCCGGAAGGATGATCTGATAATTCAGTACTGGTTCCAGCACCGGCATGGCAGAATCCGCCTCAATGCCAAGTCCCTCTCCCGGATATGTTTCGGTAAGACCTGTAACTGCACAGACGGTTCCTGCCTCTGCCTCTTTGAGCATTTCAAATTTTGCACCGGAATAGATACGGATCTGATCTGCCTTTTCCTCCCAGATCTCCTCTGCCGGAATACCATTTCTTCCTGCATTGGTCAGCGTCTCCTTAACCTTCAGGCTGCCGCCGGTGATCTTCATATAAGTGAGACGGTTTCCCTGCTCATCTCTGGCGATCTTAAAGATCCTGGCTCCGAATTCTGCGGGATAGGACGGTACTGCCATGTAGGTCTCCATTCCATGGATAAAAGCATCTACGCCTTCCATCTTCAGGGCAGATCCAAAGAAGCAGGGAAAAAGCTTTCGCTCCAGGATCAGCTCTGCCACGTCCTTTTTTGCGATCGTTCCTGTTTCCAGGAAGCTTTCCAGAAGGTTCTCCTCACACATGGCGATATTTTCCAGAAAATCATCCGTTCCATTTATTTTATCAGAAGTGCCCTGCGTTCCGGATATATTCTCTTTTTCTGCTTCACTGGCGTTGTCTTTCAGCTGTATTCCTTCAGCTGACGGATATTTCCCGGAGTTATCCACAGGATTCTCCTTTTTCCCTGCTGCTTCTGCACCGGAGCATTCCAGTTCTCCACTAAAATCCACACAGCATCCGCTTAATTTCTTCTTCAGCTCCTCAAGAAGTCTTTCCCTGTCTGTTCCTTCCTGATCCATTTTATTTACAAAAAGAAATGTTGGGATCTTATACTGTGTCAGCAGTCTCCACAATGTCTGTGTATGCCCTTGCACACCATCTGCTCCGTTGATCACCAGGATCGCATAATCCAGCACCTGCAGGGTACGCTCCATCTCAGCAGAAAAATCCACATGCCCCGGTGTATCCAGAAGTGTCACTTCCATATCCCCCATGGAAAAAACTGCCTGCTTTGAAAAAATGGTGATTCCTCTCTCCCTCTCAAGCTCATAGGTATCCAGATACGCATCCTTGTGATCGACTCTTCCGATTTTCCGGATCCTTCCGCATTTAAAAAGCAGGCCTTCCGATAATGTCGTCTTTCCTGCATCCACATGGGCAAGCACGCCCAGGCTTATATGTCTGTGTTTTATATTCTGAGGTTTTTCTCCCATTGAAAATACCCCTTTCTGTTGTAATGATATCCAATATCATAACATAGAAAGGGGTATAAGTCGAATTTTGTTTCGGTCTGTGATTCAGGAATCCAGGTAGGCTTTCAGCTTCTCCAGATCCTTTTTCATATCTGCTCTTCCTGTCTGGTAGATCCGCTCCAGATTGCTCTCATCACGCTCGATCATCGCCGCCTGGATGGGACTGCTCGGACGGATGATATGAATGCGCCCCTCTTTTTCCAGAGAAGCCAGTTCCTCCAGTGTTTCATTATAATGGATATGCCGTTCCTCCAGATCCTTCAGAAAAGCCGGATATTTATGTAATACTGCTTTCAGAAAAAGCTGCATCTTCGGGTTTGCTTTTTTTCGGTACTTCACATCTCTGGTAAGCACCACTACGTTTTTTTCGTATCCCCGGGAAAGCATCCACTTAACAGGGATCGGATCAGACACACCACCATCCAGAAGTCTCTTTCCCCCAAGCTTCACCGGTCGGGAAGCTACCGGGATCGATGCCGACGCACGCATCCATTCAATATCCTCCACATCTCCGTTGGGACATTCATGATACACCGGTTTTCCTGTATCCAGGTCCGTACACACCACTGTAAATTTCATGGGATTTTCTGCGTAGGTCTGACGGTCAAAAATATCCAGCTTCCAGGGCAGTTCATAATATCCGAATTCCCGGCTGTATACATCTCCTGTGGTGATCCAGTTCCGGATGCTTGCAAGTCTTTTATCCTTGCAGTACTTTTTGTTATAGCGAAGAACTCTTCCGATCTGCCTGGACTTATAATTGCATCCAAAAACAGCTCCAGCCGATACGCCCACCGCACTGTCCGCATAAATCTCATTTTCCATCAGAACATCGATCACGCCGGCTGTATACAAACCTCGCATACGCCCTCCATAACGATACTGAATTTTTTCAATTGTGTTTCTTCCATTTATTTGTCCTCTGTATTCTGTCTGGCAGACTCTGCTGCCCTTATGCTGTCATCTTTATGTCCCATTTATTGTACTTTTTGAATTATATCGGTCTTTTCTGCCATATATCTATATCCATTATCAGAATATCTTGGTTGTCCACTTGCTCATATCCCAGACTTCATTTACCACATCCTGGTAAAATTCCGGTTCATGGCAGATGAGAAGAATACTTCCGCGGTATTCCCGGAGAGCTTTTTTCAGCTCGTCTTTTGCATCTACATCCAGATGATTGGTAGGCTCGTCCAGAAGAAGAATATTGGTGTCACGGTTCACCAGCTTGCAAAGACGCACTTTTGCCTGCTCACCACCGCTTAAAACTCGTACCTGGCTCTCAATATGCTTGGTCGTCAGGCCGCATTTTGCCAGTGCGGAACGCACTTCATACTGGGAAAATGACGGAAATTCCTGCCAGAGCTCTTCGATACAGGTAGTTCGATTCTCACCTTTAACTTCCTGCTCAAAATATCCGATTTCAAGGTTCTCGCCCTGCTCCACGCTTCCGGAAAGAGGCTTGATCAGTCCAAGAAGGCTTCGAAGAAGTGTTGTTTTTCCTATTCCATTGGTTCCCACCAGTGCGATCTTCTGTCCTCGCTCCATAGTAAAATTCAGTGGCTTGGAAAGCGGCTCATCATAACCGATCACAAGGTCATGTGTCTCAAAAAGCATCTTTCCTGGTGTTCGGCCATAACGGAATTTGAACTCCGGCTTCGGCTTCTCTGCTGCCAGCTCGATCACATCCATCTTGTCCAGCTTTTTCTGGCGGGACATAGCCATGTTTCTTGTGGAAACACGGGCCTTATTCCTTGCTACGAAATCCTTCAGCTCACTGATCTCCTGCTGCTGTTTGCGGTAAGCAGCCTCCAGCTGTGCCTTCTTGACCGCATAGACCTCCTGGAAATGATCGTAATCTCCTACATAACGGTTCAGTTCCTGATTTTCCATGTGATAGATAATGTTAACTACAGAATTCAGGAAGGGAATATCGTGGGAAATAAGGATAAAGGCATTCTCATAATCCAGAAGATATCTTTTCAGCCATGCAATATGCTCCTCATCCAGATAGTTGGTAGGCTCATCCAGAAGCAGGATATCTGGCTTCTCAAGAAGAAGCTTCGCAAGAAGTACCTTGGTTCTCTGTCCGCCGCTTAGATCCGTAACATCACGGTCAAGCCCCAGATCCAGAAGGCCCAGAGCTCTGGCAACCTCCTCCACTTTGGCATCGATCGCATAAAAATCGTGAAGTGTCAGTTCGTCCTGGATCGTTCCAAGCTCTTCCATCAGACCATCCATCTCGTCAGGATCTGCAGTTCCCAGCTTGTCGCAGATCTCGTTCATCCGTTCTTCTTTTTTGAGAAGAGGATCAAAAGCGGATTTCAGCACCTGGCCGATGGTCATCCCCTTTTCCAGAACTGCATGCTGATCCAGATAGCCTGCGTGGACATTTTTTGCCCACTCTACCTTGCCTTCATCCGGCATCAGTTTTCCGGTCACGATACTCATAAATGTGGACTTTCCTTCGCCATTAGCGCCTACAAGTCCGATGTGTTCTCCCTTAAGAAGCCGGAAAGATACATCTTCGAAAATCGCTCTGTCTCCAAACCCGTGGGTCAGGTGTTCTACATTTAAAATACTCATTTGTTATATTCCTTTATCATTGTGGTTTTTCTGTTTTCCCGGAAGGGATTTTTAATAATGCTATAGTATTATACTTGATATTTTTCTCTGCTGTAAAGTCAAATCTCTGTATACACTACGATCGGCTGACTGGCAGCTTTTTTGTATTACCGGTTAAGCTGCTGAATACTATTGAATAATTTTCCATCTTCCTACTTCATTATCTTCTGTAAAAATCCTGTTCTTATTTATTATGCCATCGGATCTCACCGTTTAATATGATTGGATAACGGATCAGCTTGTCTGAATCAAGGTTTTCCGCATACATATCTACTGCGGTTATCTGGTGATTATCATATGTGGTATAATAATAGATTCCCTTTGTCGTGTTGCAGCATGAAGTATAGATTGTGATCTCATATGCGCCCTCTGATACCTCACAGCATCCCCGCTGCTGATCAACAGAGCCCAAAATATGGAAAAACTGGCTGACACTTTCGTTTTCCCCATCTCCGGATATTGCGTTTAATTTTGTAAATGCAACCTTTACAAATCTTGACTGGCTTGAAAGATCTCCCGGAATTCCCATTCCGCCCATTCCTCTGCTGTATGGATCCAGCTCCAGCACTCCTGCAAATGTACTTTCCGGCTGCTTTCTGGATACACCCGCATAATTGTTAAGTGCAAACATCTGACCGGGGAATGGAGGATTATTTGTAAGTACGCCAACAGGATCGTCATAGATGTGCATTCCGTCTTTCATGGATTCTACAACGATGCATTCCTCCTTGTCTGCGATCATCCAGTGAAGCTGTGCCGTTGGAAGCTGTTCACTGAAGGGTGTTCCCATAAGCTTCATATTGGAAAGCATCCTCCTTGCTTCAGCCACCGAAGCACACTGGGTAAGGATCCATGGAATAAATTCATATTGCGCCACCTGGACAAGATCCTTATCTGCCTCTGTCGCTTCCTCTGCATATGCCGCATTTCCCACAAAGTTAAGTCCTGCCATACCCAGTCCCTTTTCATTAGCCGCATCATAATAAAGCGGATAATCTCCTGCTACAAACGCCATTCCTATGAGAGCATAATGTGTTTTTGCTTTTCCTGCATATCGGAAATCGAACTCATAATTTCTTGGGGTTATGGTCACCTCTTCTCCATAGGAAAACTCATAGTCAAGAGTTCTTCCCATATAAAAATCCTTTGTCTGATACGTTGCTGCTGTACACATAGATCTACACCTCTTCCTTACAATAATCCTGCAAATAATCTCATGAAAAGCTGTCCCAGACGAAGATATGCACTGCGTCCTGTCCGGTATTGTTCTGTTACTTCCCGACATTCCTTCATTGTTTCTTCCAGGTCATTTCTTATAGATAACACAGCCGGACTGTCTGCCATAAAGCATCCGTTTTCAAAATGATGATAAAGACTTCCATTACTCGGAAAGTAGTTTGGTGATGATCTTGATAAAATGCAATGAGCGATTCAATATACGGCTCAGCATCTTCAAACGTCCAGTTTGCTTCCTCCTTCAAACGCGAGAATACCGATACCAGACTAATACATCGAACATCTTCAAAATTTGTAGCGCCATTCCGAGCATTTCGGTCATCGGAGCAGAACACATAAATCTGCTCCCCAAGCATCACCGACAAGACCTGCAACAGCACAAAAGACTTGATTTCTCCAAGATTATTTTTCTTGCCCACTTCGATATCGAGTCGTTCAAGCTCTTTCAAATAATCCTCTCTCGATATCGCCGTGTAATCAGCATCTTCCAATGCTCGATAATGTTCCGAAAAGTAATCTTTAGAAAAAACATCACAGGCCAATTTTAACATCTGTGTATAAGTCGCACACGCCAGCGGCCCTCGTACATGTGACAGGCTTTCAAGAATTTCTTGATCCGTGTAGCTTTTTATCTTTTGCGCGCCAATCTTTTCGCTCAACCAGATTGGCGCATCAGCATTATACCGATTAAGTTCTGTTACGATTTGCGCATGACAAAAGAACACATATTCCGGCAATTCCATGACCCGGTCAATCAAATGATTATCGACGCCATCTTGAACAGAGTGCGTTTTGGAAATGAAATCGGTATCTAGCAGTGCATATTTTTTCACTTCGCTTTTACACCCCTCAATCCAAACCGTACTCTTTTTTCAGTTGAGTAATGTAAGCCACATCGTCATTTTCTCTGGATTCTGTCAGATACTCATGCTGTCTATTATACTCAACTTTCTCAAGGAGTGTGCCAAAAGATTCTGTTCCCCTGCCATCAAGCTGCCAGCGCTTTGCCTTACCTATCAGTGATGCCCTTTTCATTACATTCACAGAACTTATCTCCAGCAGCTTTTCAGCCTGCTGGTGGGATATGTTTCCACTTTCAAACAAGCGCAGTACAACTGCCTTGTAGGGCATAGCAAACATATCCATAAGTATCAAAACGGAATCTACCGAAACCAAATCTTTATCAATTCCATACAGTAGAATTTGCTCATGGAGAAGTTGATCCGGCATCAAAAGCAGACCTGCGAAGGCATTAGCTTCCAAGTCCTCCTGTGTTCTTCCTGTTTCATCACCTGTTGCCGAATCCAGCATAGAACCATTTTTTATATAGCTCTGGTCTGCATTTTCTACATAACAGTAGATATGATACAATTCATGCGACGCAGCGAAAAACTGCTTACATAGTGGAAGTGCCGTATTTACGCACACAAAAATCGTATCCTGCTTCAAAAAAGTCAATGCCCATAATTCATCATCATGAATTGGAAAACGAAGCAGTTCCAGTGCAATTTCTTTCTTTCTTGCATAGTTCTGTATAACAGCAAAAATATTATCTTTGATAATAGAATTACCGACATACTCTGCCGAAAACTGCCTGACAACAGATTGAATTTCATCAAATTTCCTGTTTTGGCTTACAAAAAGGCTATCTTTCAGAACATTGTTCATCACTTATCCTCCCAGAGCTGCTCCATCTTTTTGCCATTCTCGCATGCCCTAGTGTGGAACAGAATCATGTCGGACAGTTCATCCGCAAGCCGGATTCCCTTTCTTGCTTCTTCTGTTTTAACACGCCCCATAAACGCATGAATCACATTCGTATCCATCGGCTTTTCTGGCATCTTCATCAGAGAATCCATCGACACATGCAGATATTCAGAAATCTTATGAAGTTCAATCGCATTGATTGCTCTTGCACCATTCATAATTTTGCTCATTGTCTGTTTGGAGACTCCAATTCCTTCTGCCAGATCAACCTGCTTTTTGTTTTCTTTTTTCAGTTCAGCCTGAATGTTGTTTGCAATTATCATATTTACATCCAGCATATAATCGCCTCCTGTTCTTGTACTTATATTATACGCTCTTTCACATAGAATATCAATTATTTAGAGACTGATCTTAGTTTTTAATTTATTTTGTCGCTATTTTAGTTACAAGTCATCGCTAACCTTCAGAAGAATGGTTTACACTAACGCTATAAACCTGTATTTTCCTCATTCAAAAGACCTTCTACAACCTCAACAGAGAGATTTCTATGATAGAACAGCTCATTGCCGAAGCAACAAAATTTGATTTCAAGGTTGCTCTCAAAACGAATCCACCAAAAAACCGGTTAAAAAACACCCCATTGCTTTTCCAACGAGGCTTGTAATTGTTGCAGGTCGACAAAATGCTTGTTTCTACACCCCTTGACCTTTCTTTCTTGTTTATAATGAGAAAGAAAGAAAGAAAAAGAAAGGAAATGCAATGAGCCGTCATGAACTTTTTCGTCATATGGGGCTTTATATCTGACAGTACCTGTGACATAGAATCCTTTTTTTCTTCTATCACTCATCTATATTTTCCTATCATTGGTCAGTCAGTGACTTGCTCCCACTGGGCCCAAAAGCATTTTGCTGGAGCTGTCATATTCTTTTCCAGTGAGTTCAGACCGAACAATATCATCATTCAACATTTTAATAAATGCCGCTGCCTCTTTTTGTGAAGAAATCACAATATGATCTTCTTCAAACTTGAACATAGTTTTGTAGCGAGAATGCTTTTTCAGATTCTCTAACAAATCGTTCTTTTTCATCTGCAAAACAGGCGAATTTTTTGCCTTTAATAACTTCTTTGCATTTGTCAACTTACTTTTATTTTCAAACGCAACAAACTTTTCAAGGCTATCTACAATATCCAGATCGCGAATAATCTCAATCGTCTTCTGTGCCCCCGCTCGTATGTATTGCTCAAATCCAAAAAATCTCTGCATAAGATCCATTTTTGCCGTAACAACACTTGAAGAAAAGATAATTACATCTGCTCGTGAATCTATCTGCACAATATCGCTATCAATTTCATCGTATGTATCACCAACAAATAGGGCTATAACATTTTTACTTCGATCAATTCTTGATACAGAGTATATATGTTGATAAACCCAAAAGTACTTGTCATTCAAATTGATTCTAAAAAGAAATCCAGACAGTTTATTTCTATCGCTTTCCGAGTAGTACTCCGTCCATGATATGAAAGGTTTGCAGATGTAATCAGCGTATCCGTTTGATCAAC
>ERZ780228.1627-NODE-1627-length-13332-cov-14.612412_pt1 | contig 13332 bp, 10 predicted proteins | sample MGYA00511015_ERZ780228 | MGnify/ENA primary metagenome ERZ780228 (study PRJEB29588, sample SAMEA2161897) | human gut metagenome | biome: human gut; feature: human-associated habitat; material: faeces | place: Denmark | collected 2008/2010 ...
CGCGGCGGGTCAGCGCCCCGCCGATGCGCCCCTCAAAGTAGTAGGTCTCCCCCACTTCCAGCTTGTCCGCCGCGTAGGGCGCATTGAACCACGACAGTGCCAGAATGCCGGAGTCGTCCGCCGCCAGCACCCGGTTCATGACCCGCCCGCCCTTGACGCGCCGGGCGGGCTCCTTTTGCAGCACGGTTGCGCGGACGCAGCATTCCACGTCATACGGCGCGGACACGACGGTGTAGGGCTGCGTGTAGTCGATGTATTTGCGCGGATAGCACAAAAGCAGGTCGCGGATCGTGAGGATGCCGAGCTTCTCAAATTTTTTGGCGAAGGCCGGGCCAACGCCCTTGAGGAATTGGACGGAATCGTTGATGGTGGGCATGGGGGCCTCCTTTCTTTGGGATGGCGGGCGGCAATGGGATGTGGCGCGGGAGAGATGAATCTCTCCCCTACGACTGGCGAAAGGCTTGCAGCTTGCGTTTGCAGGGGGCGGCGTCCTCGACGCTCCGCGGAGGGGTCAAGACCCCTCCCTACGATGTAGGGGTGAGACGGGGTGTGTAAAGCAGTAACGGGCGGTTATGGAAAGCGTGCGGGCCGGGCATGCCCGGCCCCTACGGAGTGGTGGAAGGGTGAGCGGGTGCTGGCCGGGAGGGGGAAGTCGGAGAGGTAACGGGACGTTGCTGCGTTTGTTGCCGCATACGCAGTAAAATCTCCTTGCGTATCCTCTGCAAAAGCCGTATACTACTATTATAATAGTATATTAGGTGGAATAGCCATGATGAAGATTTACCGCACACAGGATAAGCAGCTGACGCGCGTTGACGATATGAACGAAGGGGCCTGGATCTGCCTGACCAACCCCACCGACGACGAGGTCCGCCGGGTAGCGGCAACGCTGGACATCGAGCCCGCGGACATCGTGGCCGCGACGGACCCCGAGGAATCGGCGCGTATCAGCCTGGAGGACGGCTACACGGTCATCATCGTGGACATCCCCGTCAAGGTGGACGGTGCCGGTGAGGGCATCTATACGACTATCCCCCTGGGCATCCTGCTGACGCAGGAGCTGATCGTCACGGTCTGCTCCACCGATACCGCCGTTATCGGGGATTTTGCCGCCTGCCGGGTCAAGGGGTTCTCGACCCGCAAGAAAATGCGGTTCGTCTACCAGCTGCTCTACCGCGCAGCCACGATGTACCAGCAGGAGCTGCGCCTGATCGACCGCCGCCGCCAGGCCATTGAGAAAAATCTGGCCGGCGAGCTGAAGGACAGCGACCTGATGGAGCTGCACGGCCTGGAATCGACGCTGGTCTACTTTGCCACGAGTCTGCGCGCCAACGCTACGGTGCTGGACCGCCTGACCCGCTATAAGCGGCTGGAGCAGTACCCCGATGACCGCGAACTGCTCGACGACGTCATCGTTGAGATCCGTCAGGCCATCGAGATGACCAGCATCTACCGCGACGATATAAAGGGCACGCGGGAGCTGTTCAGCTCGATTCTGGACAACCGCCTGAACAACGCCATGAAGTACCTGACCAGCATCACCCTGCTGATGGCCGTGCCCACCGTCATCAGCGGTCTGTACGGCATGAACGTGCAGTCCGACGGCATGCCCTTTGCCAACACCACCGCCGGGTTCGCCATTGTGCTGTGCCTGACGCTGGCGCTCTGTGTATTTGCGGCGTGGGTGCTGCACAAGAAGCACATGTTGTGAGCTATACTGGGCGAGCAATGCCCGCCCCTACATGAAGTCTGCCCCGTCGGCAGACTTTTTCTGTAACATCCGCAAAAAAATTCCTACCTTATATAATAAAGGAGGCTGAAACCATGGAGGACGCCGCAATCGTGGCCCTGTACTGGGCGCGGGACGAGCAGGCGCTGGCCGAGACGGCGGCGAAATTCGGCGCGTACTGCCGCAAGATCGCCGACAACATTCTGCACAGCGCCCATGACGCGGAGGAATGCGAGAACGACACCTGGCTGGCCGCTTGGAACAGCATGCCCACCAATCGGCCTGCGCGGCTGGCTCCGTATCTGGGGCGCATCACGCGGAATCTCGCGCTGGACCGCTTTGACCGGGCGGCGGCGCAGAAGCGCGGCAGCGGGCAGACCTGTGCGCCGCTGGACGAGCTGGCCGAATGCGTCGCCGCGCCGGGCAGCGTGGAGGACAGCTTTGACGCTGCCGAGACCGGGCGGCTCATCAGCGCGTTTCTGCGCACGCTGCCGGAGGAAACGCGCAGCATATTTTTGCGTCGGTACTGGTACTGCGACGCGACGGCGGACATTGCCGCGCGGTACGGCCTGACCGAGAGCAAGGTGCGGGTGACGCTGCACCGCACGCGCGGCAAGCTGGCCGCCTACTTACAGGAAAGGGGTGCTGCACTGTGACAGAACGCGAATTATTTGAGGCCATCGGCCATGTGGACGACGACCTGATCCTGGCTGCCGACGCCCCGGTGAAAAAACGCCGCCGGGTGGTGCATCTGCAGTGGCAGCAGGTCGTGTCCGTGGCCGCGTGCGCCTGTATAGTTTTGGGCGGCGCAGCCGTGTGGCGGAGCGGCACGCTGCGCAAGAGCAGCATAGCCAGTGAAGCCGCCATGGCCGCCGACGTCCCGGAGGCCGCCGCCGAGACCGCCCCCGCGCCGGACATGCCGATGCTGGATGCCGCCGCGCCCCAGGCAGCGGACGCCGACGAGGGAGCTGCTGTCGAAAAGGACAGCGCCGTTTCCGGCATCGCTCTGGGCCTGGCGCAGTGCGTACAGATCGACGGCGTGCTGTATTTTGATACGGGCAGCGCAGTGGACTGCCCCCCGGACCGCGGGGCTGACGGGGTCATTGAGACAAGCGTTGACCGGGACGCCTTCCCGGAGACGGACGGGTGCTCGAACTTTGGTACCGGGTATTCCTACTGGGTGACCGGGGACGGCGTTGTCATCGTGGAGATGGACGGGGCGTATTGGGAGTTTATGGCGAATTGATGGTTCTACTCGCCTTCCCCTTTGGGGGAAGGTGGCCCCGCAGGGCCGGATGAGGGGCGCGTGTACCGTGGCGCCCCGATAGCGGACGGCAACGGCAAGGCAGCCCCTCATCAGTCAGCGGTCGGGGCCGCTGACAGCTTCCCCCTCGGGGGAAGCCATGCTCATACAAAGTACAAATGACCCATGAGAGGCAGCCACCGTCTCCATGGGTCATTTTTTATCCCGCTCTTTGGCGGCGCTCAACGCCTCGGGCTTGCGGGTGTCGGGGCTTAACAGCGTTGCCCGTGTCACCGCCGCGCCGCCGAATTTACGGCGCAGGGCATCGGCGGCGCGGTCCAGCTTCTCCTGCTTGTCGATGCGGGCGGCATCGGTGAAAAGGTCCATCTGCTCAAAGTTGTCCTCACCGGTCTTTTCGGCGCTGACACCCACCAGCCGCACGGGGCGCTGCGGCCACATCTGGCGCATCAGCTCGATTGCCACATGGTAGAGGCGGTCCGTGGAGTTCGTCGGGTTGGGCAGCGTCGTCTGGTGGCTCGTGCGGCGGAAGGCGTTGTCCACCAGCTGTACCGTGACGACACGGGCCGTCTTGCCGTCGGCGCGCAGACGCCGCCCGACGGAATCGCAGAGTGCCAGCATCGTGGCGTCGGCGTCCTCGGGGCGGGCCAGGTCCCTGGGCATCGTTACGCTGTTGCCGTAGCTGTTGTCGCGGGTGCGCTGCTTGGTCACGGGGTCGGCCTCACGGCCATTGGCGTAGTTCCACAGCGTATCGCCGCGGCTGCCGAACAGCTTGACCGCCGTATCCCGCTCAAGCCGGGCCAAATCCCCTATGGTGTAGATGCCGCAGCTGTTCAGACGCTTGGCCGCGCTGGGGCCGACGCCGAACAGGTCGCCCACCGGCAGCGGCCACATCTTGGTCTCGACCTCGTATTTATATAAGGTATGCACCCTGTCGGGCTTTTCAAAGTCGGAGGCCATCTTGGCCAGCAGGCGGTTGGGCGCAATGCCGACGTTGACCGTGAAGCCCAGCTCCCGGCGCACGCGGCGGCGGATCGTGTGCGCGGCGGTCAGCGGCGGGCCGAACAGTGCCTCGGTGCCGGTCATGTCGAGAAACGCCTCGTCGATGCTGTATTGTTCAACATCCGGGGTATAATCGTTCAAAATTTGAATCAGTGCCTTGCTGTTTTTTACATAAAAATCAAAGTCCGGCGGCACGACGGTCAGCCCCGGGCACTTGACGCGGGCGGCAAAGAGGCTCTCTCCCGTCTGGATGCCGAATTTTTTCGCCGGGGTGCTTTTTGCCAGCACAACGCCGTGGCGCTTGGCCTCATCGCCGCCGACGACGGCGGGGATCGTGCGCAGATCGACAGTGCTGCCGCCCTGCAGCGCCTTGAGCGCCGACCAGGACAAAAACGCCGAGTTGACGTCCACATGGAAGTAGATTTTGGGCATGGGGACCTCCTTTCCGCCCTTGCCTTCCCCCTCGGGGGAAGGTGGCCCCGCAGGGCCGGATGAGGGCAAAGCCCGCCATAGATGCCCGGCCGGGGATTTCCGCCCTGTAGGGGCCGGACATGTCCGGCCCGCGGCTTTTCCATGGACTACCGCCCGCCCTGCACCTCCGGGCCGGGCATGCCCGGCCCCTACAAAGCTGTTCAACGGTAACTGGGCAATCGCGGCAAGCCCCCGGGGATTTTTTTAATTATACCACAAAAACCCGCACTTGCATATCATCCCCAAGCGTGCTATAATGTATGTATATTTATACAAATAAATCGTATATTTAAAAAGGAGCTTTACTATGGACCTCGTAGGGCATGATTTTTTGACGCTGTTGGACTTTACCCCCGCGGAAATCGGTTATCTGCTGGATCTGGCAGCCGAGCTGAAGGCCAAGAAAAGGGCGGGCATTCCGCACGACACGCTGCGCGGCAAGAATGTGGCGCTGATCTTTGAGAAAACCTCCACCCGCACCCGCTGCTCGTTCGAGGTCGCCGCGCACGACCTTGGCATGGGCACGACCTATCTGGACCCCACGGGCAGCCAGATCGGCAAGAAAGAGTCCATTGCCGACACCGCGCAGGTGCTGTCCGGCATGTTTGAGGGCATCGAGTACCGCGGCTACGGCCAGGCCATCGTTGAGGAGCTGGCCAAATACGCCAGCGTGCCCGTCTGGAACGGCCTGACGAACGAGTACCATCCCACCCAGATCCTGGCCGATTTTTTAACGCTGCGTGAGCATTTCGGCAAGCTGCAGGGGCTGAAATTCGCCTACATGGGCGACGCCCGCTACAACATGGGCAACAGCCTGATGATCGGCTGCGCCAAGATGGGCCTGCATTTTGTGGCCTGTGCCCCCAAAGCCTACTGGCCGGACCCCGCGCTGGTGGAAAAGTGCAAAGAGTTCGCCCGCGTCAGCGGCGGCAGCATCACGCTGAGCGAGGACACCGACACCGTGGCCGGTGCGGATGTCATCTACACCGACGTCTGGGTCAGCATGGGTGAGCCTGTGGAGGTCTGGGAGGAGCGCATCAACGCCCTGTCCCCCTATCAGGTCAACGCCGAGCTGATGGCGAAGGCCAAGGGCACCGCCGTGTTCATGCACTGCCTGCCCGCCTACCACGACCACAAGACCGCCGTCGGCAGGGAGATGGGCGAAAAGTTTGACCGCGACGCCATGGAAGTGACCGACGAGGTCTTTAACGGCCCGCAGTCCATCGTGTTCCAGGAGGCCGAGAACCGCATGCACACGATCAAGGCGGTCATGGCGGCAACGCTGGGGGCGTGAGTCCCAAGCCTTCCCCCAAGGGGGAAGCCAGACACAGAAAAAGGCACGTCCAACGCAGGACGTGCCTTTTCATTTATAAAGGAAATTACTCCTCAATATAACCGTACTGCAGGTACCAGTAGCCGTAGGGGCTGTGCCAGGTGCCCTTCAGAGAGGGGCTCTGCAGCCAGAAGTCGTTGTAATACGCAACGGGGATGCAGGCGGCGTCGGCCATCAGCATGTCCTCGGCCTCGTGCAGCTTCTCAAAGTGGGTAGCCTTGTCGGCAACGCGGGACTCCTCGATGAGCTTGTCAAACGCGGGGTTGGCGTACTTGCCGTCGTTGTTGCCGTTGTTGGTGGTGAACAGCTCCAGCATGTTGGAGGGGTCGTTGTAGTCCATGGACCAGCCGTTGCGGCTGATGTCATAGTCACCGGCGCGGCGCATCGGCAGGAAGCTGGCCCACTCGACCTTGTTGATGTTGACGGTGATGCCCAGCTCGCCCCAGGCCTGCTGGACGTACTCAGCAACGGGGGTGTGGTAACCGGCGTCGTTGGTGCTGTACTCGATGGTGGGGAAGCCCTCGCCGTTCGGGTAACCGGCATCGGCCAGCAGCTTCTTGGCCTCCTCGAGGTTGGCGTCGTAGTCGTCGCTGATGTAGGTCTTGCCGCCGTTGGCGTTGTCGTAGAACATGCCGTTCTCATCGACGATGCCGGGGCCGACCAGGTTGTAAGCGGGGGTGTAGGTGCCCTGCATGATGGTGTTGGCAACGTAGTCACGGTCAATGGCCAGAGACAGAGCCTTGCGGACATTGGGGTCGGTGAACGGCTCCTTCTGGTCGTTCAGGGAGATGTAGTAGGTGCCCAGGATGGTGTCAACGTAGAAGTCGCCGCCGTCCTCAGCCTTGGTCAGGCTGGGGATCTCATCGGTGGGGACGTCCTTGATGAGCTGTGCCTCACCGCTGTTGTAGGCGGCGTAGGCAGCGCTGGAATCCTCGAGCAGAAGCAGGGTGATGGTGTCGGAAACGATCTTGGAGGAATCCCAGCCGCCGACGTAGTTCGGGTTCTTGGACAGAACAATACGCTCGGAGGGGACCCAATCGGTGATCATGTAGGGGCCGTTGCAGACGTAGGTGTCAGGCTGCGTGCACCAGGCATCGCCGTTGGCCTCAACAGTGGCCTGCTGCACGGGGCTCATAGCCGCGAAGGCGCAGAGCTTATCGAAGTAGGAGCAGGGATAGGCCAGCTGGATGGTCAGGGTCTTGCCGTCCTCGCTGGCGTGGACGTTCAGGGCATCCCAGTCGGGATCGGTGGTGGTGTTGCCGCCTGCATCGGGGTTGCCGATGGCATCCTTGTAGCCGTCGATCATGCCGACAACGGTCTCGCCGTAGGGGGCTGCGGTGTCGGGGCAGGCCAGACGCTTGAAGGAGTACTCAAAGTCCTTCGCAGTCAGGTCGGAGCCGTCGCTCCACTTCAGGCCGTCCTTCATGGTGAAGGTCCAGGTCAGGCCGTCCTCAGAGACCTCGGGCAGATCTGCCTGGCCGGGAACAACCTCGTTGTTCTCATCGATGAGCAGCAGCGGCTCAAAGACAGTGATCAACGTGTTGGCACCGTCGATTGCGCTGTTCAGCGCGGGGTCCAGGGTCTCGGGGTTGGAACCGAGCTGGACGGTGAAACCGTTGGCGGAAGTGCCGGTAGCCTCGGTGGCTTCGCTGGTCGCAGCCTCAGTGGATGCAGCGCTGCTGGCATCGGTGGCAGCGGAGCTTGCAGAGCCGCCGCACGCAGCCAGAGAAGCAGCCATGCAGCCGGCCATAGCCACGGCAGCAATGTTCTTCATCTTCATGAATATACCCTCCAAATATAATGTACTTTATACCCAATCCCCCCGGGAGACAAGCCCCCAACGGAATGAATATTTATACTTTACCACTCTGAATCCGCAATTTCAAGTGGTCAGTAACTTTTGTAACTGTTTTGATAGAAAATCCTTTTGTATTTCTACCGCGTACAGTTCTATGTCCTGCGGATGGATGTTCGCCCCGCGCGCACATTTTGGGGTCAAGTACAAGGCGGCTGCGGTGAGCCGCCCTGTATAAGTATGAGTTTTTATGTCGGGTGGAGTCGAGGGGCGGACAAACAGCGTCCGCCACGCCCGGCAGCGCCCCCTGCATTACTTTACTTTGTCCAGATGGTGGCACGCTGCCCAGTGGCCGCTGCTCACTTCCTTGAACTCCGGCACCTCGGCGGCGCAGCGCTCGTCGGCGTAGGGGCAGCGGGTGCGGAAACGGCAGCCGCTCGGCGGATTCAGCGGGCTGGGCACATCGCCCTGCAGCACGATACGGTGGCTCTGGCGGGCCGTGACGGGGTCCGCCACGGGAATGGCCGAAATCAGGCTGCGGGTGTAGGGGTGGACGCTGTGGGCGATCAGCTCAAAGCTGTCGGCCAGCTCCACCATCTTGCCCAGATACATAACGCCGATGCGGTTGGAAATGTGCTTGACAACGCTCAGGTCGTGGGCGATGAACAGGTAGGTCAGCCCCATCTCCTGCTGCAGGTCCTCAAACATGTTGACGACCTGCGCCTGGATCGAAACGTCCAGCGCGGAGACCGGCTCGTCGCAGACGATGAACTCGGGGTCCACAGCCAGGGCGCGGGCGATGCCGACGCGCTGGCGCTGACCGCCGGAGAACTCGTGCGGGTAGCGGTTGGCGTGCTCACTGTTCAGGCCGACGCGCTCGAGCAGGGAGATGATCTTGTCATGGCGCTCCTTGGCGTTGGCGCACAGGTGGTGGATGTCGATGCCCTCGCCGACGATGTCGCCGATGGTCATGCGGGGGTCCAGGCTCGCGTAGGGGTCCTGGAACACGATCTGCATACGGCGGCGGTAGGGCAGCATATCAACGGCGATCTTTTCCTTTTTGTCAAACAGGACCTTGCCGTCGTAGATGATGGTGCCGTCGGTAGGCTCATACAGGCGCAGCAGGGTGCGGCCCGTCGTGGTCTTGCCGCAGCCGGACTCACCGACCAGGCCCAGCGTCTCGCCCTTGCGGATGGCAAAGCTCACGTCGTCCACGGCCTGAACGTACTGCTTGTTCTTGCCCATGCCGCCGGAGGGGAAATACTGCTGCAGATGCTTTACTTCAACGAGATTCTCGCTCATCAGGCTTTGCCCCCCTTCTCAAATTCTTCCTTCTGGCGCAGCCAGCAATAGGTGTAGTGGGTGTCGCTCAATTCGGTTCTGGGCGGCATCTTGTTCAGGCAGACCTTCATGCAGCTCTTGCAGCGCGGCGCAAACGGGCAGCCTGCGGGCGGGTTCAGCAGGTCAACGGGCTGACCCTCGATGGGCACCAGACGCTCCTTCTCCTCGGCGTTCAGCTTCGGGATGGAGTTGATCAGGCCCTTCGTGTACTCATGCTGGGGGTTGTAGAAAATTTCGTCCGTCGTGCCGTACTCGACGATGTGACCGGCGTACATGACGGCGATCTTCTCGCACATCTGGGCCACAACGCCCAGGTCATGGGTGATCATAATGATGGACATGCCCAGCTTGTGGCGCAGGTCGTTCATCAGCTCCAGAATCTGTGCCTGGATCGTCACGTCCAGCGCGGTGGTCGGCTCGTCAGCGATCAGCAGCTTCGGCTCACAGGCCAGCGCAATGGCGATCATGACGCGCTGGCGCATACCGCCGGACAGCTCGTGCGGGTACTGCTTCAGGCGGCGGTCCGGCTCGTTGATGCCGACCAGCTCCAGCAGCTCCCTAGCGCGGGCCCAGGCTTCCTGCTTGGTCTTTTTGGTGTGCAGCAGGATGACCTCGACGATCTGGTTGCCGATGGTGTACACCGGGTTCAGGCTCGTCATGGGGTCCTGGAAGATGATGGAGACCTCGTTGCCGCGAATTTTGCGGAACTCCTTCTCGGTCATTTTGTCGATCTGGTGGCCGTTGAACCACACCGTGCCGCCGACCAGCCTGCCGGGGTAGGCGGTCAGGCCCATGATGGAGTAGGCCGTGACAGACTTGCCGGAGCCGGACTCGCCGACGATGCCCAGCACGTCGCCCTGGTTCATGCTGAAGGACACGCCGTTCAGCGCCTTGACCTCGCCCGCGGGGGTGAAGAAGGACAGGCGTTCGTCCTTGATTTCAAGAATTTTTTCGCTCATGTTGCTCCTCCTTCCCTCTTTAGCTCTTGAGCTTCGGGTCAAACGCATCGCGCAGACCGTCGCCGAACAGGTTGAAAACCAGGATCATGATGCTGATCATCAGCGCGGGGGCGATCAGCAGCACCGGGTAGGTGTTCATGCCCTTGACGGCGTCAGTCGCCAGCGAGCCGAGGGACGGCATGGGGGCTGCAACGCCGAGGCCGAGGAAGCTCAGGTAGCTCTCGGTGAAGATGGAGGACGGGATCTGCAGGGTGGTGGTGACGATCAGGGTGCCCATGCAGTTCGTCAGCAGGTGCTTCTTGATGATGCGCCCGCCGGAGGCACCCAGCGCGCGGGCAGCGGTGACGTACTCGCTCTCCTTCAGCGTCAGGACCTGGGAGCGGACGATACGCGCCATGCCGACCCAGTACAGCAGGGCGAAGATGATGAAGATGGACACCATGTTGGGGCCGAGCTTCTGCATCCAGCCGAAGCCGGGCTTGGTGGCCAGGCTCTCCAGCGGTTCCTTGATGGCCATGGCCAGCAGGATGATGAGCAGGATGTCGGGGATGGTGTAGAGAATATCGGTAATACGCATCATGATGTTATCGATCCAGCCGCCCGCAAATGCGGAGATGGCGCCGTAGGTCGCGCCGATGAGCAGGACCAGCACAGAGGCCAGCAGACCGACGGACAGGGAGACGCGGGTGCCCATCATGACACGCACGGCAAAGTCACGGCCCATACGGTCGGTGCCCAGAATGTGAGGGAATACGTTCTCGCCCTGGTCGATGAGCTTCTGCTCCGCGGCAGAATATTCAAACGGGGCCAGGTTGTTGCTGCCCTTGATCTGCTGCTCATAGCTGTAGGGCCAGAAGCTGGGCAGAACATAGGCCATGAAAGCGATCAGCAGGATGACGACCAGGCTGACCATGGCGATCTTGTTTTTGCGCAGACGGCGCATGCCGTCCTTCCAGAAGTTGACGCTCTCGCGCATGACGACAAGGCTTTTCTTCTCGTCGTTGGACGCGGGGGCAAAGTCCTCAACGTTGAGTTGCAGGCTCAACGGATTCTTTTTCAGATTTTCCATGTGTCTGCTCCTCCTTACTTCAGCTTGATGCGCGGGTCGATGATCTTATACAGGATGTCAACAACGACGTTCGCAACGATGACGAGGGTCGCCAGCAGGATCGTGGTGCCCATGATCATCATGTAGTCACGGTTCGTGATGGCGGACACGAAGTCGCGGCCCAGACCCGGGATGGAGAAGATCTTCTCCACGACGAAGGAACCGGTCATCAGGCCTGCCAGCATGGGGCCGACATACGTGATGACAGGCAGGATCGCGTTGCGCAGCGCGTGCTTGAAGAGGATCTTCACACTGGAAACACCCTTGGCGCGGGCGGTGCGCATGTAGTCCTGACCCATGACGTCCAGCAGGCTGGAGCGCATCAGGCGGGTGATGTAGGCGGTGGGATAAATCGCCAGCGCCGTCACGGGCATGATGTAGGCCGCCGGTTCATTCAGGCCGACGGTGGGCAGGAGCTTCAGGTTCATGCCGAAGGTGTACAAAAGCACGACGCTTGAGATAAAGCTCGGGATGGCGATGCCGCAGGTGGCAAACACGATGATCAGATTATCGGCCCACTTCCCTCGGTTATACGCGGACAGACAGCCCAGCGGAATGCCGACGCAGAGCGCGACGACCACAGCCAGACCGGCGGTGCGGGCCGAGACCGGCAGCTTGGAGAAGATGATCTGGTTGACGGTACGGCCGCGCTGTTTCAGGCTCAGGCCCATATCGCCATGGATCAGGCTGTTCATATAATTAAGGTACTGCACGCCGAGGGGCTTATCGAGGCCGTATTTTTCGGCCAGGGCCTGCTGGGCTGCTTTGCTGATGGACTTTTCCGCCACGAACGGGCCGCCGGGGACCAGGTTCATGATGAAAAAGGTAAGGGTCGCGACGATGAACACGCTGAAAATGCCCATTGCCACGCGCTTGACGATGTACTTCGCCATGGTTTTGTGCCACTCCGTTTCTTAATGGAATACAAATTGAGGTCGATTTCGGTTTATTCGTTTAACGCTCTGTACCGTGCGTACACGCTTGTGCGCAACAGGCGGACAGACTGGAGAATAAAAAAGCCGATGGCGGCTGCGATTGCAAACGCCATCGTTCGTAATCCGAAATCTACTCTATATTATAAAATGTTGCAAAGTATTTGTCAATTCGATGTTCGTTTTCAGACAACGGCAAAGAGCTGAAAACCCGCCCCGCAGGCTGCGGATTTTCGTGAAAGATGCCCATTTGCAGAATTTTTTGAGTTTTTTGAAAAAAACGCTTGACTTTCCGGGCGGCGGGCGCTATAATAAAACACGTTCTCCGGCGAGAACGCCAAGAGAATATGCGCCGGTAGCTCAGCTGGATAGAGTGTCTGACTACGAATCAGAAGGTCGGGGGTTCGAGTCCCTTCCGGCGCACCAAGAGCCTGTGACATAAAGAATGTCACAGGCTCTTTTCTTTGTTGCATCGCACAAAATCAGCAAAGTCGATGACCGATTTTCAAAGTGCGTTTTATAGAGATGTCCAACCGTTTTAAAGCGGTTGGGCTTTTTTGTTGGGCAGTTTGGGACAGCTTTCCCCTCCCCTGCCGCCCGCTTTTGCAGTTTTTCAGCAAAAATTCCAACTTTTTTCTGCTGTTTTCAGAATCTTTTCAATTCCCCCGTAGCCAATTTCCTGAACAGCACCCCATTTGTTAGACAGTATGATATACTATCTAACAAGTGGGGTGTTTTGCTATGCCAAAAGGAGTACCAAACAAACGATATACGCCAGAATTCAAAAAACTGGTGATTGAAACCATGCAGGAAGAGAAATTAAGTTACAGCGAAACCTGCCGTAGATTTGAGGTAAACAGCAGAGATCAGATCAAATCATGGGAGCGAATCTATCTGGAGGAAGGGCCGGAAGGCTTTGCCGTCGAACGGCGCGGCCGCAGCAGCACTGGTCGGTCAAAGAAGCTGCCAAAAGAGGTAGAAGAAGATCTGCTGGCAGAGGTTCAGCGGTTGCGTGCGGAGAACGACTACCTAAAAAATTTGCAAGCCTTGGTTTTGGAAGACGAGCGACGCCAGCACAAAAAACGCTGGTAGTTCAGAAGCTAAGGCAAAAACACGCACTCAGTATTCTGCTCTCAATCGCTCAACTACCCCGTGCCACTTTCTACTATCATTTGAAGCAGATGCAGAAAGAAGACAAATATGCATCTGTTAAGGAAGAAATCACAACGATTTACCACGAAAACAGGGGCCGGTACGGCTATCGCCGGATCACGGCAGAACTTCGCAAGCGCAATTTCCTCCTGAACCACAAGACTGTCCAGCGGCTTATGAAAGAGTTAGGCTTGGTTTGCCGTGTCAGGATGAAGAAGTATCGTTCTTACAAGGGTGAAGTTGGCAAAA
>ERZ780228.1632-NODE-1632-length-13288-cov-2.767702_pt1 | contig 13288 bp, 12 predicted proteins | sample MGYA00511015_ERZ780228 | MGnify/ENA primary metagenome ERZ780228 (study PRJEB29588, sample SAMEA2161897) | human gut metagenome | biome: human gut; feature: human-associated habitat; material: faeces | place: Denmark | collected 2008/2010 ...
TGTGACAAAGGAGTTCCAGGAAATCTGATGGGAATGTTCAGAGTCAATGTTCCATCCGTCTTTGTACCAGGTGGAACAATGAATGCGGGACCAGATATGCTGACATTAGAGCAGCTTGGAATGTACAGTGCTAAATTTGAACGAGGAGAAATTGATGAAGAGAAATTAGACTGGGCAAAATGCAATGCTTGTCCTAGCTGTGGGGCATGTTCATTCATTGGAACAGCATCTACAATGCAGATCATGGCAGAAGCACTTGGACTTACATTACCAGGAAGTGCATTGATGCCAGCAACAAGTCCAGACCTTCTTGCATTTGCAAGAGAAGCAGGACGCCAGTCAGTAAGACTTGCACAAATGGAAAATATGAAACCATCTGATATCGTTACGATGGATAGTTTTGAAAATGCGATCCTTGTACATGCAGCAATCTCAGGAAGTACAAACTGTCTGCTGCATCTTCCAGCAATTGCTCATGAACTTGGAATCGAGATCACAGGAGATACATTTGACAGACTTCACAGAAACGCAAGATATCTATTAGATGTTCGCCCAGCAGGACGTTGGCCAGCAGAATGTTTCTATTATGCAGGCGGGGTTCCAGCGATCATGGAAGAGATCAAAGATTATCTGCATCTCGATGTTATGACAGTGACAGGAAAAACATTAGGAGAAAATCTAAAAGAATTAAAAGAAAATGGATTCTACGAAAAATGTGATAAATGGCTGCAGGAATTTAATAAACGTTATGGAGTGAACGTAACAAAAGAAGACATTATCCGTCCATATGATAAAGCAATCGGAACAGATGGAAGTATTGCTGTTTTACGTGGAAATCTTGCACCAGAAGGAGCCGTGATCAAACATACAGCATGTCCAAAAGAAATGTTTAAATCTGTCTTGAGAGCCAGACCATTTGACAGTGAAGAAGAATGTTTAGATGCTGTCTTAAAACATAAAGTACAAAAAGGTGATGCAGTCTTTATCCGATATGAAGGACCAAAAGGAAGTGGAATGCCAGAAATGTTTTACACATCCGAAGCAATCAGCAGCGATGAAGAATTAGGAAAGAGTATTGCACTGATCACAGATGGACGTTTCTCAGGAGCATCTACAGGACCAGTGATCGGACACTGCAGTCCAGAAGCTGTAGATGGAGGACCAATCGCATTAGTTGAAGAAGGCGATTTAATTGAAATCGATGTTATGGGAAGAAAATTAAATATCATTGGTATCAATGGTGAACGTAAAACAAAGGAAGAGATTGATGAAATCTTAAAAGAAAGAAGAAAGAATTGGAAACCAAGAAAACCAAAATATGAAAAAGGTGTATTAAGATTATTTAGTCAGCATGCAGCCAGCACAATGAAGGGAGCCTATCTGGAGTATTAATTATGAAGAAAGAGAAATTTATAACGATCGGTGAGATCATGCTTCGACTGACTCCACCAGATTATGAAAAGATTCGTACAACAAATATATTTGAAGCAAGATATGGAGGGAGTGAAGCTAATGTAGCTCTTTCCCTTGCAAACCTTGGAATTGACGCTTCATTTTTTACAGTTGTTCCAGATAACAGTTTGGGGAAAAGTGCAATCCGCATGCTAAGAAGTAATGACGTTGATTGTTCCAGTGTAAAATTTACAACAGAAGAAGAGGCACCAACACATAGATTGGGGACCTATTATCTGGAAACAGGATATGGAATTCGTCCAAGTAAGGTCATTTACGATCGAAAAAACAGTGCATTTGCAGAGTATGATTTTGCTCAAACAGATCTTGGTGTAATTTTAGAAGGACATACATGGCTTCATTTAAGCGGAATTACACCAGCACTTGGAAAAAGCTGTAAAGAAATGATCCTTGTTTGTCTGAAACTTGCAAAAGAAAAAGGAATGACAGTAAGTTTTGATGGTAATTTCCGAAGCACATTATGGGATTGGGAAGAAGCAAGAGACTTTTGTACAATGTGTCTCCCATATTTATTTGGAATCGAGCCATATCATTTATGGAAAGATGAGCAGGATCATCAGGCAGGAGACGCCAAAGACGGAGTGCCATTCCATCCAGATTTCAAACAGCAAGAAGAGGTATTTCAGGAGTTTGTAAAACGTTATCCAAATATCAAATGCATTGCAAGACATGTCAGATATGCACATAGCTGCAGTGAAAATAGTCTGATGGCATACCTTTGGTATGATGGAAAAACGTATGAAAGCCAGAAGTTAAGATTTCATATCTTAGACCGCGTTGGTGGAGGAGATGCTTTTGTCAGTGGAATCATTTATGCATTAATGAATGAATACAAACCACAGGATATCGCGGACTTCGGCGTTGCTGCAAGTGCAGTGAAACATACAATTCATGGAGATGGAAACATTACAGATGATATTTCATTGATTGAGCATATCATGCAGATGAATTTTGATATTAAAAGATAGGAAGGAAATGAAAGAAATGAGTTATATCGCAGATAAATTTGAAGAATTAGGTGTTGTACCAGTTGTAGTATTAGAAAATACTAAAGATGCACTTCCTCTTGCAAAAGCATTGATGGAAGGTGGACTTCCATGTGCAGAAGTTACATTTAGAACAGAAGCAGCACAGGAATCCATTCGTCTTATGGCACAGGAATATCCAGATATGTTAGTTGGAGCAGGAACAGTTCTTACAACAAAACAGGTTGATGAAGCAATTGAAGCAGGAGCAAAATTCATCGTAAGTCCAGGATTTGATCCAGAGATCGTAGACTACTGTCAGGAAAAAGGAATCGAAATCTTCCCAGGATGTGTATCTCCATCTGAAGTAGCACAGGCAGTAAAGAAAGGATTAAAAGTTGTAAAATTCTTCCCAGCAGAACAGGCAGGCGGAATTGATATGATCAAAGCGATGGCAGCTCCATACCATGAATTAAGATTTATGCCAACAGGTGGAATCAATCCGAATAACTTAGAAAAATATCTAACATTTAATAAGATTCTTTGCTGTGGAGGAAGCTGGATGGTTAAAGGAGATCTTGTGAAAGCAGGAGATTTTGATAAGATTCAAGAGTTAACAAAAGAAGCAAAAGAATTAGCAAAAAGCATTCGATAAAACATTGTAATGCACTCCATATATCGTATAGAAGAAAAGCAGCTGGTATCAAAAAACGATACCAGCTCCTTTTTTCTTTATACAATCTTAATACAAGAGAACATATCCTTACACTATCTTTTTATCATAAAAGATATAATGATGATAAGATTAAAAGGTCATAAAATAATTTGAAAAAGAGGTAAGATCATATATGCCATGGAAGATTTATAAAAAAAGACATTTAACATCATTTCAGGTGATCATATTAGGGTTCGCAGGAGTGATCCTTTTTGGAGCATTGATCCTGATGCTGCCAATTTCATCGGTTCAGGGAATCATAACACCATTTCATAAAGCATTATTTACGTCAACTTCTGCAGTATGTGTGACAGGGCTTGCAGTCGTGGATACTGGAAGCTACTGGTCTGCTTTTGGACAGACAGTGATCATGTTCCTGATACAGATCGGAGGTCTGGGAGTTATAACAACAGCAACAGCCGTATTTATATTATCAGGAAGAAAAATATCGATTATGCAGCGAAGCACGATGCAAAATGCGATCTCTGCACCGAAAGTAGGAGGGATCGTTCAATTGATGAGTTTTATTTTAAAAGGAACTTTATTGATCGAATTGATCGGTGCGTTATTCATGATACCTGTTTTCTGTCATGATTTTGGATTACGGGGAATCTGGATGTCGATCTTTCATTCTGTATCAGCCTTTTGTAATGCAGGATTTGATCTTCTTGGAACAAAATGGCATCCATTTGTATCATTGACATCATATGCGGTAAATCCAGTGATCAACATTGTGATCATGTTACTGATCATCATTGGTGGAATTGGATTTTTTACATGGGAAGACATTTATCTCCATAAATTTCATTTTAAGCATTACCATATGCAGAGTAAGGTTATTCTAACTACAACATTATGTCTGATCCTGTTACCAGCTGTTTTCTTTTTCTTTCAGGATTATGGAAATCTATCAGGGATTCACCGGTTGCTTGCATCATTGTTTCAAGCTGTGACACCGAGAACTGCAGGATTTAATACGACAGATCTTTCGATGCTGACAGGAGCATCAAAGGCAATGATGATTTTATTGATGTTGATCGGAGGTTCACCAAGTTCTACAGCAGGAGGTATGAAAACAACAACATTTGCTCTGTTACTTTTAAATGTACTGGCGACTTTTCAAAGTCGTGATGATGTGACAGCATTTGGAAGAAGAATCGATGTTGGTGTGATAAAAAATGCAGCAACGATCGCAATGATGTATTTTATCTTATTTTTTGCAGGTGGAATGACGATCAGTGTGTATGAGGGACTGCCGCTTTCAAGCTGTCTGTTTGAAGCAGCATCTGCAGTTGGAACCGTAGGTTTAACATTAGGAATCACACCAAAACTTCATATTCTGTCACAGATCATTTTGATCATACTGATGTATCTGGGACGTGTTGGCGGTTTGACGCTGATCTATGCAGTATTTTCAGATAAAAATAAACGAAAAGCAAGACTACCACTTGATAAGATCATAGTGGGATAAAAGAAAGAGGGAATTGATGATGAAGAATATTTTATTGATCGGACTTGGACGTTTTGGAAAACATATAGCGATACAGTCAAGTCAGCTTGGGCATGAGATCATGGCAGTTGATCTGGATGAGGAAAGAGTGAATGATGCACTTCCATATGTTACGAATGCACAGATCGGTGACAGTACGAATGAGGAATTCTTAAAATCTCTGGGGATTGCAAATTATGATATCTGTTTTGTTACGATCGGTGGGAATTTCCAAAATTCGTTGGAAACTACTTGTCTGTTAAAAGAACTTGGAGGCAAAATGGTTATTTCCAGAGCCGAACGAGATGTACAGGAAAAGTTCCTTTTACGAAATGGAGCCGACAAGGTAGTTTATCCAGAAAAAATGGTGGCAAAATGGGCAACGATCCGTTATACCGATGATCATATTCTTGATTATATGGAAGTCGATGCCTCACATGCGATCTTTGAGGTAGAGGTTCCGAAGGAATGGATCGGAAAGACAGTGGGAAAACTTGATATTAGAAAAAAATATGATATTAACATTATGGCAGTAAAAGATGATGGAAAAGTAAGTATGGCGATATCTGCGGATACCTGTTTTAAGGAAGATGTTACATTATTGGTATTAGGAGAATATAAAGCGATCAAAAAGTGTTTTTGTATCTGATGTCATGAAAAAGAGGTGAGAGCTTATGTCAGATTTCATTTTAGCATTGGCGGTAATACTGATGTTTGCATTTGTGTTATTCTTTTTGAAAAAAGTAAATTATTTTCTTGGAGAAAATCGGAAAGTAATTGACAGGGAGCAAGATGATGACGATGATTGATGTGTTTATGGATTATTATTGATGATCGTGATATAATGCATCCGATAAGGAAAGGGGGCCAAGATGAGCACAGGAGAATTTGTAGAGCTGAACAAAGAAAACGAACACATTCTTGTTTGTCTTTCTTCTTCACCATCGAATGAAAAGATCATACGTACAGCAGCAAAAATGGCAAGAGATATGCGGGCACGTTTTACGGCATTGTATGTACAGACAGGGAAAAGAGAAAGAGAATCGGACAAAAGAAGACTGGAAGCTCATGTACAATTTGCAAAGGAATCTGGTGCGGAAATCGTAATGACACATGGGGAAAATGTTCCGGTACAGATCGCGGAATATGCACATTTATCAAATGTCACAAAAATCGTGATCGGACAAAGTAGTGCAAAGAGAAATCATTTTTTCAGCAAACAGACATTAACAGAGAAGTTGATCGAGGCTGTTCCTGATATTGATATCCACATTATTCCAGATGCGATGAACTTAGATAATTATCGAAAACCGCATGGAGCGGTTTATGTAGGAAAGCCTACGATGAAAGACAGTTTATTAACATTATTTATATTTGCAGTTTGTACGTTGATCGGTCTATTCATCCAGAAACTTCAATTTACAGATACAAACATCGTTACAATTTATATTTTGGGTGTTTTATTAACGTCAATCCTTACAGATGGATATTTATACAGCATTGGAGGTTCTGTCTTAAGTGTATTTTTGTTCTGCTTTTTCCTTACGGAACCAAGAATGTCATTTCAGACGTATGCAGTTGGATATCCGGTAACTTTTGTGATCATGTTAATATCTTCTGTCATTACTGGAACACTTGCAGCAAAATTAAAAACACATGCAAGGCTTTCAGCACAATCTGCATTTCGTACACAGATTTTATTTGAGACAGACCGGTTACTTCAAAAAGCAAAAAACGATACGGATATTTTAAGTATTACATGTACACAGCTTATCAAATTATTAGACCGCAGTATTGTAGCATATGTTGTGGAAGGCGATGAATTGTCAGCACCACATATATTTTCGAATAAAAAGAAAGAACAGACAGAAGATTTATTGACAAGCAGGGAGCAGGAGATCGCAAAATGGGTGTATGAAAACAAGCAGCGTGCTGGAGCAACGACCGAACGTTTTAAAGATGCACAGTGTCTATACCTTGCCATTTGTATTGAGGATAATGTGTATGGTGTGATCGCAATACCAGTTGACGAATATACATTAGATTCCTTCGAATATAGTATCTTACTTTCTGTGATCAATGAATGTGCACTTGCCATGGAAAATAAAAAGAATATCATGGAGAAAGAAAAAATCTCCGTTCTTGCCAAAAATGAACAGTTAAGAGCAGATCTGCTTCGTGCGATCTCACATGATCTAAGGACACCACTTTGTTCCATTTCTGGGAATGCAGACATGCTGTTAAATAGTGGAGAACGTCTTGATGATATAACAAAACATCAGATTTATACAGATATTTATGATGATTCAGAATGGTTGATCAATATCGTTGAAAATTTATTATCGATCACAAGATTAAATGATGGAAGATTAAAACTGAAATTTACAGATCAATTATTAGATGAGGTGATCGCGGAATCATTACGGCATATCAGCAGGAAACATGAAGAGTATCAGATCGTTACAGAATGCGATGAATTGATACTTGCACGTATGGATGTGCGGCTGATCCTGCAAGTGTTGATCAATCTGGTCGATAATGCAATTAAATATACACCGAAAGGATCTACAATCCGCATTTGTGCCATGAATGAAAATGGAAAAGCAAAGATTCAAGTAGAAGATAACGGCCCTGGAATTTGTGATGAAATGAAGCCGCATATATTTGAAATGTTTTATACAGGGAAAAATACGATCGCAGACAGCCATCGAAGTCTTGGTTTAGGTTTGGCACTTTGCCGTTCGATCATAGAGGTGCATAACGGGAAACTGGTGTTGGAGGACAATACACCACATGGTTGTATTTTTTCTTTCACACTGCCATTAAGTGAGGTTACATTAAATGAATAAAGCATTAATTTTAGTCGTGGAGGATGACCGGCCGATCCGTAATCTGATCGTGACAACATTAAAAACACATGATTATAAATATATTACAGCAGAAAATGGAAGTTCAGCTATTTTAGAGGCATCTTCTCATAAACCAGAGATCATTTTATTAGATCTTGGATTGCCTGATATGGAAGGTGTGGATGTGATCAAAAAAGTAAGAACATGGTCTAACGTACCAATTATCGTTATCAGTGCAAGAAGTGAAGATGTAGATAAAATAGAAGCACTGGATGCAGGAGCAGATGATTATATCACAAAACCATTTTCAGTTGATGAACTGCTTGCAAGGATCAGGGTTACACAGCGCCGATTAGCATTGATTCAGTCAGGCGAGGAACAAGAACAAGCAGTCTTTGTAAATGGAGAGTTAAAGATCGACTATACAGCAGGATCTACATATTTAAAAGATAAAGAACTGCATTTAACACCAATCGAATATAAATTATTATGTTTGCTGTCTCATAATGTTGGAAAAGTACTGACTCACACTTATATCACGCAACAGATCTGGGGCAGTTCACTGGAAAATGATGTTGCATCACTTAGAGTGTTTATGGCAACATTACGGAAGAAATTACAGCCAGATAAAGATGGCATGCAGTATATACAGACACATATAGGTATTGGATATCGGATGCTTAAGATATAGTAAATAAAGAGTGTCTGCATCATTAAGTGATGCAGACACTCTTTTAGATTCCAATATATGAAAACGCCCAAAAGAGGCAAAAAAGAGATTGATTTATTACCTACTATTTAAAAATGTGTTCTGAAGGAATTTTTACGCACAACCTCCGCATGCAGAACATGCAGAAGGAGTTGCAGCGCAGCCTCCCTGGGCGGTTTCTCTTAGTTCAGCTGGCAGTCGTTTACCAACGATATACATTGCGTTTAACATTTCGTCAAACGGGATGAGCTGATGGATTCCAGATAAAGAAATCTCAGCTGCGATGATCGCATTTGCAACACCTGCGGCATTACGGTTCTGGCATGGATATTCCACCAACCCGCCAACGGGGTCACAAACAAGACCTAACATATTCATTAAAACGGTAGAGGCAGCTCCAAGACATTGTTCTGGATCACCGCCAAGCAGTTCGACAGTGGCAGAAGCAGCCATCGCAGAAGCAACACCGACTTCCGCCTGACATCCGCCGACAGCACCTGCAACCGTTGCATTTCTCATAGCAAGATATCCGATCGCACTGGCATTAAACAGTGCCTGAATGATCTGTTCATCATCTAATTTATGAACTTCCTGAAGCCCAAGTAAAAGTCCAGGAACGATTCCGGCAGACCCTGCGGTTGGGGATGCTACGATCAACCCCATGGATGCATTCGTCTCAAGAGTCGCCATCGCATAGATCATACTTTTTTCTAACAGATTACCACAGATTCCAATTCCAGAATGATACCGGGAAGCAATCTTCTTTGCCTCGCCACCGATCAGTCCACCCATGGAACGAACTGGTTCTTTGATCGGAGTAAAAGCAGCATTTTTCATGATCTCAAGAACTCTTGCCATTGCATCATGAACCGTATCAGCTTCTTTTTCCCCTTCTACGATCTCACGCTGTCTCATCACTTCGGAGATTGGAAGATCATGTTTTTTACATAAATCAAGCAATTCATTTGCGTTTTTAAAATCCATAATATTTCAGTCTCCTTTCTACAGCTGAATGATCATAACATCTGAGACATTTGGGCTTTTCCTAATCTCCTCTGCGATGTTTTCAGGAAGAAGCCCATCGGATTCAACGATAGAATAAGCTGTATTTCCTTTAGATTCTCTGAAAAGACGCATAAAAGCGATATTAACACCCTGATCACTCAGACATTTTGTGATATAAGTAACAACGCCAGGTTTATCTTTCTGGATCACAATCAAGGTACTGTATTCCCCAGTAAAATCAACTTCTACATCATTGATACGGCAAATTCTGGCTTTTCCACCGCCTAAAGATTCCCCACGGATCAAGATGTGATCTCCGTTTTCATTTGTCATTAAGATATCCACTGTATTTGGATGGATATCAGTTTCTATTTCATTTGGTACAAAAGAGAAATCAAGTCCAATGTCTTTTGCAATCTCGAAAGAATCGCGGATTCTCATATCGTCGGTTCCAAATCCCATGATCCCACCTAATAAGGCACGATCCGTTCCGTGTCCATGATAGGTTTTTGCAAAAGATCCATAGAGTGTAAACTGAACTTTTTTCAGTGTACTATTTAACATTTTTCTTGCGAGAAATGCAATCCTTGCAGCCCCAGCTGTGTGGGAGCTTGAAGGGCCGATCATATTTGGTCCCATAACATCAAATGCACTGATAAAAGACATAAATTAAGCCTCCACTGTATCTTCTTTTAAAATAAATTTCTTGTAAATAGAATCTACGACGATTCCAATCGCATTATCTCCGGAAATGTTACATGCAGTTCCGAAAGAATCCTGTGTGATATAAAGTGCAACCATTAAAGCACAGATTGGTCCGTTTGTATCTCCTGCTGTTGTACCAAATACCATGTAAAGGAAAGGCAATGCAGTCATGATAGATCCACCTGGAGCTCCAGGGGAAGCGACCATTGCAACACCAAGTGTCATAATAAATGGAATAACAGTTGCAAGGCTGATCGGTAACTGATTCATCAAACATACAGCAGTTGCACATGCTGTGATCGTGATCATAGAACCTGCCATGTGGATATTGGCACAAAGAGGCACTACAAAGTTACGGATCTGAGCACTGACACCGTCATTCTTTGCACATTCCAGATTAACAGGAATTGTAGCAGCAGAAGACTGAGTTCCTAAAGCTGTAGTATAACCAGGAACCTGATTTTTAATAAGAGAGAGAGGATTCTTTTTGCTGACAGAACCTGCAATTATAAACTGGATCGTGATACATACAAAGTGCATGATGATCACTACAAGGAATACTTTCCATAAGATTCCAAGGATTGCAAATGTTTTCCCTGATTTCGTCATATCAGTAAATGTACCACAGATATACAATGGCAATAAAGGAATGATCGTTTTGTGAAGGACTTTATCGATGATCGTTGAGAAATCGCTCATTCCGTTGTAAAGGCTGTTTCCAATCTCTTTACCTTTCATTGTGGATAAGCATAATCCTAAAATGAAAGCAAGAACAACAGCAGATAATGTATCAAACAGCGGTGTGATCGTCAGTGAAAAATAAGGTTTCAGTGACGCATCAGCAGTCGCAGCAATCTGATCTAATGCCCCAGAAGTCATAAAGTGTGGGAACAGATTGGATGATACAAGGTAAGAAGCTGTACCAGCAAGTAAAGTTGAACCATAAGCAAGAGCAACGGTAATTAAAAGCAGCTGTCCAGCACCCTGTGACAGATCAGCGATTCCCATAGTTACATAAGCAAGGATCATCAGTGGAATGATGAATTTTAAGTAGGTACTGAAGAATCCAGACAGTGTTACAACAAAGCGGCAGAATCCAGTTGGAAGGAACTGTCCAAACAGGATACCAATAATGATGGCAATAATAAGTTTTGGTACCAGACCAAGTTTAAATTTTTTCTTTTCCATTTTTAATTACTCCTCTAAAAGCATAATCACATATCATCGTAGTTTGTTTAATGTGCACAAAAAATGTTTGACGTCTTTATGTTTGTATTGTATCATCCACATATAGATGAATCAAATTCATAGATTTAATAATAACATTGAAAATTATTCATAATAGTACAAAGGAGAAAAAATGGAATTCCGTCAGATACAGACATTTATGCAGATAGCACAAGTGAAGAATTTCTCAAAAACCGCAGAATTACTAGGTTATTCGCAATCTGCCGTGACAGTACAGATCCGTCAATTAGAGACAGAATTGGGAGTGCGGTTATTTGACCGTACAGGAAAAAAAGTGATACTCACACCGAAAGGAAAAGAATTTTTAATACATGCAAATAAGATCATTGATGAAATGCACAAGGCAAAAGATGCAATGAATGATACTGCAGAGTTAAAAAATCCATTACATATCGGAACGATTGAATCACTCTGCACTGTCAAATTGCAGGAAATCGTACAGCGGTTTCGGAAAGAACATCCACAGGTTAGAATTCAGATCACGATTGGTTCTCCAGAACGCCTGATCCAGAAGATGGAACACAATGAACTCGATGTCATTTATATTCTGGACACACCAAGATGGAATAAAAACTGGGTGAAAGTCATGGAAAAAGCGGAGCCTGTGATCTTTGTGTCTGCACCAAATTATAAGTTAGCAGGGAAAAAGAATATAGGGGTTGAGGAAATCTTAAATGCACCGTTTTATCTAACAGAACGAAATGCAAACTACAGACAGGCATTAGAACAGGAATTAGCTCTGCATAAACAGACATTATCGCCAGTACTTGAATGCAGTGATACCGCGTTTATCAAGAAGATGCTAAAGACAGGAAAAGGGCTTTCTTATCTCCCATTATTTGTTGTAGAAAAGGATATTGAAGAAGGGAAGATCGCAAAATTAGATGTGAAAGATATTGATATTACAATGTATCGACAAGTGTTTTATCATGCAAATAAATATATGACAAAAGAAATGGAGAAATTTGTGGAGTACTGCAGGTTGTGATTTGTTGGTTGGATAACATGTTAGAAATAAAATTTAAAAAAAATTAGCACTCACCTCTTGACAGTGCTAATAATAGGTGTTATAGTACAACTAGAGCAAGAGGGAAGGGCTTAAGAGAGAAGCCAAAGAACCGAAGGCTCCATAAGATACAACAAGTCATATTGAGAACTTCTCAATATGCTTCACATAAAAGGCAAGTGTCAGGAATTACCCTGACACGCCCAAACATTATTATAAAGAAAAAGGAGAGATGACTTATGATGATGATGCCTAGTATTTTTGGAGGAAACTTATTTAACGACGACTGGATGGATTTTTCTTTCCCAGATATTGATAAAGAACTGTATGGTAAACACGCAAAGAACTTAATGAAGACTGATGTGAAGGAAAAAGACGGAAACTACGAAGTAGCGATCGACCTTCCAGGATTTAAGAAAGATGAGATAACAGCTGAACTGAAAGACGGATATTTAACGATCAGTGCAGCAAAAGGATTAGATAAAGACGAGAAAGATAAAGAAGGTAAATATATCCGTCGTGAACGTTACGCAGGAAACATGAGCAGAAGCTTCTATGTTGGCAAAGATATCACAGAGAAAGATATCCACGGTAAATACGAGAATGGTATTCTGATGCTGGATATTCCGAAGAAAGCTCCGGAGAAGAAAGTAGAAGAAAAGAAATTCGTTACGATTGAAGGATAAAAGAACTTTCCCCGGGATGATCAGATTCCCGGGGAATCTTTCTATCTATTTGAGAATGAAAGGAAAAGAAGGTGAAACGAAATGGCAGCAAAACGTGATTTATATGTAGTTCTTGGAATCAGTAAAACTGCAGATGAAAAAACGATCAAGAAAGCATATCGGAAACTGGCAAAGAAATATCATCCAGATATGAATCCTGGAGATAAAACAGCAGAACAGAAATTCAAAGAAGCGACCGATGCTTATAATATATTAAGTGATCCAGAGAAGAGAAAATTATATGATCAATATGGTCATGCTGCCTTTGACGGAACCGGAGCAGAATCTGAGTTCTATAAGAATTACCAAAACTATGGTGGTGCTCATGGAGGATATCAGGAATTCCACTTTGAAGGTGGAGATGGCGATGATATCTTTGGTGACATCTTTGGAAGTATG
>ERZ780228.1655-NODE-1655-length-13083-cov-2.791756_pt1 | contig 13083 bp, 16 predicted proteins | sample MGYA00511015_ERZ780228 | MGnify/ENA primary metagenome ERZ780228 (study PRJEB29588, sample SAMEA2161897) | human gut metagenome | biome: human gut; feature: human-associated habitat; material: faeces | place: Denmark | collected 2008/2010 ...
AAAATTTAAAATGGTAATAAAGAGTAATATGACTGCTAAAAAGATAAAAACGATCCCAAATCCAAAAGAACTTAAGCCCTCATAATAAAAAGCTGGTTCCCCAATCTCAATAAAGTCTTTAATAAATAATTTACCTAACCAAAATAAGAAAATCGCTAATATTGGGTAAATTAAATATCTTTTCTTTTTAAATTGATTAATTTTATTATTTTTATCAAAGACAAATTCAGTATTTAAATCAGGTGCTTCAACATTTTCATTTTCTAATACTTTAAACCCTTCAAATGAATTATCAACCTCATGATACCCTATTTCTTCCAATAAATCGTCATACTCATTAGATGCAGGTGTGTAATCTATTTGATACTTATAAGTATGTTCATCTTTTATAAAACGATAATAATAACCCACAAAATCTAAACGCCAACCATTTTTTGACATCTCATTAAAATAATCTTGTAATTCTTCATCTAAATACAAACTATTTCTTAAGACATATTTGTATTTCATAAGCTTATCCTCCTATTTGATCTAATAATGAAATTTGTTTAAGCATTCTTTCTTTTTCTTTTTGTAATTTCTTTTTCCCTAAATTTGTAATTTGATAAATCTTTTCTTGATTGACCATCAGGCACAGGGTGAAAAATACAATTCAGATAATTCCAAAATTTTGGATAATTTTTCTGAATCTATAGGAAAAGATTTTGTAATGTATTTTGAAATCTTTTCCATTATATGTGTGCCTGTATATCTATGATTGAAGCGCCATTCCTGTTCGTGCAAGAAGAGTGGCAACGATCTTTTGGTAACACCATGATATATTCCAACAATATTATTCTTGATATTTCCCGCAATGATATCTAGCCATTTGAGTCTGTGCTCTGTTTCACTGTATACTATTTTCTCTGATTTTAATGTCAGTTCCTTTGATAAATCAGAAAATGTCGTTTTTCCATCTGTGTTCAATACTCTTTCAGTAGATATTTTCGCTCTCATATGAAAGAACTTATGAATAAAGTTCTTGTTGTCTACTGGAATGACTGAAAGCTTGATATATTTTGGATATTCATTTTCCTTGTCTGTTGATACTATCATGAATACTGGCTGCTGTTCAGTAGCCATTCCTGGGCTTTTCTTCTGTTTTGGCACCAATATAGATAGTATCCGCTTCATAGTACATGCTATCCAGTATCTTTTCACTATTTGATAATGTCATGAGAACACGACATTTTCTGCATAGCTTGAGCGCTGTCTTGTAGTTGACATTCAACTGTGAAGCCATTTCTATTGCTGAACAGCCTTTATTTGCAGAAAAGAATAGATATAAACCCAATATGAGCTTGAAAAGTGGCAACTTATTGTCCTGAAAGATAGTCCTAGCAAAAAGATAATGCTGATGACCACACTTGGCACATTCAAAAACATTTCTGTTTTCTAAGAAGTAATAATGAACACATCCACATTTTTCACAGTAGAAACCCGTAGGCCATTTCATATTGAAGAAATAGTCAACACAAGCTTTATGATTATGACTATATTTATTGATGATTTGCATCATAGAATCCTTCTTTGGTTTACGTTTGCTTATAGACATTATGATCACCTCATAAAGTATTATATCAAAGAAGAGAAAGCAAAGATGTGATGAAACCAAGGTTTAACTTCTTTTTTTAGGTGTTAAAATCATTTTTATGAGTGATTTCATTAAACCTGTGACAAGTGGTCAATCAAGAATCTTTTTATTATTTTCAACTTTAACAAGTTGGATATAACATTCTTTTTCAAATTTTGGTAATAAAGTATATAAAGTTCCAGCTCCTACAGTGATTTCCCCATTTGTTATTTTGGTAATTTCATTCATGATTTCATAACCATGCATCGGTTGATGTAAAACAAGTAATACATAATACATTTGTGGGGTTAATACTTCCATTTCTCTTTTTGGCATTTGTTTCATCTCCTATATCGTTTAACGATATATAGCAATAAAAAAAAACACATACCGAAGTATGTGCCTTTTCTTTGTTTATATTAAGGGGAGGTTTTCTTTTACACCCTTATAATAATATGTTAATGTTAATTTATTGTGAACTTTTTAGTCTTTTTTTAATTTTTATTGGTTTGTTGACCACTTCATGACAATGACGACATCTTGGTTCATAATGATCCACTGCTCCTACTAAAACAACAGGATCATCGAAAGATGCTGGTTTACCATCAACAAGTCTTTGTGTACGTGTTGCTGGTGAGCCACATTTTGCACAAACAGCTGTAAGCTTTGTAACAAATTCTCCTCGTGTAAGAAGTTCTGGCATCACACCAAATGCTTCTCCTCTAAAGTCTTTATCAAGTCCTGCAACCATGACACGAACACCTTTATCTGCAAGATATTCACACACATCCACAATTTTTGAATCAAAGAATTGAACTTCATCGATGGCAACAACTTGTACATCATCTGTGACTTTATCTAAGATTTCTTCAGGATCGTCAATTGCATAACAAGGAACTTTTCTTCCTGAATGAGAAGCAATTTCTATTTCTGAATAACGATCATCTATTTTTGGTTTGAAAACAAGTATTTTTTGTTTAGCATAGGATAAAACATTAATACGACGAATTAATTCTTCTGTTTTACCCGCGAACATACATCCACATATAACTTCTATATATCCTTCACGATATTGGTGATACATTTTATTCTCTCCTAACCTCTTACATCTCTTATCCCTTGGCCGCCACCATCTGGACCAATAGGTGCTAAATCACTAAAACGGCTGAAATTCTTTTCAAAGGCAAGATTGACTTCTCCCGTTGCCCCATTTCTGTGTTTAGCGATAATAATTTCTGTTAAACCATTATCTTCTTCCTCTTTACCTTCACTAGCTTTATAGTAGCCTTCACGATAAATAAAAGTAACGATATCGGCATCTTGTTCGATAGCTCCTGATTCACGTAAGTCGGACATCATCGGACGTTTGTTAGGTCTTTGTTCAACAGAACGTGATAATTGTGATAAAGCAATAACAGGAACGTCTAATTCTCTGGCTAGCATTTTTAATTGTCTTGAAATATCTGAAACTTCTTGTTGTCTTGATTCACGATTATTGGAACTTCCAGTAATTAATTGAAGATAATCAATAACAATCAAACGCAAACCATGTTCTTGTTTTAATTTTCTACACTTTGCGACAATTTCATTGATTTTTACACCAGGTGTATCATCTATGTATAAATTACATTTACTGACTCTTTCAGCCGCTGCATAATATTTATTCGCATTTGTACGTAAAATTTCACCTGTTCGCATAGTAGAACCTTCAATTCCTCCCATGGAACAGATAATTCTTTGTACTAACTGACTAGCAGGCATTTCTAATGAAAAGATAGCAACTGGTTCTTCGGCTTGATAAGCCACATTATGAGCAATATTTAAAGCAAAGGCAGTTTTTCCCATGGCAGGACGAGCCGCTAAAATAATTAAATCACCCTTTTGTAAACCAGAGGTAATCTTATCAAGATCTCTAAATTTCGTACGTATACCCGAAATATTTCCATCAATACTTTGTAGCTTATTTAAACGATCTGTTACTTCACGAATAACATGTTTAACATCTACGAATTCACCTGCATTACGATCTCGCGTAATGGCAAGCATGGTTTTTTCACTATCATCGATAAAACCATCAATATCTTCAATATCACCATAAGCCCCTTCCGCAATACGCGTTGTTTCATTAATGATTTTTCTTAAGATTGCTTTATTATGAATAATTTTTAAATAATATTCACTATGTGCTAAAGTAGGCACCGAATCACTTAAAACACGTAAGTACTCAACACCACCTACTTTATCTAATTGATTATGATCTAAAAGATAAGATGTGACGGTTGTCACATCAACAGGAATCATTTGTCTTGAAAGCTCACTCATCGCTGTAAATAAAAACTTATGCGATTCTTCATAAAAATCACTTTCCACACACTTATTTAAGATATCTTGGCAAACATCTTTAGAAATAAGCATAGCTCCTAAAAGTGAACGTTCTGCTTCTAAATCATGTGGGAAAACTCTAGGCATCTCTATCCCTCCTATTTTTCAGATAAGTGAACTCTAATTGTTGCAATAACTCCTTTATATAGTTCCACTTTTAAATTTGAATAACCTAACGCTCCAATTGGATGAGCATTGATGAATTTTCTTTTATCTACTCTAATATCATATTTTTCTCTTAATTGTTCAACAATATGTTTTGTTGAAACACTCCCAAATGTTTTTCCATCTTTACCAGATTTTAAAACAAATTCTAAAGTAATACCTTCAATTTTTTCTTTTAATGCTTCGGCATTCTTTTTATTTTCAATATCTTGTAATCTTGCTTCTTCTTTTTGTTGTTCTAAGATTTTTTTAGATGCAGGTGTTTCTTTTACTGCAAGTTTATTTTTAATTAAGAAGTTTTGTCCATATCCATCAGATACTGTCACAACATCTCCTTTTTTACCTACTTTTCTAACATCTTCTAATAAAACTACTTTCATCCTTTTTACCCTCTTTCATCCAAATATTGATCAATCGCTTCTTCAAGCTTATTGATTGTTTCTTTTATACTCTTTTCTTCAACTTGACAAGCGGCCATTGAAAAATGACCTCCGCCCCCTAATTTTTCCATAATAAGTTGAACATTAATACCCGTTTTTGATCTTGCTGAAATCGCAATCTTATCTTTATCAACACGTCCTACAACGAATACCGCCTTAATTTCTGAAATATTTAATAACTCATTTCCAACTTTTGCAAGAAGTGGTCGTGTATGAATATCTTCTTCATTTCCATAAGCAATAAGTGCATCATTACCAAAACGATAAGCATTGGCAGATATATTCATCTTTTCTAAAGTTGTCTTATAATCATCTTGTAAGATTTCATAAGCTTTAGAAACATTTGCTTGCATTTCTTTTAACTTAGAAGCCACTTGGAATGTTCTTGAACCCACATGGGTTCTAAAATAGTTTGTATCAATTAACATTCCCGCATACATGACAGTTGCTTCCATTGGTAAAACTTCTATTTCTACTCTTTGATATTCAAAAAGTTCAACAATAAGTTCTACTGTCGATGAAGCAGCTGGTTCTAGATATGTTAAAATCGGTGAATCCATAAAATCTTCCCCTCGACGATGGTGATCGATAACCACGACTTTATCTGCTTTGTCAATAACTTCTTCACTAATCGCAAGAGTTGGTTTATGATTATCCACACAAATCAAAAGTGTTTCTTCATTTATTAAATCCATTGCTTTCATTGGTGGAATAATAGATCCTTTATACATATCTTCTTTCATCAACTTACGTGCAATATTTCCTGTTTTTTCTTCCAAGGAGCTTTCATCTAAAATAACATAAGCTTTTTTTTCAAAAGCATCCACAAACTTTTTAATGGCAAGTGATGCTCCAAATGAATCTAAATCAGATTGTTTATGTCCCATTACAAGCACATTTTCACTTTGTTTAATTAAACTCGCAAGTGTTTGTGAAATAACACGTGCTCTTACACGATTCGCTTTTTCACTATTTTCACTATTACCACCAAAATAACGAATTTCTTCATCTAATGTTTTAACTGCAACTTGGTCTCCACCTCTTGAATAAGATAAAGAAATGGCACTAAAAGCAAGTTCATCAAGTTCTCTTAAAACCTTTGAGCCTCTACCAATCCCTATAGATAAAGACATTACGGCACCAATTTCTTCCATTTTCGTTTTAAATTCATCTAAAATACTAAAATGAACTTCAACTTGTTTACGATAAATTCTTTCATTGAAAATAGCTAAATAACCATCTTCTTTATATCTTTTTAAAATAATTCCATTATCTTTTGCCCAATCAAAAATCATTTGTCTTGATGTTGTTTCAATCATAACTGATTTTTGTTCATCGGCATACTCAATTGAATCATCATAATTATCAATTGTAAGATAAGCTACGCAAAGTTGTTGATCTGTATATTCTTTTTGAATTGTCGTAAGATCTGTGACATCTTTCAAATAAAGTAAACGTGTTGCTTTTGAATTATAAACTTCATATCTTCTTGAATTGATATCAATTGTACGTACGTCATCATCTTCAAATAATGTAGCAAGCAAGGGTTGCCATTCGAGTAATTTCTTGCCTACAACACGTAAACCAAGTTCATAAAGTAAATCACTGACCCATTCAATATTTCTATTTTCATCATATTTAATAAGCCCAATACCACCAAAAATCAAAGCATTTTTAGCTTCAGCGTGTAAAGCATCTTGAACACTATAATTACTTTCAACAATGGTTTGATGAATATAGTATATTGCTATACTACATAAAATATTCTTTATAAATATATAAACCATTAATGCAAAAGCAATGGTACTTGGAAAAAACATATAGACTAATAAAGAGATTACAACTTCAACGGTCAATAAAACAATGACCATATTTCTAAATTGCATCAACTTTTTGATCATACAACAACCTCCTCTTTATTACTTTATATTATACACGAATCAAATATTATTTCATCCTGTTATTTTTATTCATTCTTAAAATAAAGATATTTGTATATACTTTAATAATATAAACTTCTGAAAAAGATAATACGAGCCATAAAATAATAAACGTACTATTCATTAAAAAATCACTCTTTAAAAAAGGTAAAACACTCACAATACTTTGATAAATTTCTTTTGTATCTTGAAATGTATTAAGTCCGAGTAACGAACCTAATAAAAATAAAATAATAAATCTTTTAAAGCACTGTATCCTCTTAAAACCCACTTTGTTTGTTTAACATCATGTCTTTGACAATAAATATATAAAATACCCAAAGGTAATGTAAAAAACGAGTACAAAGTAAAAAAGAGTTCTCCTGTCATAAATAAAACGACCGTACTTGTAAGCCATACTAAAAATGCCATCTTTTCATTAAAACGAAATGTATAATAGGCAAGTGCTACCGTCATCAAATATATAAACAAGATATCAAACATTGTTCCTGTATAGACATTGATAACCGATAAAACACCAAAGACAGCAGCCATCAAAGCTCCTGTAACCATTTGTTTTGTCTTTTCTCTATTCATTTTATCACCTTGTTTATCATACAACTTTATTTCATTTATGTCACTTATATAGATAAAAAGAGATTCCTAGGAATCTCTAATCTTCAAATAAGCAAGAACCATTTGTTTCAATAACATGTTTATACCAATCAAATGATTTTTTCTTATATCTTTTATAAGTACCATTACCTAAATCATCAGCATCGACATAAATAAATCCATAACGTTTAGACATTTGTTTCGTACTTTCAGAAACTAAGTCAATACATCCCCAAGATGTATAACCCATTAAATCAACTCCATCTTCATAGATTGCATTATACATTTCTCTAAAATGAGCATCAAAATAATCAATACGATATTGATCATCAACTGTACCATTAACAAGTTCATCTTTTGCCCCCAAACCATTTTCAACAATAAATAATGGTTTTCTATAACGATCATAGAGATCAACTAAAGAAACTCTTAAACCAATAGGATCAATTTGCCATCCCCAATCAGAGCTTGGAATATATGGATTTTTAATAGCTGTTTCTGTATTACCTGCACTCATTTCTAAGCCTTTTGTATCAGCAGCTACACAACTAGATGAATAGTAAGAGAATGAAATGAAATCAACAGGATATTTTTTCATGATTTCTAGATCTTCATCAGTCATTTTAATATTGAATCCTTTATTTTTATACATTTGTAATAAATATTTAGGATATTCACCATGAACTTGTGTATCGCTATAACAATAGATTTGTCTCATTCTTTGTTGTTGTTCTAAAAGGTCTTCTGGTTTACAAGTATATGGATAGTAAGTTAATTTTGTAAGCATACAACCTACTTTAGCGTCGGGAATATTTTCATGTGTCATTTTTACCGCTAAAGCACTTGCCACAAATTGATGATGCATTGCTTGATATTCAACTTCTTCAAATTCTTCTGGTTTGAATCTTGATTCAATAAGTCCACCGGTCATAAATGGATGTCTAATGATTGAATCAATTTCATTAAATGTTAACCATAATTTTACTTTATCTTTATATCTTTTAGTAATAACATCAACATAACGTGTAAAGAATTCAATGGAACGACGATCATACCAACCATTATAGTCCATACAGAATGCTAGTGGTGGTTCATAATGGGACATTGTAACTAATGGTTCAATACCATATTTATGACACTCATCAAAAACATCATCATAGAATTTTAAACCTTCTTCATTTGGTTCTTTGTCATCCCCATTTGGAAAAATTCGTGACCATGCAATTGAAAGTCTAAATACTTTAAATCCCATTTCTGCGAATAATTTGATATCTTCTTTATAATGATGATAACCATCTGAACCATGTCTTTTCGGATAAAGACTTGTATCATCACTTTTCATAGCTTTTAAAATTTCTTCTGTTGAAATTTCATTTTGTTTAGCATAATCTTGAACATCTACATCTAAATGATGGCGAGCACAATCGGAAACAGAAACTCCTTTTCCTCCTTCATTCCATCCACCTTCATATTGGTTAGCGGCAACAGCGCCTCCCCATAAAAATCCCTTTGGAAACTTTTTCATCTTTATATCCTCCGCTTTTCTCTAACATCATCTTAACACCTTATATAAAAAAAGCATGATTATTTCATTTAATGAAAATAATCATACTTACTCATTAATCATGTATTTTTTTAGCTAAACACATTTCCACAAATTCAACATCAAAATGTTTAGCTCTTGATCCTGAATAACCCATATTTAATGATGAGATTTGTTTCATTTCTTCTTCATTTAATTCAAAATCAAAGATATCTATATTTTCTTTAATTCTTTCTACATGTGTTGATTTTGGAACAACAACAACACCTCTTTGTACATTCCATCTAAGTAAGACTTGTCCTACTGATTTATTATATTTCGCTGCAATTCCTTTTAACATCTCATCTTCAAATGGCTTATATCTTCCTCCACCTAGTGGTGCCCATGCTTCAGGAATAACATCATAATATTTCATTGTTTCTATTGCTTTTTCTTGTGTATAGTATGGATGAAGTTCTACTTGATTGACCATTGGTTTGATTTCTACTGTATTTACAAAATTGACAAGAACATGTGCATAGAAGTTAGAAACACCGATTGCTTTTAATTTTCCTTCTTTATACGCATCTTCCATAGCTCTCCATGCACTAAAGTAATCACCCATCGCTTGATGTAAAAGATATAAATCCAAATAACCCAAACCGCTTTTTTCAATCGATGCATCAATTGCTTTCTTTGCAGTTTCATAGTTTTTCATATCTTGTACCCACATCTTAGAAGTAATAAATAAATCTTTTCTAGTACAAACACCTTCTTCAATAGCACGTTTAACACCTGCACCAACCGCATCTTCATTGGTATAAGAAGCTGCTGTATCAATTAAACGATATCCTGCTTTAATTGCTTGATATACTGATTCTTCACATTCTTTTTTATCTGGTACTCTAAAGACACCAAAACCTACTATAGGCATTTTTAACCCATTATTTAATGTTTGATATTCCATTGTATTTCCCTCTTTTCTTACTTTTATTTTGAGATAAAAGTAAGAAAATGTACAATATTGATTTTGCATTCTACTATGTTTTTTTCGCATAGAAAAAACTTGGTTTTACCCAAGTTTTAACTTTCTTCAATGACACCCATTAATTCTAATAAACGATTTAAATCTTGAGTATCTGTATATTTAATAGTAATTGATTTATCATCCACTTTAATACGTGTACGATATTTTTTTCTAAGTAAACCTTCTACATATTGATATTCTTTAGGTTTTTCTACTTTTGGTTTATTTTTTCTTGCTTCTTGTAGTTCAAAACCTTTTACAATATTTTCAACATCTCTTACTGAAAGTTTTTCATCAATGACTCTTTTCGCAATTCTTAATGCCTTTTCTTTGTCTAAAGTAATAAGTGCACGCGCATGTCCCATTGATAAAGAACCATCTAAAACATATTCTTGAATTTTTTCTGGTAAGTTTAAAAGTCTTAATGTATTCGTAATATGTGTTCTCGATTTACCTATTCTATTAGCGAGTTCATTTTGTGTTAAATGAAGCTTTTCCATCATTGTGTGATAAGCTTGTGCTTCTTCAATTGCATTTAAATCTTCTCTTTGAATATTTTCAAGCAAGGCAATTTCCATCATTTGTTGATCAGTAAAATCAACAATGATTGCTGGGACTTCATCAAGTTCCGCAATTTTTGCCGCACGACATCTTCTTTCACCAGCAACAATTTCATAACCTTGAACTGATTTCTTTAAGATAACTGGTTGGAAAATACCATGTTCTTTAATTGATAAAGCCAGTTCATTTAAAGCTTGTTCATCAAATACTTTTCTTGGTTGATAAGGGTTTGGACGAATTTCATCAAGATGGATTTTTTCTTGACTACTTTCAGGTGTATTGTTTTCAATATCATCAATAAGTGAAGTAATATCTCCACCAAAGATTGCATCTAATCCCTTATTTAACTTTTTCTTTTTCTCAGCCATTTCTACTTAACACTTCCTTTGCCAGTTCTTTATAGGCTTGTGCTCCTACGGAAGAACTATCATAATCAAAAATACAAATTCCTGCACTTGGTGCTTCTGATAATTTAATATTTCTTGGAATTACTGTTTTATACACTTTTTCTTTGAAGTATTTTCTAACTTCTTGAGAAACTTCTAAACCTAAGTTTGTTCTTTGATCTAACATTGTAAGTAATAAACCTTCAATAGAAAGTTTTTTATTAAAATGATTTTGAGTTAATTTGATTGTATTTAATAATTGTGTTAACCCTTCAAGTGCATAATATTCACATTGTACTGGAATAAGTACCGTATCACATGAAGTTAAAGCATTGGTATTTAATAAACCAAGTGCTGGTGGACAATCAATAAATACATAATCATAATAATCTTTTACTTTATCTAACGCTTGTTTTAGTCGAACTTCTCTTCCTTGTTTTACATGCGCTAATTCTAAATCGATTCCTGCAAGATCAATTTCCCCCGGCGCAACATCTAAATTTTCAATATAAGAATGTTGAATTACTTTTTCTAAACCTACTTCTCCTGTTAAAACATGATAAGTTGATAATTCGATATAATCTCTATTGATTCCTATTCCTTGTGTTGCATTGGCTTGAGGATCCCTATCTATTAATAAGATTTTGTACTTCATCTTCGCAAGTGCAGCAGCTAAATTAACGCTTGTTGTTGTTTTACCTACACCACCTTTTTGGTTGGTAATTGCGATAACCTTTGTCATCTTTACACCCCTTTACACCCAATTTTTTGTCCTAATAAAACTCTCGTTTCTACATTTTCACGAGAATTGTTTATAATATCATCATCTACTTTGACAGTATCTTTCTTAAAAATCAAGACAACTGTTGATCCACCAAATTCAAAATAACCTTTTTCTTTTCCTTTAGAAGCAATTTGATGATTATAATTGACAATCTTACCAACCATCATTGCCCCCACTTCCATTTGAATCATTTTTCCAAAGTTCTTTGAATCAATCACAGTATACTCTCTACTATTCATTTTATAAATAGGGTAGTAATCATTTGCAATCGGATTTACCGTATGAAAAATTCCTTTAATTTTTTTATGTCCTACAATTTGACCATCATCTACATAACTGTAACGATGATAATCATCAACCGCCAAACGAAAAACCAAACATACTCCACCATCATATTCGTTTGCAAGCTGTTGATCTTGTAATAAATCTTTTAATTGATATTTGGTATCTTTGATTTCTAAAATTGTTTCTTCATTTATTGGATAATAAGTAAGCTTACTATCCGCTGGTGCCATTAAAATAGAATCACTTTTATCAAATGGTCTTTTTCCTTCTTTAATTCTTCTTGTAAAGAAATCATTGTAGCTTTTATATTTCTTTTCTTCATATTGTCTCATATCAATGGAATTATTTTTAATAAAAGAAGAAATGCTTGTTTTTGATAAAGGAGATGACATATAAAATCCACCTAAATGTGTAATAAATGGTGAAACTAAGATTTTTAAAGCACATCTACCAATAGATGTGCTATAGAGTTTTTTTAATAATTGATTTTGTCCTTCTAATTCTCTAACAACTTGTCCTTGACGATCTTTAATCATGAAAAACACACAATTTGCACAAGTTCAACGACAACTAAAATGCCGAGTGCAATAAGTCCTTTCCCTTTTAATTTTGGAACTTTAAAATCAACGATAAATAAAATTCCCGTAATTAACATCAAAGTACCATATAAATAATCCAACCCAAAAATAACATACCTTAAAGCAAATGCAAAAGGTAAAATAAAGGCAGAAGTTGTGACTGGTAACCCTTGATAATATTTTCTTTTCTCTGTTGTTTGTTGCTGTCTAGTTTCTTCAGTTACATTAAAATAAGCTAAACGGATAACAGCTGCAAGTACATAAAGTATTTCAATTGCAAGCCATCCAACTGAAGATAGTCCTAAATTATATCCTAGTATCGCAGGGAAAACACCAAAAGAAATTAAATCACATAAAGAATCGATTTGAATCCCAAATTTCTTTTCTTCTTCTGTACGATTTTTTTTACTTCTAGCAACCATTCCATCAAATGTATCACAAACACCACACATCATTAAACAGATAAATGACCATTGGTATGCACCTATCACCGATAGATGGATTCCTACCATCGCAAACACTAAAGATAAGTATGTAAGAATGACAGTATAACTATAAAATCCTATCATATTCTACTCCCTCTATAATTAACGAACCTATTATAGCATAATTTTAGCTAATAATGTAGTTTATTTCGTTTATATCGTATTATTCATGTTTTTGAAATTCTCGATTCACATTTAAATCTTTATATAAAACCACTTCATGTCTTTTTAAACTTTCTGGTACATCAATAATTCTTTGATTTTCTGAACCTCTATATTTTAAGCTTAAATTTTTCATTTCAGCCTTAAATGGACCATCTAT
>ERZ780228.1665-NODE-1665-length-13018-cov-2.564298_pt1 | contig 13018 bp, 12 predicted proteins | sample MGYA00511015_ERZ780228 | MGnify/ENA primary metagenome ERZ780228 (study PRJEB29588, sample SAMEA2161897) | human gut metagenome | biome: human gut; feature: human-associated habitat; material: faeces | place: Denmark | collected 2008/2010 ...
TCGTTGAAGCGTCCGCCGATGGCTTCGGTCACCCACGTCGGGTCGCCGGCGAAGATGTCGTTGTAGGACTGCATCCTCAGGTGGCGTACCATGCGCAGCTTGATGACGAACTGGTCGATGAGCTCCTGTGCGAACACCTCGTCGATGTTGCCGTGCGCCAGGTCGTATTCGATGAAGATGTCGAGGAACGACGACACGTTGCCCAGCGACATCGCGGCGCCGTCCTGTTCCTTCACGGCTGCGAGGTAAGCCATGTAAACCCACTGCACGGCCTCCTGTGCCGAATGCGCCGGGCGGCTCAGGTCGAGCCCGTAGTATTCGCCCATCGTGCGGATCTCCTTCAGCGCCTTGATCTGCTCGGCGACCTCTTCGCGCAGGCGGATGCGGGCGTCGGTCATCGGGCCGGTCAGGTTGCGCAAGTCCTGCTGCTTGGCTTCGATCAGGCGGTCGGTGCCGTAGAGCGCCAGGCGGCGGTAGTCGCCGATGATGCGGCCGCGGGCGTAGTTGTCGGGTAGGCCCGTCAGGAAGCCCAGCGAACGGAACGAGCGTATCTCCTCGGTGTAGACGTCGAACACGCCGTCGTTATGCGTCTTGCGGTAATGGGTGAAAATATCCCTGACCTTCTCGTCCACGTCCACGCCGTTCTCCTTGCAGGCGCGCGATACGACGTTGATGCCGCCGAAGGGCTTGATGGCCCGCTTGAGCAGCTCGTCGGTCTGCAAGCCCACGATCAGCTCCTGTTCCCTGTCGATATAACCCGCCTTGTGCGAGGTAATGGTCGAGACGGTGGCGTTGTCCAGCGAGCGGACGCCGTTGTTGGCGCGCTCCTCTTCGAGTGCCTTGAGACAGAGGTTCCAGATGTGCTTGGTACGTTCGGTCGGGCCCTGCAGGAAAGACGCGTCGCCCAGGTAGGGGGTGATGTTCGTCTGCACGAAACTCGTGACGTTGATCTCCTTGCTCCAAAGCCCGTCGATAAAGGTTTTGTTCAATTCCATAGAATGTTATTCAAAATGAGATTAAAATTGTCGTATTTGGGAGCCACAAAGGTATGTTATTTTTATCACAATACCGAACCCTGCGGAGTATTTTCTTAAAAAAACTTAAAAAATACCTGACAATGGGGAGCTTCCGCCCGCGGGCTTGCACGGGGCGGGATTATTGCGTAGTTTTGCGGGAGTAAAATATCCCCGTTATGGAAGAGCTGACACTTACCACCCCGGCGCTGCTGTTCTCCGCCGTTTCGCTGATCCTGCTGGCCTATACCAACCGGTTTCTTTCCTATGCCCAGTTGGTTCGCACGCTCAAGGAACAACACCTGCAACACCCCTCGAAAGTCACCCGTGCGCAGATCGACAACCTGCGCCGCCGCCTGCACCTCACGCGTACGATGCAGATCCTGGGTGTCACGAGCCTGTTCCTGTGCGTGGTGACGATGTTCCTTCTCTACGTCGGCCTGATCCTCCTTTCCGCCTATGTCTTCGGTGCGGCGCTGTTGCTGCTGATCGGGTCGCTCGGCGTGTCGATTTGGGAAATCCAGATTTCGGTGCGGGCGCTGGAGATCCACCTGCACGACATGGAGAAGTAATTCGCCGGTCTTGTCCGGTCGCGCGCCGGCCTCCCTTTCCACAGGGAGATGCCGGGCTATGACTGCGGCGGTTCCGCTTCCCATGCCATAACGCTGAAAAAACGAAGATGCCGCGACATCCCGTCACTGCATCTCCCACTAACCTACTTATGTAACCTAAAACCAACTTGGAAACCTTCTTCCGGTTCCCGCGTTGCAAAGATACGGGGCCGTCGTTACGGGGGAATGACGGCCCCGTTACGTTCCGGCGACAAATGCCGCCCTGTCCGGGAAAATCCTCCGGCGGAGCCGATTGCCGGCCGCTTTTTGCGGGTGCCGCTTTTGCCGGGCGGCCTGTCGTATTCCGGCTGAGTTTGTCGGGGCGTTCAAAAAACCCTCCTTTGAAAAGGAGGGTTCGGGTGATGTCCGTATAGGAGCCCCGTGCTATTTTTTGTGCTCCAAAAAATAATGCTGCGATTTGAGCAGGTTGCGGGCCTGCAGGATCATCGTTTTGGTTTCGTTGAGGATCGTCAGGTAGAGGACGCTGGCGCGTGTGCTCACCGTCTCGTCGCCGTTGATGCGGCGCAGCTGGCTCTTGATGGCCTCGACGATCGTGTCGAAGAGTTTGTCGCGCATCTCCAGCACCATGTCCAGGTCGGAGAAATCCTTGGTGCGCAGCATGTCGTTGATCTTGTCGAAGATCGCTTCCACCTGGTCGTTCACGCGCATCAGGTCTACGATCTGCTCCTTCGTGAGCCCCTCGTGGTTGTTGTTGATGTGTTCGTATGCCGGGCGTGTTATGTGGATCAGCGCCTTGGTCACCTCCGAGAGGTAATCCACCACCTGTACGTAGAAATGTCCCGTGTCGATGTCGCACTGTTGCAGGCGCCGCAGCGTAGGCATGATGCCGTACTTGCGGTCGCGCGCCTCTTCGAAGAGCTTGTCCGACGACTGTACCATCTCCTTGAGCACCTTGCGGTTCTCCTTGAATACCGCCACCAGCGTACGGTTGTAGATGCGCGTCACGTGCTCCATCGTCGTGCAGACCTCGCCGATGCAGACGCAGAGCACCTCGTCCGGGGTCTCGGCCCTGACGACGGGCGATTCCTTGGTTTCGGCGGCCTTGATCTGCTCGACGTTGCGGTGGCTGCGAACCAGCAGCCATGCGCAGAGTGCGACGAGCACCGTCACGGCGATCCAGCCGCCCCACAGCAGGAGCAGTGTCACGCCGAAGGCGATCAGGAATCCGCCGAGCGCCGTGATGAACCAGCCCGAGATGACGGCCATCACGCCCGTAATGCGGTATACGGCGCTCTCGCGTCCCCAGGTGCGGTCGGCCAGCGACGAACCCATGGCCACCATGAATACCACATAGGTCGTCGACAGCGGCAGCTGGTACGAAGTGCCGATGGCGATCAGGATCGATGCGGCCGTGAGGTTCACGACGGCGCGGATCATGTCGTACGGTGCCGACGAACGCTCCTCTGCGGGCAGCGGCTCGAACCTCCGGTCGATGGCCTTCTGCATGCGGACGGGGATCAGCCCCGTCCACATCGTGTTGAGTACCAGTGTGGCACGTACCAGGCTGCGCGAAATGAACGTCGAGCCGAAGCGCTCTTCACCCTCGTGCTGCGAGGCGAGCGACAGCTCGGTCTCGGTGACATGCTGCGATTTCTTCGAGAAGAACAGTGTCAGCACCATCACCAGCCCCGATGCCAGCAGCAGCAGGAAATTGGCGCGTGCCGGTTCGGCCAGTTCGCCCATCATGATCGACTCGCTGCCGGCTTCGCGGGCGATCTGCCATGCGTCATAGCTGGCCAGCGGCACACCGATGAAGTTCACCAGGTCGTTCCCCGCGAATGCCAGCGCCAGCGCGAAGGTGCCCGAAAGGATCGTGATGCGCATGATGTTGAGCCGCATGCGCTGGAGGAGCCACAGCACCACCGACGATGCGGCCCAGAATGCCAGCAGCGTTACCAGCACGTGTTCCCCGACGTAGTCCGCCACCGACGTGGGGATCAGCCCCGAGCTTTTCAGTCCCTTGAACAGGGCGAAATAGAGGATGCCCGCCAGCGAGATGCCGCACCATACGGCTCCCCAGCGGCGGAACACCGGTGCGAAGCGGAACGAGAAGATCAGCCGCGAGACGTACATGAACAGCGACCCGGCGGCGAATGCCAGCGCCACGGAGAGCAGGATGGCCGCGATGATGGCCATGGCCTTGCCCGTGTTGATGTATTGCGAAAGGTCGGCTATGGAAGCCCCGGCGTCGCCCCAAATATGGAACAGCGCCGCCGCGACCCCGGCGCCCAGCAACCCGAAGACCATCGACACGGTGGTCGACGTCGGCAGCCCGAGCGTGTTGTAGAGGTCTAACAGCAGGATGTTGCCGAGCATCATGCCCAGGAAGAGCATCATGATCTCCTGGAAGGAGAATTGCCCGGGGTAGAATACGCCGCTTCGGGCGACCTCCATCATGCCGCTCGACGTGAGCGTCCCGACGAGGATGCCTGCGGCCGCGATCCAAAGTATGACGCGCCGCGGGGCGACTTTCGACCCCAGGGCCGAGTTGAGGAAATTGACCGCGTCGTTGGCCACGCCCACGACGATGCCCATCACGGCCAGCAGGCCCATGATGATTACGATACAAGTGAATAGGGGACTCATGGTTTGTTTTGTTTCTGGATTTTTCCGCCGTAAAGGTCTGAAACAAATATTACAAAAACGTTACAGTCCGGTTGCGCCCTTATGAATGTTTGCGCAGGGTGAAGACGAATTCCAGTCCGCCGCGTTCGCCGTTGCGTACGGTGATCGTCCCGCCGTGGATCACGACGGCGTTTTTGACGATCGAAAGCCCGAGTCCCGTGCCGCCCAGCTTGCGCGAGCGCCCCTTGTCGATACGGTAGAACCGCTCGAAGAGGTGCGGGAGGTGTTCTTCGTCGACGCCGATGCCGTTGTCGGCGAAAAGTATCGTGCATGCCTCTGCCGTGTCCGAAAGCAGGCGGATGAAGATGTCGCGCCCGCCCGAGTAGGCCGCGGCGTTGTCCGCCAGGTTGCGGAAGACGGAACTCAGCAGCGAGGGGTTGCCCTCGACCTTGACCGGGCCTCGGAAATCGCAGTTCACGCGCAGCCGCTGCCCTTCGGGGCGCAGCTCCATGTCGGCCCTGACCTCGTCGATCAGGTCGTTCAGCACCACGGGTTCCTTGCCGATGAGCTCCCTGCCCTCGTCCATGCGCGTGATGGTCGAGACGTCGGAGAGCAGGTGCCGCAGCCGTTCGACCTGCGCACAGCTCTTTTCGAGGAACGCCGTGCGTTTCTCCGCCGTCAGGCAGGGGTTGGCCAGCAGCGTTTCCAGATAACCCTGTATCGCGGCCACGGGGGTCTTCAGCTCGTGGTTGATGTTGTTGGTGAGCTGTTTCTTGATACGGATCTTCTCCTGCTCCTCGTGCAGCGCCAGGGCATGTTCCCGGTCGCGGTCGGCCGTCGTGCGTTGCAGGCGGGCGTAGAGGCGGATGATGTGGTTCGAGATGTCGCCCAGCTCGTCGTGGGGGAAGGTCTCTTTGTCGTCGATCCGCTCGCCCCGCTCGGCGTGCTCGGCAAATTCGTTCAGGCGTGTGATGTTGTGCCCCAGGCGGCGGGTCGTGAAGTAAGCCGCAATGCTCATCAGCAGCGTGACGCCCAGCATGAACCACAGGAATTCCCAGTCGGCCGCGAGTACTTCGCGCAGCGAAACGGAGTAGGGGACGGCCGAGCGGACGATGATCCCGTCGCCCTTCATGGCCGAATAGAAATAGTATCGGTCGGTGCTTTCCGAGTGGCGGTGGATGGTGTAACCGGTGTCATGGGCGAGCGCCTCGGTGACTTCGGGGCGCCCGAGGTGGTTGGCTGCGGGCAGCGAGTCGGCCGAGTTGTCGAACAGGACGCCCCCGTCGTCGTCGATGACCGTTACGCGCAGGTCGCCATAAGGAAGGGGATGATCGGCGAGGAATGCCCCGGGTGCGGTGCCCTCGCCGAGTGCGTCGAGCAGGCGCAGGTTGAAGAGTTGCAGCCGGGCATCGAGCCGCTCGGCCTTGAAGCGCTTCTCGCGGCTGTACTGGAAGGTGACGAAGCAGGCCACCAGCGCCCACGAGAAGGCGAACAGCAGCAGGAACAGCCGCCTGTGGTAGGAAAACCTATTCCTCAAAACCGTAGCCATAGCCCAGGCGTGTTACGATGTGTTCCCCATAGGGGCCGATCTTGCGGCGCAGGCGCGTGATGTTCACGTCGATGGTGCGGTCGAGCACGATTACCTCGTCGCTCCACACCTGCCGCAGGATCTCTTCGCGCGAGAATATCTTGCCGCGCGAGGAGAGCAGCAGCGCCAGGATCTCGAACTCTTTTTTGGTCAGCGCCAGCGGCTCCCCGTCGATTGTGCAGACCTTGCGCGTGAGATCCATCCGCAGCCCTTCGAACACCACGGCCTTCTCTTCGGCGGCCGGCTGTGCCGTGCGGCGCAGCACGCTGCGTACGCGTGCCAGCACTTCGCGGATGGAAAAGGGCTTGGCGATGTAGTCGTCGGCCCCGATGTTGAGTCCTGCCACCGTATCGTCCTCGGTGTCCCTGGCCGTGCAGAAAATGATCGGCACGCCTGCCGTCTCGGGGCGGGACTTGAGCTGCCGCGCCATCTTGAATCCGCTCGTTTCGCCCATCATGACGTCGAGCAGAATCAGCGAATAACGTTCGGGATGCATGTCGAGCGCCTGTTCGGCGCTGTAAGCCACGTCGACCTCATAGCCCTCGACCTCGAGGTTGAACTGCAGAATCTCACACAGCGATTCTTCGTCGTCGACTACCAGGATTTTGTACTTTGTCATAACTGTTACGGATTGGAATCCGGCTCAAAAGTACGTAACAAACCGCTTTTTGCACCTCCCGTGCCGCATATTTAACCGAAATGTAACAGACTCTCACTCACCCAGCACGGCCATTTGCTGCCGGATCGACTCCTCGTGGATGGCCTGCAGGACGGAGCGCATGAATTCCCGGTCCATACCCATCCGGATAGCCTGATCCGCCCGTCGGGCCAGCAGTTCCTCGTAGCGCTGCGCCTGCAACACGGGCATGTTGTGCTCCTTCTTGTACTGCCCGATATCGCGCGAGACGCGCATGCGCCGCGAGAGCAGTTCGAGCAGTTCGTCGTCCAGCTTGTCGATCTGCGACCGCAGTTCGGTCAGGCTTTCGGTCGTGGCGTTGGTTTCGCGGATCACGAGGTTGCGGCAGATGTAGGCCAGTCCCTGCGGCGTCACCTGCTGCGCCTTGTCGCTCCATGCGCAGTCGGGCGAGCAGTGGGCCTCGATGATCAGCCCGTCGAGCCCCAGGTCCATGGCCTGCTGCGAGAGGGGGGCGATCAGCTCGCGGCGCCCGCCGATCTGGCTCAGAATATCTGCAGCCCCGGGAGGCGGCGGTGCAGCTCGATGGGGATCGACCACATCGGGTGGTTGCGGTAGAGGCTTTTGTCGATCGACGTGAACCCGCGGTGGATGACACCCAGGCGGCGGATGCCGGCGTTGTAGATGCGTTCCACGCCGCCGATCCACAATTCGAGGTCGGGACTCACGGGGTTTTTCACCAGCACCGGGATATCGTGCCCGCGCAGCGCGTCGGCGATCTCCTGCATGGCGAACGGGTTAGCTGTCGTGCGGGCCCCGATCCAGATCATGTCGATGCCGCCTTCTAACGCCGCCAGGACGTGCTTGCGCGTAGCGACCTCCGTGGCTGTGTACATCCCCGTTTCGCGTTTTACGCGTTGCAGCCAGGCTATGCCGTCGACGCCTACGCCCTCGAACCCGCCCGGTTTGGTGCGTGGTTTCCACAGTCCGGCGCGGAATAGCTTGAAGCCTTCCGCGGCCAGTTCGCGGGCTGTTTCGATTACCTGCTCTTCGGTTTCGGCGCTGCACGGCCCCGCGATGACCAGCGGCCGACGGGGGTCGAGCCCCGGGAGATTGATGGGTTGTAAGTCGTTCATGGTTTTTATGTTTTTCGTTTTTATCGTTTGTTCCTTGTCAGATTACCGGGTTGGGGCATTCGGCGTATTCGCCCAGGATGCGGAAGTCGCTCGTCAGCGGCCGTGCCGCTTCGATGGCCTGCCGGTAACGCACCGCGTCGTCGAAGGTGACGTCCACGTAGAAGCGGTATTCCCACTCGCGGCCGACGATCGGCAGCGACTGGATTTTCGTGAGGTTGATGTCGTAGAACGAGAGGACAGTGAGCGCCTTCGAGAGGCTTCCCTGGGTGTGGGGCAGCGAGAAGACCAGCGATGCCTTGTTCGTGCGCGCCGGGTCGGTGAACCCTGCGGCGCAGCTGCGGTCGGCCAGCAGGAGGAAGCGCGTGAAGTTGTGTTTGTTGGTCTCGATGCCCCGTTCCAGGATTTCGAGCCCGTAGAGCTCCGCCGCCCCGGCGCCGCAGATGGCGGCCGTGCCGCGGAGCCGTTGTTCGGCGATTTCGCGGGCGCTGCCCGCCGTGTCGTCGCGTTCGACGACTTTCATCGCCGGATGGGCTTTCAGGTAATCGCCGCACTGCATCAGGGCGATCGGGTGCGAGTGCACCTCGCCGATGTCGCAGGGCGCCTCCCCCGGCAGTGCTGCCAGTACGTGCGAGATGCGGAGTTTGTATTCGCCGATGACGGCGAGCGAACTGCGCCGCAGGAGCTCGTGGTTGGGAAGCAGGCTGCCTGCGATGGTGTTTTCGATGGCCGCGATGCCCAGCAGCGTCGGGTCGGCGGCCATGTGGGCGAACTGCTGGTCGAAGCTGTCGCAGGGCAGGATTTCGACCTGCTCGCCGGGGAAACTGCACCTGGCGGCGGTTTCGTGGAAACATCCGGGTTGTCCCTGTATGGTGATGCGTTTCATAATCGAATTTTAGGCATTAAAAAATCCCGCTCTTTGCAGAACGGGATCCTTCGTGTTTTCACTCTATTGTATCATACAGTTAATTGCATACAACCCCGCTCTTCCTCTTGCTATAAAAGAAAAAGTAAAAAAAGTAATATGCAAAACCGTAAAGTCTCATCTCTCGTGGGGATTAACAGCGGCAAATGTAGTAAAATATTTGCGGAATCCAAATTTTCAGCCCTGTTTTTTACCTGCGGCGGCCGATTTCCGTTTCCGGAACCGCTTTTTGAACTGCTGGCGGCGGCCGAAGAGCAGACGGAAGAAAACTCCCCGCAGCAGCGTGTCGTTGATGTCCCACCCGCGTATGTCGGCGTAGCGATCCAATATGTACAGGAACGGGACGGCCGGGCAGCTCAGCCGCCGCAGGTTGATCATGCATTCGTCGGGGCGCAGCGGCCGGGCGTGGAATCTCATGCGGTTGATGTCGATCAGCTGGAAACGGTAGCTGCCTGTCGCACCGTCGTATTCCCAGAGGATGTTGGTCTGGTTGAAATCCTCGTGGCAGATCCCTTGCTCATGGAGGCGGACGGTGAAGCGGGCGAAGGCTTCGAGTACGGGCAGCGTGTCCGGCGCCGGGAACTGTTTCATGGTCTGCGGGAGCGGGGTGAGCTCCGACCGGCGGGAAACGAAATAGGCGTCGGCGATCAGGCCGCCCTTGCGGTATTCGCTCCATGCCACCGGTTCCGGGGTGTCGAAGCCCATCCCGCGCAGGCGCAGGGCGTGCTCGTAGGCGCGGCAGGCCTTGTTCTTGCGGAAGAACGAATACATGACCCTGTTGAACAGATGGGGGCGTTTGTAGCGTTTGACGACCAGGCTTTCGCCCCCGATGTCGAAAGCCCGTATCTGGTTGCGCCCTTCGTGGAGCACTTCGCCCGAGACGGGAAAAACCTCCGGGAGCCGCTCGATGAATGGCTGCACATGCCGTATTGCGGGGTTGATCGTTATTTTCATATGTGAGTCCGTTTACAACACAAAGTTACGGCAAACACGGTTTCCGCATAGTTCTGTTTGGGAATAATATTGGTGAAATAGATGGAAAAGGGCCTGCCGATTGTCGGTTTTGTCGTTTGTAAACGACTTTCAATACGCTAATCTTTGCCGCTGTGCTGTTAGCGGAACAGTCCGTTTCGTGGAGCTTTTGCTCCGGATTATGCAGGTGCGAAAGTGTCAGTTCGTCGAATTTGAGTAGGGGCAGGACTTTCTGCAATGATACCAGTGTGAAACGGTATTTGGTGGCTGTGTTTATCTTGCCCTGTTCTTGTTGCCGGGTTATCGCTTGTGCAAAATATTCGGCTGTCGTACCGTCGTTTTTCCGCCCGTTTCTTTCGAGAAGATTATCGAGCGTGATGTCTGCTTCCAAAATCTCAAGTCGTTTCAGGCGTTTGTGGTATTCTGCAAGCAGGCTGTCGATGCGGTATTGGATTTCCTGCGGCTCCTCGTTCTGAATGATGATACGGCGGTTTTGGGCATCCCAAGCCGTAGGAACGATTGCTGTTCCGGTGCTGACACAGCGAATTTTCGAGCCTCGGGTAAATCGCAGATGGATGGGAGTAGTTCCGTTTTTGTTTGCCTTATCCTTGCGACAAACAACGTTAACGGTGATATTCATAGCTTTACGTTATTTGCAGCGCGCGTTTCTATTTCGCCGTTTACCCGTCGGATTCGGGTAAAAATGCGGGTGAAAAACCGCTCCGAATCATGCCTTTTTTGCCATATATGCACGAAAAAAGCGGCTGCCTTGTTTTGGCAACCGCTTGATTTCGAGAGCTGTTGACGAGGATTGAACTCGTGACCTCTTCCTTACCAAGGAAGTGCTCTACCACTGAGCTACAACAGCAACATTTCCCGTTCGAGTGGTGCAAAAGTACATAAGAAAAATGAAAAGACCAAAAAATTGTGAATAATTCATAATTATTTTCTATCTTTACTTTTGAATTATAACCCATGCACATGAAACGTATACTAATAGTAGGTGCCGGAGGCCAGATTGGTTCCGAGCTGACAGTCTATCTGCGCAAAATTTACGGCGACCACAATGTCGTGGCTACCGACATGCGCGAATGCAAGGCCCTCGGCGAGGCCGGCCCTTTCGAAGTGCTCAATGCGCTCGATGCGACGGCGATGGCGTCGGTCGTGGCGCGTTACCACATCGATACGATCTTCAACCTGGTCGCTTTGCTCTCGGCTGTGGGCGAACGTAATCCGCAGATGGCCTGGAATGTCAATATGGGGGCGCTCAACAATTCGCTCGAGGTGGCGCGCCAACACCATTGCGCCCTCTTCACGCCCAGTTCGATCGGCGCCTTCGGGCCCACTTCGCCCAAGGACAAGACGCCGCAGGACACCATCATGCAGCCCACGACGATCTACGGCGTCTGCAAGGTGACCGGAGAGCTGTTGAGCAACTACTACCACCACAAGTTCGGGGTCGATACCCGTTCGGTGCGTTTCCCGGGCATCATCTCGAACGTGACGCTCCCGGGCGGCGGTACGACCGATTACGCCGTGGAGATCTACTACGAGGCGATCCGTTCGGGCCGTTTCACCTGTCCGGTTCCCTCCGACGTCTATATGGACATGATCTACATGCCCGATGCGCTGCGGGCCTGCGTCGAACTGATGGAGGCCGACCCCGCGAAGCTCGTGCACCGCAACAGTTTCAACATCGCGTCGATGAGCTTCACGCCGGAGATTATCTGCGCCGAAATCCAAAAGCGGATGCCCGGCTTCACGATGGACTACGACGTCGACCCCGTGAAGAAGGAGATCGCCGAGAGCTGGCCCAACTCGCTCGACGATACCTGCGCCCGCGAGGAGTGGGGGTGGAAACCCGAATGGGATCTCTCGCGCATGACGGACGATATGCTGGAGCATATCCGTGCCAAAGTCGCCGCGAAGTGAATCCGGGGGACGATGGCGTTGCCATATCCCGTGTCGTCGAAACCGCGGCCAGTTGGGACGGGGCGCCGCTGCCCTCCTATCCGCGGGGTGCGCCGCGGGTGACGATACTCCGGGCAACGGTGCCGCCGCATACTGCGCTGGCGATGCATACGCACGCCCTGGTCAATGCGGGGGTGATCCTGCGGGGCGAGCTGACCGTCATTGCCGAAACCGGTGCCCAACGGATGTTCCGGGCCGGAGAGGGCATCGTGGAGCTGGTCGGTACGCGCCATTACGGCGAGAACCGGGGCGACGGGGAGCTGGAGCTGGTGATGTTTTATGCCGGAACACAGGGCATGTCGCTTTCCGAGCGTGCAGACCTATAACCAGAAGTTATGACGACGAGACGAATTGCGCGAATCATTACCGGTTTTATCCTGTTGCTGGTAGCTGCGGTTATCGGCGGGAGTTTCTATATGCTCGCGTTCTCGCTGCGTCCCGACGCCAGGATGCGGGAAAAGAATGCCACGGCCTATGAATATATGTATGCCGAATACCCATTCCTGCGCCCGTGGGTGGACAGTTTGCAGACGGCCGGGGCGTTGCGCGACACCGTGATCGCCGATCCGCAGGGTGTCCGGCTGCACGCCCTCTACGCGGCGGCTCCCGTGCCGACCGACCGCACGGCGGTCATCGTCCACGGTTATACGGACTGCGCCGTGCGGATGCTGATGATCGGCTACCTCTATAACCATGACCTGGGGTATAACATCCTGCTGCCGGATCTGTATTACCACGGACAGAGCGAAGGGCGGGCAATCCGCATGGGGTGGCTCGACCGCTTCGATCTGCTGCGCTGGATGGAGATTGCCGACGGGATTTTCGGCGGCGATACGCGGATGGTCGTGCATGGCATCTCGATGGGGGCTGCTACGACGATGATGGCCTCGGGCGAGCCCCAACGGCCCTACGTCAGGTGTTTTGTCGAGGATTGCGGCTATACGGGCGTCTGGGACGAGTTCTCCAAGGAACTGAAGTCGTCGTTCGGGCTGCCGGCATTCCCGTTGCTGTATACGGCCAGCTGGCTGTGCGACCTGAAATACGGGTGGAATTTCCGCGAGGCCTCGTCGCTGGCACAGGTCGCAAAATGCCGCCTGCCGATGCTTTTCATCCACGGCGATGCCGACGATTATGTCCCCACCTGGATGGTTCGCCCGCTTTTCGAGGCGAAGCCGGGCGACAAGGAGCTGTGGCTCGTGCCGGGTGCCGGACATGCCGCTTCCTACCGCGACAACCGGGAGGAATACACGCGCCGCGTCGGGGAGTTCGTCGGAAAATATATCGGGCCCGCTTGAAAAGGGCCCGGGGCGGCTTCCGGGCGCTTCTGCCGGTTCGGAGTATGCCCTTCGGATAATAGAAATAAACTATGGAAAACGATAATCAACAGCGGGTCAAGTCCTTCTACCGGATTTTGGAGGAAGGCGTCGCTAAACTCCCGGCCGATGTGCGCGGGGCGCTTTACCGGCCGTGTGCCGTCGATTGTGTGAAGGACGACGTCCTGAGGGAGCTCCGCAGGCAATTCGAAGAATGCGGCCGCGATCTCGACCGGCAGTATACGAAATACGGCCGCTCGGAGAATTTTTTT
>ERZ780228.1670-NODE-1670-length-12995-cov-7.554560_pt1 | contig 12995 bp, 7 predicted proteins | sample MGYA00511015_ERZ780228 | MGnify/ENA primary metagenome ERZ780228 (study PRJEB29588, sample SAMEA2161897) | human gut metagenome | biome: human gut; feature: human-associated habitat; material: faeces | place: Denmark | collected 2008/2010 ...
ACCATCCAGACAATAGTATCTGGATGGTTCGTCATCTCTTAACTTAATGACATTGGGAATTTGTATGCTAAAGAATTTGAAAAAAGCAGCCGCAATTGTATTATCATTTGCGATGGCCGTTCAGTTTGGCTTAGCAGACTCTTACTATGTAAATGCGGTGGAAGAACCGGTTGAACCTCAACAAGAGGAAACAACAACGGCTGCACCACAAGAGCAAGAGGAAGTGCCAACAGCTGAAGAAGAAACCCCTCAACAACAGGAAGAACAACAACAACCTGCAGTAGAGGAAGAGCAGCCTGCAGCAGAAGAAGCACAACCACAACCACAGCCACAGCCTGTTGAACAAGCAGAGGTTAAGGTTTCTTATGTAAAAGAAGATGATACCGATTTGATGGAATCTGTAACAGCTACTTATGATGTTGGTTACAGATTGGATCAAGATACAAATGTATTCAAAGAAGCTCATGAAGCATTTGAATTTGAATATGCATTTGTGAATGGTAACAAAGAAAACAAAATCACTAAGGATCAAGTTAAAGCTTCTGGTTTAACAGTAACTAGTGATATGACAAGTTTAACTCTTGTTTATAAGGAAAAGGCTAGTACAGAAAAACCTAAGAAAGCTAATAAACAAGAACCTGCTAAAACAGAAACTACTTCTGAAAGTGATGATGCTTCAGATGCCGACACGACTGATTCTCAGAAAACAGGTGAACAATTAACAGAGTTCTTTGTCGTAGCAAGTCAGAACCAAGTAACAAAAGGTGAAACAGCTCAATTAACATTGACTATTAAACCTGATAACTATCCTAATAAAGATGTAACTTGGTCTTCATCAAATGATGCAACAGCTACAGTAGATGGAAATGGTTTAGTAACAACTCATGAAGTTGGAACTGTAACAATTACAGCAACATTGAAATCAGATCCAGCTATTTCATCAAGTGTAACAATCGTTGTTAATCCAATTAAGGTAAGTAAGATTACTGTAAATGGTTATGGTAAAGATTATTTAGTAAAAGGAAATACTGTTACATTAACAACAACCGTTGAACCAAGTGATGCAGCTAATAAGAGTATTGTTTGGTCTTCATCAAATGAAGAAGTTGCGACAGTTGATCAAAACGGTAAAGTAACAGCAGTAGGTCAAGGTACAGTTTCAATTAAGGCAATGAATGATGATTCAGGTGTCTATGGTGAACAAGTAATTACTGTTTATGATAATACGCCAGCTAATTATAAGGTGCATGTGTATGTTACAAATGAAAATCAGAAAACCACTTATACAATCAATATTCCTAAAGATGGTACAGTAGTAACTCCAGCTTCAGTTGCTCAAAATACAACAGGAAATGGTAGAACATTAGTTACTAAAGCAGAAATTAGAGTGTTAGATGAATTGGGTAGCCAACCAAATTGGGCAAATATTTCTTCAAAACCAATTGTAACTGCATTTAGATACTATAATGGTAAATTACAATATAAAACTACTTCAAATTCTGCATGGGCAACTGTAGGAAGTAATCAAAGAATTTATGATTTTAGTAATATCCAGTATAAAGCTGATGAAACAGGAAGCTATAATTCTACAGATGTTAAAGTCACAATAGGTGATTGGCCTTATGGAGCAAATGCTTCTACAAGTGAAATATACAAAACTATTCAGATTCAGGTTTATAATAATGAAACGAAAAAAAATGTTTATGATTCTGGAGTTATGCGTTATGCGAATGGTTCGAATGGTAATTATGGAAAAGTAAACTTTATTTGCGATACATCTAAGTATGAAGTAGTGAAGGTTGAAAGATATTTTTCTAATACATCTAGTTCAAACTATGGCTCAGCGGATAAAGTATACGAAGGTACAATACCTTCAGATTTATCAGTGCAATTTACTAGTAATAATAGTTATTATTACTATACGCCAACTCACGAACACTATAAATTTATAGCGTATGTTCAAGCTAAAACTATTCATGTAAAATATGATGCAAATAGTGGTACAGGAGCACCTAAAGGAACAACTGTTAAATCAACTGAAAAAGTAACAGTAGATTCAACAACTCGTCCAACTCGTGAAGGATATATTTTTACTGGATGGGCATATGGCGGAAGGTTATATCAAGGTGGAGAATCGTTTGATGCTCCAATAAGTGACGTTACATTTGTTGCTCAATGGGCAAAAGCAAGTGATGTAATTAACTATACTGTAAATGATTCGAAAATGGGTTCAGTTTCTAGATCTTATGAACGTATTGGTGAAACTGTACAGGGTAATGTTCAAGGATCAACAGCGATTGCGAAGACTGGATATCGATTTGTGAAATGGGTTAAAGGTACAAATCCAGATGGAGATGCAGTTTCAACAGAAGTTAAATATATACCATCTACAAAAGGAACTTACATGGCTGTGTTTGAAGCTGTGACGAGTGATTTAGTAATTCGTTATGTAGACGGTGAAGGAAAAGATATTTTTGATAGTGAAACAAAGAGTTACAAGTATGGAGAGAGTTATACTGTAAAAGCAATAGAAATTAAAGGATATCGTTTAAAATCAGAAGCAACAATTACAGGTACTAAGGGTGTAGCACGTGAAGAAATTAGATTTATTTATGAAGCCATTCCAGTAATTGTTACAATCAAAGGGAAAACAGATTCCAAAGTATATACTGGTAATTTACAGAAAGTGGAAGGCTTTGAAGTTGAATCTATTAAAGATGATAAAGGAAACTCTATTTCTGGATATTCTGAAAATGATGTAGATTTAGCCGAAGGTAAGAATGCAATTGCTACAGGTACTGATGCTGGAACATATAATATGGGATTAACAGCAGAAAGTTTTGTTAATACAAATACAAACTTTAAGAATGTAACATTTAATGTAACAGATGGTTCTCTACAAATTACTCCAATCACAGATAAGGTAACAGTGACAATTAAAGGACTAAAAGATTCAACAACTTATGATGGAAAAGAACATACAGTATCAGGATATGAAGTAACAACATCGAATGATCTATATACAAAAGCTAATTTCAAATTCGACGGAACATCAGAAGTCAAAGGTACAGACGCAGATACTTATAAGATGGGATTGAACAAAGATCAATTCAAGAATACAAGTAAGAACTTCACAAATGTAGAATTCGCAGTAGAAGAAGACGGACAACTAGTCATCTCTAAACGAAATGTCACATTGACAAGTGGATCTGATTCTAGAGTCTATAGTGGAGAAGCATTGACTAAAAAAGATGTCACAGTAAGTGGTGACGGATTCGCAGAAGGTCAAGGCGCAACTTACGATGTAACAGGATCTCAAACTAAGAAGGGTTCAAGTAAGAACGAATTCACTTATGAATTGAAGTCAAACACAAAAGCTTCTAACTACACTATCAAGGTAGTCTATGGTGATTTAACAGTCACAGCTGAAGATGGAGAAGTTGTAGTCGTAATTACTGGTCATAAGAAATCATTTGAATATGATGGAAATGAAAAGAGTGTTAAGGGATACGATGTATCAATAACTAAGGGTAGTACATATGAAGTATCAGATTTCACATTCAATGGAAATGATGAAGTGAAGGGTACAGAAGCTAATACTTATCCAATGGGATTGAAGGCAAGTGACTTTACAAACAACAATGATAACTACAATAAAGTTAAATTCGTAGTTACAGATGGATCGTTGACAATCACTCCTAAGTCAATCACTCCTGATGGACCAAATACTCCTGAAGATAAAAAGACTGGTATTACAGCAACAGATCCAGCAGATTCAATCTATGATGGAAAAGCGCATGTAAATCCATTGACAGTAAGAGATACAAAGACAAATAAGGATCTAGTAGAAAACAAAGATTACACATTAACTTATAGTGATGATGTAGTCAATGTTGGAACAGTGACAGTAACAGTCAAAGGTATTGGAAACTATACAGGTGAATTTACTAAGAAATATCAGATCACACCAAGAGAATATACAGTGACAACAGACAGTGCTAACAAGACATATGATGGAACTGCATTAACAGCTGGTGGACATGTGAATGGTTTGGCAGAAGGCGAAACAGTTAGCTTCAAGACAACAGGAAGTCAAACAAATGAAGGTACTTCAGATAACACATATGAATTGAAGTTTAAAGGAACAGCTGTAGAAACAAACTACAAACATGGCAAAGATAGTATCGGTAAATTGACAGTTAAGAAACAATCAATTGATCCAGGTACAGATTCAGAAAAACCAAACCCAGACTATACAGGTGCTAAGGTAAATAGTCCAAGTGATGAAGTCTATGATGGTAAGGAATACAAGTGGTCTCCTACAGTTGTAGATAAGACTGGTAAAGAATTAATTGTTGGAACAGATTATGCAGTAGAATACGCAACATCTGATTTCACAAATGCGGGTACAATCAATGTAACAATTACTGGTATTGGAAACTACACAGGTAAAGTTACTCGTACTTATTCAATTACACCTCGTGAATATACAATTACTACATTAGATGGTACTAAGGTTTACGATGGTAAAGCATTAACTAACTTTGGCTTGGTAGACGGAATCGTTTATGGTGAGACTTACTCATTTAAGACAACTGGAAGCCAGACAGAGGTTGGTACTTCTGATAACACTTACGAATGGAAGTGGAATGGAACAGCTAAGAAGTCTAACTACAAATTAGCTAAGGAATCTATTGGTACATTGACAGTTAAAGCTAAGTCAATTGTTCCAGATGGACCAGATACTCCAGATGAAAAGAAGACTGGTATTACAGTAAGTGAACCAAGTGATTCTAAGTATGATGGTAAGGAACATAAAGAAGTATTAACAGTAACAGATACTAAGACTGGTAAAGAATTAGTGGCTGGAACAGATTACTCAGTAACTTACAGTTCAGATCTAGTAAATGCTGGTACAGTGAAGGTAACGGTAGCTGGATTAGGTAACTACAGTGGATCATTCGCTAAGACTTATAAGATTACTAAGCGTTCTGTAACTTTGACAAGTGCTACAGTAAGTAAGGTATATGATGGTAGTGCATTAACGAATACTTCTATCTCAGTCAGTGGTGATGGATTCGTAGAGGGTGAAGGTGCTTCTTATGAGGTAACTGTAACTCAAACAGAGGTTGGAAATAGTGCTAACGCATTCGAATACAAATTGAATGAAAATACATTAGCTTCTAACTATAACATTACTAAGGTTGTTGGTACATTAACAATTACAGCAGCTCCTGCTCCAGTAACTCCAGCAACACCTAGTACGCCAAGTACACCAAGTAGTACAACTAGTACAACGCCTCGTACTCCAAGTGCTCCTCAGGTAACGACTCCTGCTGAAACAGTTGAAAAAGAGACAACTCCTAAGGCTGAACCTAAGAAAGAAGAAAAGGTTGAAGAAGAGTATACGCCTAAGGCATCACCTCAGTACTATTGTGCATTAATCAACTTGATTTGTGCAATCTTAACAGTATTATTCGGATTATTATTGTTGATTAGTAAACGTCATAAATCTGAAGATGATGACGAAGAAGATGATGATGAAACAAAACAACAAACAAATAACGATGATGAAGAGAAAGAACAAGAAAAGAAACGTGGATTATTCACTCGCGTACTTGCTGTTCTAATTGCAATCGTATCTGTTGTATTCTTCCTAGTAACTGAAGACTTAAGTCTTCCTTGGACTTGGACAGATCAATGGACAATTTGGATGGTTGTTATTGGATTAGTACAAATCGTAGTATTCTTCGTAGGACGTAAATGGAAAAACGTTGATAATGACGATGAAGACGAAGAAGCACAACAAGCTTAATAAAAGTTAATAACACAAAAGGAGTAGCCTCGTGCTACTCCTTTACTGTCCAATACCCATTTCGATTCGAGCCTTTGCGAATTACAATTTCTTGTTGCTGCAACCTATTTAGCATGCGCTTAATAGTTGAGCGAGATAAGTTTAATTGATTTGCGAGCTCTATTTGAGTGATTTTTGGGTTCATTTTAATGAGTTGTATGATATCGGGTTCATTGGGTCCATTGGGTTCATTTATTTTGAACCCGATTTTTTTGTTGGGCTCATAGAATACATTATTTCTATATATGATGACTTTTAATTCGGTTTCTCCACCAATAAATACAGGTGGTTTTAAACCACATTCTTCGATTGACTTAATGATTCTAGGAATGCCGCAACCCCAGTTTTCAATGTATTTTAGATAGCGCAATGCATAGGCAGTTGCTTCATTTCTAATATTTGAATTTCCTTGTTTCATTTTCTCGATTGTTTGTCCCATAACTAGTTTTCCTGGAGAAGTTACTTCTAAACGGTCATCAAATATCGCAACTTTAATGCTATTTCTGTCTATGTATGATCTATGAGCGATTGAGTTTACGATAAGCTCTCGTATGGCATATACGGGAATTTCGTATGTTTCTTTTCTTTCTAGAGATTCAAATGAAGCGTTTAAACGTATGTTTCGTAATACAAATTTATACGCAAAGTCAATTTGTTCATAAATAGATCCTGAGTATTCTTTCATATCAATGACTTCTGTTGTATCTGTTCCTTTAAAAAGAGCACATTGAATACGGTTTGGCAATGCGGGATGTCCTGTTAATAAGGCATAGGCATTAGTAGGTACAATATGATTGTTTGATTGTGTAAGTATTCCCCACGACAATAAATCTTGTTTCGTAATGGGTGTAACCGCATCTTTTTAAAATTGTGATTTAGAGTTTTCTAATGCTTTATGATAAAGGGTATCACATAAGTTTTGGATACTGTTTTCATTGATTTCTAATTCGGGACAAATCATCTTATCAAAATAGCGATTGCTACCTTCAAACATCAATTCTTTGATCATATTACGATCGGCTTTTCTGGTTGTTCCACTAACGCGTACATAAACACCATCAAATTCGCCTTCAGATTTTAAGTAAAATGGACGATCCCATCCAGATGGCACATTCACAATTAAAATGGTTTTATCTTCGATTGTATCTAAATCGACGCTAGGGATAATGTGTGGCTCAATGCTTGAAAATATTGAATTTGTGATGGAATCTTTGATTTTAAAAATATCACCTGATAGTCCACACACTTCAAATGAATCTTTCTTTTCTTTAATGCCAAAAATAATTTTTCCACCAAAACCATTCGCGAAAGCTACGACAGATTTTAAATATTTCTTATGCTCAGCAGGAACTTCTTTCTTTACTTCAATATTGTTGTTTTCACCATATTTATTTAATTCATTTATCAACATAGTATTCCTCCTTTCACACATCCACGTTATCATTATACCTAAAAACCCATCCTAGTGCTTGCTAGAATGGGATCTTTGTCGTTAATAGTTTCCTGTATAGTTCTACACCTTTGTATAGGATGTCTTCATCAAAAGTGAACTTATTTGAGTGTAATGGAATGGTGTCTCCCGTACCTAAAAAGAAGAAGATAGATGGGGCTATGTTTCTATAGTAGCCAAAGTCTTCACTGATAAGTACAGGGCTTTCTAGTTTGTTGACTAGATTGTTTTTGTATAGTGCATAGAATAATTCTTCGTTATTGAATACGGGTGGATAGTGGTGATTCACTTTGAAGTTGACTTGTACTTTGTATTTTTTTGTTGCGTTATTCATGTTTTGTTCAATGATATCAACAATTTGATCAAATACCCTTGGATCATAATAGCGAATGGATCCTCTTACGTGAGCTTGGTCGGCAATGATATTGAAGGCTTGGCCAGAATGGAAAGTGCCAAAGTGTAATAGGTGGAATGTATTGTTGTCAAAAGCTTTTTCCTCTTGTTCTAAAGACTTTTGTAGAATTTCTACACAAGCTGTTAGTGCATTGATTCCATTTTGAGGTTGAGCTGCATGACTGGCTTTTCCTTTTACTAAAAGTTCAAACTCACATCCGCCTGCCATCATTTCATTAGGGCGTGTATAAACTTTGCCTTTTTCAAGTTCTGGATAGATGTGTGTTCCGTAGATGGCGGCAATATTAAATTTATCGAAGAATTTAGATTCAATGATAGGTTTGGCACCACCAGGTTTTTCTTCGCCTGGCTGAAATAACAATAATACGTTATAGTCGCTTTCTTTGGCATATTTCGCTAATTCTAGAACCATAGCCATATGGCCGTCGTGCCCACAGGCGTGCATACATCCATTGGTGCTTTTGAATTCTAGGTCTGTATTTTCTTCCATAGGAAGTGCATCCATATCGGAACGGAATACGATTGTCTTTTCTTTTTGGTTATCAAAATAGGCGGTTACACTATTTTGGATGGGATGATCAATGGTGCAGTCATATAAGTCTAATACGTTTTCAATATATTGTGCTGTCTTTTGTGTGGTAAGTTCAATTTCTGGAATTTGGTGTAAATTTCTTCTGTTTTCAATGATTGTTGGCATAAAATTCTCCTTTTATTGGGTTTATTATACTAAATGTTAAATAAATTTAACATAGATTTAACATTGTAAAGATAGTATGAATTTGCGTTTAAATTTATATTAAGTACGAAAATATGAAAAGGTGGAAAATATGACAACAACAAATATATTGTCTTTATTGGGTGGATTAGCTTTATTCCTATATGGAATGCAGATGATGGGAAATGGTCTTGAAGCTGCGGCTGGAGATCGTTTAAAACAAATTTTAGAGAAATTAACTTCAAATCGATTTTTAGGCGTCATTGTAGGTGCACTTGTTACGGCGGTTATTCAAAGTTCGAGTGCAACAACAGTTATGGTTGTTGGATTTGTCAACGCACAGATGATGACTTTACAACAAGCTGTATGGATTATTATGGGGGCTAACGTTGGTACAACCATTACGGGTCAGTTGATTGCGTTGGATGTAAGTGCCATTGCTCCATTAGTTGCCTTTATGGGTGTGGCATTGATTATGTTCACAAAGAGTGCCAAGGCAACCGATATTGGACAGATCATTGCGGGTTTGGGTATTCTTTTTATTGGTATGAATATGATGAGTACAGCTATGATGCCATTAAGAGAATCAAAAGAATTTGTTGAATTAGTTACACATTTCTCAAATCCATTAGTAGGTATTTTGGTGGGTGCAGGATTTACGGCTTTGATTCAATCGAGTTCAGCTTCCGTAGGTATTTTACAAGCCCTAGCAGCCAGTGGTGTTATTGGCTTGGATGGAGCTGTATATGTATTGTTTGGACAGAATATTGGTACTTGTATTACGGCTGTTCTTGCCTCAATTGGAACAAGTCGTGAGGCTAAGCAGGCTACCGCCATTCACTTGAGCTTTAATATCATTGGTACAACAATCTTTACAATTGTATGTATGTTTACACCATTGGTGTCTTGGGTTATTCATTTAACGCCATACAATGCGACTGCACAGATTGCGAATATGCATACTATATTTAATGTTTGTACAACAATCTTGTTGCTTCCATTTGGAACATACTTGGCTGCGTTTGCACAACACATTTTACCGGTTGAAAATAAAGAAACAGAAGATGATCGCTTGATGTATTTACAACCGCTTCCTAAATCTAAGAAGATGATTGGTGGTGCAGCTATTTCAGTGAAACAAATCAATGATGAAACAATGCACATGTTAGAGCTAGCGTATGAGAATGTAAATCAGGCTTTTGGTCAGCTGTTGCAGTTTAGTGATAAGACGGATGAACAGATCTACAAAAGAGAAGATACAGTCAATTACTTGGATAAAGTCATTAGTGAATATATTAGTACGGCTTTGGCTACACCAAACTTGAATGTGAATATTTCTCAAGCATTGTCTAGTTACTACTTGATGTTAGTGGATATTGAGCGTATTAGTGATTATGCCGTGAATATGAATCATCAGGCGACAAAACGTCTTCAAGGAGATATGACAATTTCGGAAATTGAAATTGTAGAGCACATGAAGAAATTATGTGTGGATATGAAGAATGATTTGGATGATGTAGAAGAGGCAGAACGTAAAGATGATGTGATTGATTCACTTGTATCTAGTTGGCGTGAAGCACAGATTCAAGCTTTAAAACAAAAGAAATGTTCAAGTGAAGTCAGTATGATGTTGTCACGTATTTTTACAGATTTTGAGCGTATTAATGACCACGCTTTAAATGTGTCTCAAGAACTTGACAAAATTACAGTGGAGATTCCAGATTAATAAGCAGTATTTCTGCTTATTTTTTTCGTGGATTTTGTTATAATCTGTGTATGAATATTGAGAAGTTATTGAATACAATTATTGAAGCCGGGAAGATGTTAGTGGAGAGTGGTGCGGAAGTCAATCGTGTCGAAGAAACAATGGTCAGAATGTGTCGTTGTTTTGAAGGCATTGAATATGCGGATAGCTATGTGACTTTAACGGGTATCATGTTTTCTTTGACGTATGACAATCAGACAATGACGCGTATTTGCAGGGTACACACGGGAGAGGTAGATTTGAATCGTATTGATCAAATTAATACGCTTTCTAGAAAAATTTGTTCAAATCCAATATCAGTGGATGAGTTAGCTAATGAATTGGATCGAATTAAGGGGATGTCTCGCTATACATTTAAAGAGACAATGCTTTTTGGTGCGGTTGGCGCTGCTGGATTTGGAATGTTCTTTAATGGGACTTTATTAGAAATTGTGATGTCCTTTTTTATTGGAATTTTGATTCGTTGTATCAGCTGTTTCTTGTCAAAACACAAACTAAATTCTTTCTTGAATAATGCGATATCGGCAGGATCTGCAGCACTAAGTGCGCAATTGATCCATCAAGTGTTACCGCAGACGAATGTGGATATTATGGTTATTTCTAGCTTTATGCTTCTAGTGCCTGGGCTTGCGATTACCAATGCGATTCGTGATACGATTGCAGGAGATTATGTTTCTGGTGTCGCAAGAGCGGTAGATGCCTTTTTGTGTGCTATTGCCATTGCGGTAGGGGCTGGTTTTGTGATGTATTTTTGGATATAGGGGAATGAATTATGATATATGTGATTTTAAAAGCAGGAATCTCTTCATTCCTTGCTAGTTTAGGGTTTGGTTTCTTATTTAATATTAAAGGAAGAAATTTATGGTTTGCCGGAGTTGTAGGTGCCATTGGAGGTGTCTGTTACAAGGTGGGACTGTATTTAGATTGTTCTGAAATATTATCCAATTTTTATGGGGCTTTAGGTTTAGCCTTAGCCTCAGAAATATTAGCGCGACAATGTAAGACGCCAGTCACAACATTTTTAGTTTGTGCATTGATTCCATTAGTTCCTGGAGGCGGTATGTATCGTACGATGCTTGCGGCCATTCGTGGGGATGCTCAAAACACACTAAATATGGGGCTTCAAACGTTGAGTATTGCGGGTGTTTTGGCTTTGGGAATCCTATTGGTTTCCACAATTATGCGTGTGTATTATCAGGAAAAGAGAAAATTTTTAGAAAAAAAGTAAAAAAGTACTTGCAAAGATGAATATTTATGGTATTATATATGAGCGTCTTGGGGATATGGGCCTGTAGCTCAGGTGGTTAGAGCGCACCCCTGATAAGGGTGAGGTCGTTGGTTCAAGTCCATTCAGGCCCACCATGATTTCTTTAGACGCTTACTATAATGGGGTGTTAGCTCAGCTGGGAGAGCACCTGCCTTGCACGCAGGGGGTCATCGGTTCGATCCCGATACGCTCCACCATTTGTAAAATATAAACTGCAGATGCAGTTTTTTTTTATACTTTTTTTATTCTATGTTATAATCATAAGTAATCGGATGATTAGAAAGCTGAGTAGATGTATGGAAAAAGAATTTTACGAAGAATTTGAAGATATGGAAGCCGGTATTGACCAAAAACAGGCTCTTGTCGAAGAATCAAAAAAAGTTGACGAAATTGAAGATTTCAACGAAGCTGTTCGCTTTGTGAATGATTTAAAGAAAAAATGGAGAAAGACTGGATTTGGGGAGTCTTTGGCAGAAGAAAAGTTAAGAGAAGAATTTGAGGCAAATGTTGAAAAGGTTTATGAGAAACAAAAGGCATTGGCTCAAAAGGTTGTAGAGGCTAAGGAAGCTTTGATTAAGGAAGCTGAAAAAACTTCTTTATCAGATGATTTTAAGAAGGCTACTGAAAAAATGACTTCTTTAATGGATGAATGGAAAGCTTCTGGAAATGCCGGAAAGAAAACGGATGATGAATTGTGGGAACGTTTCAATGCAGCTCGTCAGAAGTTCTATGATCGTAAACATGCAAACTGGGAAAATAGAGCGGTTCAGTTTGAAAATGCGAAAAAGGTAAAAGAAGATTTAATTGAAAAAGCTAAGTCTTTACAGGATTCTGAAGAATGGCAAAAAACAAGTGCTAAATATAAAGAATTGATGGATGCATGGAAAGCAGCTGGAAATGCAGGTCGTGAATTTGATGATGATTTATGGAATGCGTTTAATGAGGCTCGCCAAAAATTCTATGCGAAACGTAATGAATTCTATGAAAAATTGCATGTTGAACATGATGAAAAATATGCAGAAAAACAAGCTTTAGTAAAGGAAGCTAAATCAATTGCTGGTTTACAGGAATATACTCGTGAACAAACGGCAATGATGAAAGAATTGTCTAACAAATGGAAATCAATTGGTTTCTGTGGAAAAGATAAAGAAGATGAAATCTGGAATGAGTTCAGAGGAGTTATGGATGAATACTTTGCAGGTTTAAAATCGGCTAGTGAAAAGCGTCGTGCTAACTGGCGTGAACACATGTCAGAAATTATTTCTCGTAAAGAAGAACAAATCGCAAACCAAAAACGTCAAATCAAACGTCTTCAGGATGATATGACTGGTTTGGTAAGTGAAGCTACAGTAGCTGACTTACAGGATCAAGTAGAAGATAAAGAAGATTTTATCAAACAACTTGAACAAGAAATCGAAGATATTGAAAAGAAATTAGCAGAGTAGTTGATCTACTCTCTTTTTCTTGGGGTTTATTATATGGTGCGCCAGTTCGGTGCAGTTGATTCAGTTAGGTGAAACTCCTGACCTG
>ERZ780228.1688-NODE-1688-length-12870-cov-4.880765_pt1 | contig 12870 bp, 11 predicted proteins | sample MGYA00511015_ERZ780228 | MGnify/ENA primary metagenome ERZ780228 (study PRJEB29588, sample SAMEA2161897) | human gut metagenome | biome: human gut; feature: human-associated habitat; material: faeces | place: Denmark | collected 2008/2010 ...
TAAAGTCAACCAGCAGCATCCGCACCACCGCCTTTCAGCACGTGGAGCTTGCGAGTATCCAAACGAAGCTGCACATCCCCTGTCCGGGCGCCGGTGAGGTCCACATTGGCGTCATCAATGACAAAGACCTCCTCCCCTACCCGCACCCAGTAGCGGATCATACGACCCAGGAAGCTGTAATTTTCAATGGTGCCGCGCAGCGCCGTGCCCTCCGGGACAGTCTCTTCCAGCCCCATCAGGCTGATACCCTCCGGGCGGACCACCAGAGTCACCGGCTCGCCGCCCTGAAGGTCCGTGTCCTCGTCCACCCGGAGGCGCATACCCCTGTGGTCGACGGACAGGCTGCCGTCTGCCTCCCGATGGGCCGTACCCTCCAGGAAGTTCACCGTGCCGACGAAGTCCGCCACAAAGCGGGTGGCGGGGCGGAAGTAGATTTCCCAGGGGCTGCCGATCTGCTCGATGCGGCCCCTGCGCATCACGGCGATGATGTCTGACATGGACAAGGCTTCGTCCTGATCGTGGGTGACGTACATGGTGGTGATCCCGAACTTCTGCTGGATCTGCCGCAGCTCCGTCCGCACCTCCACCCGGAGTTTGGCGTCCAGGTTGCTGAGGGGCTCATCCAGCAGCAGGATGCCGGGATTCAAGGCGATGCCGATGGCCAAACTGGCCAGGGCCCGGGCGATGGCCACCCGCTGCTGCTGGCCGCCGGAGAGCTGCTTCGGGAACCGCCCATCCAGTCCCTGGAGGTTGAACATCTCCAGCATCTCCGCCACCTTGCGGTCCTTTTCCTCCTTGGGCGCCTTTTTCAGCTTCAGGCCGTAGGAGATGTTCTCATACACCGTCATGTGGGGAAACAGCGCATACTCCTGGAACACCAGCGGCGTATTGCGCTTGAAGGGCGGCAACCCGTTCATCCGCTTGCCGTCCACCAGGACGTCGCCCTCCTCCGGCTCGGAAAACCCCGCCAGCTGGCGCATCAGGGTGGTCTTGCCGCAGCCGGAGGGCCCCAGCAGCGTGACGAAGGCGTTGTCGTCGATAACCAGATTCAGGTCGTCCACAGCGTAGAATTTATCCCAGCGTTTGGTTACGTGGGTCAATACGATCTCAGGCATGATTTAACCTCCTATTCCCTTATCAAGGCTTGCGCCGGTGACCTTGTTGACGAGGGTGTTGCAAATCAGAATGGTGACGATCAGGATCAGGTTGATGCCGCTGGAGAAGGCGTACAGACCCATCTCGTCGAAGTAGTCCAGGGTGGTGGCCAGGATGAAGCCCTGGGTACACAGCAGCATGAACAGGGACAGCTCCCGCAGGCAGGTCATAAAGGGGAGCAGATAGCCGCTGATAATGGAGGACTTCTGAATGGGAATGATGATGCGGGTCATGCGCTTGACCCAGGGGATGTTCAGGATCATGGCAGACTCCTCGATCTCTCCGGACAGCTGGAGCATGGAGTTCAAGGAGCTGCGGCTGGCGAAGGGGATGTACTTGATGGTGCCCACGATGATCAGCAGGGTGTAGGTGTTGAACAGATTGATGTATTGGTTGGAGAACAGGATAAAAAAGGCCACGCCCACGGCAATGGAGGGCATCAGGTAGGGCAGAAATGCCACTGAGTTTACATAGTTGGCCAGCTTGCTTCGTCGGTTTTTGGACACGGCGTAGCCGATCATGGTGCCGATGGTGCCCGCCAGCAGCGAACAGCACACCGACACCCAGATGGTGCCCTTAAAGGCCCGCCAGATGGTGTCGTTGTGCAGAATTCCCTTCTGCCCGTACATGCCGTTTTCCGTGATGTTCTCATCGGTGACCCACCACTTGGTGGTCAGGTTGTCCGGGTCTCCGGTGTACAGGAAGGAGTAGTCCCCGGGGTTGGGCAGGAACGTCTCAAAGGCGAAGGAGACGATGGGGAAGATGCTGGTGAAAAAGGTCACCACGACCAGCACCAGGGCAATGACATATTTGCCCACCCGGCCCAGGTTGATCTTGGAGATCTGCCCGGATTTTCCGGTGACGGTGGTGTAGTTTTTTCGGCTCTGGAGGCTCAGCTGGTTGAGCAGCATGATGGCCACGCCGAAGATCATCATGATGATGGCCAGGATGCTGGCCTCGCCGGTGTACTTGGAGTTCATGGACACGTATTTTGTGGCCAGGGTGGTCAGATTCAAATAATGGGGCACCGGGTAGCTGCCCATGGAGCTGCCGAACACCAGCAGGAATGCCGTCTCGATGGAGCCCATACCGGCCACATTGGGCAGGGCATTGGACAAAAACAACATCAGGCTGGTGAGCAGCTGCACCTGCCAGAACCCCAGCGGGGAAAGCCCCATGAACCGGATGCACAGGTAGGGCAGGCAGAACAGCCCGAACAGCTTGAGTGCCTGCAGGGCAAAAATTTTCAGGCAGCGGGGCTTATCTGTCAGCAGGCGGCGGCTCTCGGTGCCCAGCACCTCCAGCTGTTCCAGCCAGTCGGCGCGGCGCTGCTGCCACTTTTCGGTCTTGGGCAAAAAGCCCAGCAGCCAGCGGGCGAGGTTCTGCACCAGCGGCGAGACGCACAGCAGCACCAGCGCCACAATAATTACCGCTACCACAGCGTATGCCATGGGCAGATACCGCATGACACCGGTGGTGTTGGCGGCAAGCCAGCGGTGCTGCAACAGCAGCATCACGGTGGCGTACAGGAGCACCGTGCTCTTGTGGAAAACGTATTCCAGCGTCATCAGCCCTGCGCCGGGGCCAAGCGGCAGCCCGGCCCGGTGCAGGTAGTACAGCTGCACCGGAACAGCACCGGCACCCAGCGTGACCACGTTGCCAAAGGTGCCGCACCAGCCCACATCCAGCCCCTGCCGCAGGGTGAACTGCGGCAGACGGCTGCGCACGATGACCCACGCCACGCACCCCTCCAGCAGGGGGTAGCTGATGCCGACCGCCAGCACCGCCAGCACCTGCCACACCGAAAGCTGCGCCAGCGCCGCAGTGATCTCGGCCCAGTGATCCTTAAAAGTGAACACGATGATGCAGGTAAGTGCCAGCAGCACCAGCAGAGAGATCACGGCCTTTTTGCGGGAGGGCTGCTGCGCGGCGGCTTGGCTCATGGAAACAAAACTCCTTTCACAACCGGAAATTCTGGAACCAGTATAGCACATCTCCCGCCGCCCTTTGTGAACGGAAGCGGAACTTTGTTGGGCAATTTGGGGGATTTGATAAAATGGGGAGACCTCTCCCGTGAAAAAGCAATGCCGGGCAGCGTGCAGCTGTCCGGCAGTGTTTTTTCATGATTCTTCCCCGTCCGTCAGCTCTTTTACCAGCCTTGTCAGGGTGGCGACATAGGATTCGTTGGAGAACTGCTGCTCATACAGGCGGCGGCAGCTGCCGTGCATGGCAGCCAGCGCCTCTGGGTGCTCGATGGCCCAGGCCAGCTTGTCGGCCAGCTGCTGCGGGTCGTCGTCCTTGTAGAGGAAGCCGTCCACGCCCTCGGTCACCAGCCCGGCGGTGCCGGTGTGCTCCGATACGATGGAGGGCTTGCCGAAGATCAGTCCCTCGGTGACGAAGGTGGGCATGGGGTCATCCCGGGAGGCGCACACCACGCAGTTGCACTGCTCCATCAGGGATTTGACCTCCGGGCGCTCCAGCCGCTTGCGGTAGAAAACGGTCTGGGGATAGTCCCGCACCAAGCTGTCCACGGCGTTGTACATCCCCTTGTCGGCGGCTTTGCCCACAAAAAGGAAGGCAGCTTTTTCCCGCACTGCAGAGGGCAGCAGCCGGATGGCGTTGCAGAAGATGTCCGGACCCTTGCGGTGTTCCAGCGAGCCTACCGTCACAAAGAGGGGACGCCCCCCGGCAAAGCTGATGTCATAGCGGGAGAATTGCTCGGCTGCATAGTCCGGCAGACCGTAGATCAGCTGCTCGATGGCAAAATCCGGCCGGACGGAGTGCATGGCGGCGGTGGCGTGGGAGCCTACGGCGCAGAGGTGCACGTTTTTGCCCAGCGCCTTGGGGATGCTGTGGGAGATGAAGGGGTAGCCCGCAAAGGCATCGTGCAGCCACCACAGCACCGGCACAAAGGAGCCGTTCAGGGTGTTCACCACCGGCGCTTCCACCACCGTGTTGGCCAGCACAAAGTCTGCGCTGGTGGCCAGCCCCCACAGGGCGCTGGAAGTAACGCAGTCCGGGCGGGTGACCACAGCGGCCCCGGCGTCCAGAAACAGCGGCAGCGAGCCTTCATCCGAGGGTCCCAGCACCACCACCTCAAAGCCTAAGCTGCGCAGCACCGGCACGGCACTTACCAGCACGATGGGCGCACCGGTCATGGTCAGCTCATGGCTCAAAATCAGCGCACGGCGGCCCTTGGCAGAGAATACATCGTCGGCGCACAGCTCCCGGCGGAAGTGCAGCAGCGCCTGCGGGATGCAGCGGCTGTGCTGCGCCATGGCGTGGGCCAGACGCAGCAGTTCGGTAACGCTGTCCTTGCCCCGGGCGGCGGCGCGTACCTTGTCCAGCAATGCGCGGGACACCAGTGCGCAGCTGCTGCCGGGCAGGTGCCGGGTGCTCAGGTACAGGGCGGTGGAGCCGTCAAAGCCAAAGGAGGCGTCGCAGACCGCAAGGTCTGCGCCCTCCCGCAGGGCGGCGGCAAAATAAGTCAGGGCGGTGGGGGTGCACTCCACATCCTCGCTTACCAGCAGCACCCCGGCTACATCGGGGGTCAGCTCGTCCTCAAGCCGGGTCACCAGACGGAACTTGCGGTGCAGCTGGTTTTGCAGCGCCGCTTGCAGCGCCTTGTGACGCCCCGGCGCGTAGACCAGAAGATAGGTGCTCTGGGTATCGGTATAGACCTGCTTGCACAATTGCTTGCGCTGCAGGGTACTGTAACTGGTGTACATGATCCAACTCCTCCGGGCAGAATATCGGGCGGGCTCAGTGACCGCGCACTAGGTTCAGCAGTCTGCGCAGCGGGGCGGTCAGCCGCCAGCTGCTGCTGGCGCGCATCGTTTCCAGCGAAACCTGATATTCGTGCTGGATGCCCTGCAAGGTCAGCAGCTGCTGGTTCAGCCGCATACACTCGGCGCGGCTGGCCTGCAATACTTCCTCTGCCTCCTGCGCGGCAGCGGCGTTCTCAAGCTTCAGGTCGTTCAGCGCCCGCAGCAGAGACTTGCCGGGCTGCTCGTGCAGAAAACGTCCCAGCGGGTAGTAGTGATAGTTCACCGCAAACTTCATGCCGGCACCAAAGCCGGTGGTGCAGTGCAGCGAAAGGTTGGGGTCTACGTCCAAAAACAGCAGGCTGTCCTCCTGCAGCAGAAGGCCGTTGACCGACTGGAAGCTGATGCGCTCGTCCGAGATGGCAAGGTCGGTGATGCAGCAGGCCAGCTCGCCGGGGTCCAGCCGGATGGCGCGTGCGTCCTCCGGCAGGACAAAGGTGACCGAGACCTCGTGGGTCAGTTCGTTGTAGACATCCTCGGTGGCAGTCAGGCATTCCCGGGGCGAAAAGCCGCTGCCGGTGTCGTAGAACAGCTGCGGCAGGGTAAGGGTGATATTCTCAGCCTCGGCGCTGTGCTTGGCAAGCTCGGTCTGGCAAGCCAGCAGCTGCTGCTCCAGCTCCAGACACCGCTGCGCCAGCTGGGAAACACCCTCGTCCGAAAGCTTGAGCTGCTGCTCCAGCTCGGCAATGTGCGCCTGCATGGCAGCAGGGGTCATGGGGGCATCGTGGTTCATAACGGGATCCTCCTCTTCCTTTATCCTATAACAGCTGCACCGCCGCAGCCAAAACATTCAGAAAAATCAGTGCCGCGGGGCGTAATGTACCTGAGGGGTGCGCCGCCGGGCGGGGAACAACTTGATGATCAGATCCCGCCGCCGCTGCAGCAGGGCGCAGATCAGCCAGATGGAGCCCAGCGAAAGGATGTATTGCAGGCTGATGCCCAAAACAGGGCGGTCGGCGTATTTGGCGGCGAACAGATACCACGGAATGGCGATCAGCTCCACCGTATGTACGCAGAAGATGTACAGAGAACGGCGGCCGATGGCCTCGAAAAAGCGCACCAGCGGGTTGCGGCGCTGGCTCCAGCGCAAAAACAGCCGGATAAACAGCAGACCGGCAAGGCCGTCCAGCAGGATGCTGATGGGGCCCAGCGACCACTCGGCCATGGATACACAGTCGGTGCGGCGGGTGGCAAGGGCGGCTGCCGGGATCAGCAGTACGGCTGCCCACAGGATGCAGGACATCCGGCGGGACAAAGGCTGATCCAGCCAATGCTGCCGTTTGGCAAGGTAGCCAAGGTACAGGTACGGCGTGATCACCGCGCCCTGGATCAGGCAGAAGGGCAGCTCCCATACAAGGCTGGCACCCCAGCCCAGCAGGGCGGCACCGCCCACCGCCCAGGGAATGTACCGCTCCGGGAAGATATTCAGGATAACGTCCAGTAAGATCCAGCCCATCAACAGCGCCAGCAGATACCACATGGGCCCACAGGAAAAGAACTCCTGCCCGAAGTAGGTGGCAGTATGGGGCAGACCCAGCAGAAAGCCGCCCGCCACCTTGATGCTCTCAGTCATGGAGCCGGGCAGATAGTGAAAGGTTTTATAATGAATGATGAAGTGCAGCACCGTGGTGAACACCGCAGTGTAGCAAAAGGGCTTGAGCAGGCTTTTGAGCTGCTGGTGGATGCACTTGCTGATGGAGCGCTTGCGGAAGCCGTAGCCGCTGGCAATAAAAAAGGCCGCCATCAGCGTTTCGCGGTAGATAAAGCCGACAAAGGCCGTCAGCGACAGGCCGCCCTCCAGCTGGAGTGGGTAAAGCTCCGCAGTGTGTCCCAGCACGATGGCCAGCATCCCAGCGCCCTTGAGCATATCAAACATCCCGATGGAGTTGACAGTGCGGGGCTTGGTTGTTTCCATGAAAGATTCCTTCCCTGCGCCGGGCCAATACCCCTCGAGAAAAAGCCGGATACGGCGCAAATGATCAGTTTTTATACAGCATTGCCATGATATATGGCTAGTATAATGCTTTTTATAGAGACTGTCAATTTTGTTTTGCAGTCTGCACCATACCGGAACTGGTATTTTGCGCTAAAAATTGTAGCACGAAAACCGGCGGATTGCAACGAAAGGTAGAATTTGGCCGGGGCGTATCCCAATATATGCAATTGAAAGTTGTCAAAGTGAGAAATTAAATGTTGCAGAAGTATTGCATTGCATTGGAAAATATTGTATACTGAGCACAGTACAGCGCACTGCCGCAGGATGTAATAACAACGCAGGAGGAAAATACAATGATCAAGGTATTGGACAACGTGTATGATCTGGTCACCCTGAATATGGAACAGCGTTTTTCGGAGCGTGTGGCGCTCCGCTTTTATGATAAGGAAACGGACGAGGTGACCGTAGTCCATTATAAGGACTACGCGCGGGATATCCGCCGTGCGGTCAACTACTTCCAGAGCACCATCCCGGATATTAAGGGCAAAAAGATCTGTCTGCTGAATAAAAACAGCTACGAATATGCCGTGAACACCTTCGGCATCATTCTGGCGGGCGGCGTGCTGGTACTGCTCAACCAGCACAAGAGCTGGGACGAGCTGTCCTACGAGCTGGGGCTGGTGGACCCCGCTGCCATCCTGACCGACGGCGACGACTACGGCACAAAAGAGCAGCTGCAGGCCGCCTACGGCAGCATCCTGCGCCCCATGGACGGCTTCCGCGCTTATGAGCCGGTGGCAGAGATGCCCCGCTGCATCGGCCACGACGACCTGATGATCCTGATGTTCACCTCCGGCACCACCGGACGCAGCAAGGGCGTGATGCTGAGCGAGCGCAACTTCTTCAGCGTGATGCGCGCCCATGTGCAGATCGGTGAGCGCATGATGGAGTATAAGCACGACCCGGAGCTTGTGGTCAGCCAGTACACGGTGCTGCCCATGTTCCATCTGGGTGCATTCATCTGCCTGTTCTCTTGGGCACACGGGGGCTGGGCGCTGAACATCAGCGGCGATATCCGCAATTTCTATAAGGAGATCCGGCGGATGCCCAGTCAGGTCATGGCGGTGGTGCCGGTGATCATGAACTCCCTGCACAAGGACGTGATGCGCGGCCGCAAGGAGCGCTTGGGCGAGCTGTGGGTGCCCATCTGCTCCTCTGCGATGTTTGACCCGCAGGTGATGCTGGATATGGCCACCAACGGGATGTTCGTGGTGCAGACCTACGGCGCTACCGAGACCTGCGGCGACGGCATCATCAACTACGCGCAGGATGCAAAGCACATCGGCGCTGTGGGACAGGGCAACGATTATCTGGACTACAAGCTCGAGCCGGACGGAGAGCTGTGCATCCGGGGCGACAGCATCATGCTGGGCTACTACAAGGACCCCGAGGCCACCGCTGCGGTCATCGACAAGGACGGCTGGTTCCACACCGGCGACCTTGCCCGGGTGGACGAGGACGGCTACTACTACATTACCGGCCGCAAGAAGAACCTGATCATTCTGGACAGCGGCGAGAACCTCAGCCCCGAAGAGCTGGAGGGCATGTTAGAAAAATGTCCCGCCGTACAGGAATGTATCGTAAAAGAACTGGGCAAAAAGATAGGTGTTGTGGTATACTGTGAAAAGGAGCACCAGCAGACGGTGCGGGACTTTATTGCCCAGATGAACCGCACCGTCCCGCTGTACAAGCGCATTGGCGTGGTGGAATTCAGCGAAACGCCGCTGCCCCGCAACGGCGCAGGCAAGCTGGTGCGCAAGTAAAACGCAACAGAAAGGAAGCATAATACGATGGAACGTGCAGAAATCATTTCTCAGATCACGGCTATTCTGGAGGATGTCGCAGAGGTATCGCCGGAGGATGTGACCGAAAGCAGCGTCCTGATGGACGATCTGGATCTGTCCTCTATGGAGATCCTGACCATTGTGGCAGATCTTGAAGAGACCTTTGGTCTGCGCATCCCGGAAAAGGAGCTGCGCAACTTTGTTACCATGGGTGATCTGGTGGATTATCTGGCAGCAAACGTGGGGTAAAAACCAATGGAAACACAACAGCGCTCGACGGAATATAACTTTCAGGGAATCATGTACTTTTTCCGTCGGGAAAAGATCCAGTGCCGGTACCAGTTCTCGCTGCGGGATGCGGTGGATATCACCCTTTTGCAGCGGGCACTGACAGCGGCCTTGGCAAGTGCGCCCTATTATACCCAGCGTCTGGTGCAGGAAAAGCGGGAGATGTGGCTGGAGCCCAATACGGAGCCCTGCCTTGTGTACCCCGGCAGCACCATGCGCAATATCCCGGAACAGACGAACGGCTACCTGTTCTGCGTCAGCTGCGAAGGGGATACCGTCTACTTTGACTGGCATCACTTCCTGCTGGACGGCCACGGGGTATCGCCCCTGCTCACCAGCATTCTGGAGCAGTACTGCAACCTGCGTTACGGCACGGCCTTTGCGGTGCCGCAGATCGTGTGCGACCCGCCCTATGATATGGAGGCCATGCTGGCAGAGTACCCGCCTGTGGAGTACGGGAGCGATGTCATCCAGCGGGATGTGGTGCAGACCTACGAGGGTGCGCTGCGCCGCACCCGGGTGTGCCTGAGCAAGCAGAGCCTTGTGGAAAAAGCGCTGGCGAACAACGCAAAGCCGGTAAGCGCTCTGATGGGTCTGCTGTGTATGGCCATGCGGGAGTATCTGGGCAAGGAGAAGATCCAGTATTCCTACTCCTCCGATACCCGCGATGTGGCCGGTGTGCCGAATGCGCTGTACAACTGCGTATGCAGCTTTGGGCATACGGTGCAGCTGCAAGCCCAGACCCGCCTGGCAGATTTTGTGGCTGATGTAGATGCAGACATCAGGCGGGATCTGCAGCCGCAGTCCAAGCGCCGCCGCATGGCCGACCAGATGGGCTGGGTGTACAAGGTGAACCAGCAAAAGGCACCCCTGCGCATCAAGCAGCGGGTGTTTCAGATGGGCGAGTACATCGGCGGCACCATTTCGGACTTCTGGCTCAGCTATCTGGGCAATCCGCTCATGCCTGCCACCCCGGAGCTGGCACAGTACACCACGGATTTTGGCGTCTGGGTACCGCCGGACGGTGCATCCGTGGGTGTGGAGGCTGCCAGCCTGAACGGAAAGATCATCCTGTGCATCCACAACAAGGCACCCAACCCGGGTCTGGCCGAAACCCTCCGCAAGACCTTTGAAAACGAAGGCGTTGCGGTGCTGGAAGCCGAAGATCTGGACTGAGAAATACTTATTATAAAAGAAAAAACTGCTGCACGTTTTGTGCGGCAGTTTTTTTGCTGCTTTTTGTAAGAAAATCCGGTTGCAAAGATGCGAAAAAATGGTTAAATAGAGAAAGGATATTTCCGCAAGGAGAGGAACACCATGGAACAACAGAACACGCGCCTGCGCAATGCGGGCTTTGCGACCTTTTTCTTCAGCGGCATCTGTGCCATCAGCGCAGGTGTGGTGGTCAGTCTGCTGCAGGAGCGCTACGGCTTTGCCTACGGCATGACCGGTACGCTGCTCTCCCTGATGAGCGTGGGCAACCTGCTGGCAGGGCTGCTGATGGGCATGCTGCCCAGTGCGCTGGGCATGAAACGCAGTGTGCTGCTGCTGACCATCGGCTATGCGGTGGGCTACGCCGTCATGGGGCTGACCGGCGCAGTGGTGCTGCTGGCAGCGGCCTTTTTTGTGGTGGGCATCGCTAAGGGCAGCGTTATCAACACCTGTACCATTCTGGTCAGCGATCACTCCGCCGACCGCACCCGGGGCATGAACCTGATGCACAGCTGCTACGCCTGCGGCGCACTGCTGTGCCCCTTCCTCATTGCGGCGGCAGCCCGGGTAAGCACTGAGCTGGCGGTCTTTCTGCTGGCAGCCGTGGGCCTTGTGCTCTGGCTGGTGTACGTCTTTACCCCGCTGCGCGGCGGAAAGAGCAAAAGTAGTGCCGAGAAGGAAGCCATCGACTGGAGCTTTCTGCGCTCTGCCCGTTTCTGGCTGCTGACCGGGCTGCTGTTCTTCCAGAACGCCGCCGAGCAGAGCGTCAACGGCTGGATGGTGACCTACTTCAAGGGCAGTGGCATTATTGCGGGCACGCTGGCGGCCTACACCGTTACCGTGATGTGGGGCGCTACGCTGGTGGGGCGTCTGCTCATCGCCTTTGTGTTCCCCTTAAAAAATCCCCGCAAGGCCATGGTGGGCATGAGTGTGCTGTGCACCGTGTTCTATGTGCTGCTGGTCATGGCGCACACGCAGGGCGCAGCCATTGCACTGCTGTTCGGCTTTGCCATCTCCATGTCCGGGCTGAACCCCACCGCCGTGGCCAGCGCAGGCCGCATGACCAGCGTGACCAGCATGGGCATCATGCTGCCGGTAGCCTCCAGCGGCGCCATCCTGATGCCGTGGGTCATCGGCATCGTGGCCGAGCGTGCGGGGCTTGCCGCCGGTATGGCCTCCAACATCGTGCCCTGCGTGGGTTTGGTGGTCTTTACCCTGCTGGTGGCAAGACTGCCGGAGGAATGATGCGCCGCCTCCCTATAACCCTTTCTGTGAAAATGGGGTTCAGGAAAGTCCGCAGACTTTCCTGAACCCCGAAATTATAAATAATGATTCCGCTGATGATGCGCAAAGCGAAGGCGGAGCGCATTTTAAATCATTTTGCGTTATCCCTCAATGCCTCTTGCCTTTGCGCTGAACTCGCAGCCGCAGTAGTCCTGCCGGTACAGGCCGTACTGCTCCGAAAGCTGCAGGCTGCGCAGGTAGCCGTTGTGCTTTTTGAAGTCCGAGGGCAGATGCTTTACCCCGAACTCTGTCTCCAATTCCTGCCCGATGGCATTGATGCGGGCAGCGTCCTTGTGGGGGCTGATGGACAGGGTGGTGGTGAACCAGTCAAAGCCGTTGTCCCGTGCGTACTGCGCCGCGCGGCGCATCCGCAGCCGGTAGCATACCGTGCACCGACTGCCCCGCTCCGGCTCGTTTTCAAGGCCGGTGACGGCGGAGTAGAACTCCTGCGGGTCGTAGTGGTCCTCTACCACGGTCACACCCAGAGGATGGGCTGCCGCCACGAACTTCTTCAGTTCCTCGCCGCGGCGGTGGTATTCTTCCGCAGGCCAGGTGTTGGGGTTATAGTAAAGCACCGTGATCTCAAAATACTGGCACAGCTGTTCCAGCACGGCGCTGGAACAGGGCCCGCAGCAGGCGTGCAGCAGCAGGCGCGGACGGGTGCCGCCCAGCTCCTTGAGCACGGCATTCATCTGCTGTGCAAAATTCAATTGAGTTGCCATTTTTATCATCCTTTGCTATACTGATTGAGAAAATTCCTTAAAAAGCTCGCCCCTTCGGGAGAGCTGGCATTGCATAGCAATGACTGAGAGGGTTTATTTTCTTATTATAACATATTTCGCTTGAAAATACAGGAGGCCCCATGACACAGGAAAAGATCGCCCGCATCAACGAGCTGGCAAAAAAGAGCAAGACCACCGGCCTGACCGAGGCCGAAAAGGCAGAGCAGCAGGCTCTGCGCCGCGAGTACATCGATGATATGAAGGCCAGCCTGCGCGCACAGCTGGCCAACACCTCCATTCAGGAGCCGGACGGCACCATCCACAAGGTGATCCGCCGCGCCGACCTTGAGAAGCCCCGCAGCTGAACGCACAATTTTACGCGCACTTTTTTGGAGGAAAACGCAGCTCAAAGCTGCGCTTTCCTCTTTTTTTGCGCGGGAAACTGTGCTATACTATACTAGCATTGGTGCGTGCATGATGCGCCGGTGCGCTTTCCCAAGGTGGCGTATCCCGGGCAAGGTGCACGGAAAAGGCTGTCTTTTGAAAAAATGATAAAGAGGTCATTTATTATGCTTACTGCAATTACGGGTATCAACTGGGGCGAT
>ERZ780228.1711-NODE-1711-length-12663-cov-4.647049_pt1 | contig 12663 bp, 10 predicted proteins | sample MGYA00511015_ERZ780228 | MGnify/ENA primary metagenome ERZ780228 (study PRJEB29588, sample SAMEA2161897) | human gut metagenome | biome: human gut; feature: human-associated habitat; material: faeces | place: Denmark | collected 2008/2010 ...
GGAAAAATTTCCCCCATGCCTGATCCAATATCGCTCGGTTTAAGCCCGATTTTTGGGCCACATTATGACCCGGCTCCTCCACTGTCCCGGCCGCACTCGCTGTCATGTTCTTTATTCTCAAGTCTTCACGATAGATCACCGCGTGTTTTTTGCTTAAATCCAACGCGACTTTATTGATAAAGTCCTGACGTATGTTGCCGATCCGTTGATGCAGTTTCGCAACTTCCCTTTGAGCCTTTCTCCAATTACTGCTGAATTTCTCTTTTCGGGATAGTGATCTTTGCAATTGCGCCAATTTCTTCAAATGTTTTTTCAGCGTGTTGCAAGGCGCAATCTGTATTCCGTCCGAGAGCGTGCAAAACCACGCCACTCCCATATCCATCCCAACTTCATCGCCTTGGTGTACGGGAACTTCTTTTTCGTATTCTGTTTGAATAGAGACGTACCAGCCGTCGGCCTTACGAATAACAGTGATATTTTTCGCTTTGCCTTCAATGTATCGGCTGCGTCTGTACTTTACAAAACCGATCCCGGGCAAATAAATTTGCTTGCCGGTTTCATCAATTTTGAATCCTTGCGGATAGCGAAAGGCGTCATTTGCCCCGTACTTTCGATGGAAAACGGGAAAAGCGGTTCTTCCTGAAAAGAAATTGCAATAAGCTCGGGATAGATCCTTCATCGATTGCTGCAGGCACTGGGAATAGCATTCCGAGAGCCACAGCATCTCAGGATCTTTTTTCCAATCAGGCAATAAAGCAGAAAGATTCTTATAGGAGGGATGTTTGCCGGTTTTGTTCTCATATTGCTCTTTGGCCCAACTTAACCCTTTGTTGTAGACGAAGCGGCAGCAACCGGCAAAGCGCGACATCAGACGGGCTTGCCGACCGTTGGGTTTGAGTTTGAAGAGAAAACCTTGGCGGAACAACATGAGACATGATTTTACGGGAATTGAAAACAATTTTGCCCCAAAATAGCCTCAACGTAGCCAATTGACATTGGCGTTCCTTATATCCTCGGCATGAATGCCGGGGCTTTACGGAACTTGCGGTAATTTTGAGCAGAAGCCAGAATAGAACGCATCCGTTTAAAGTCAGAGCCATAGGCTAAATCGTCAGAAAGCTCTACTCCTCCCATGTCTCCGTCAACAATCAAATAAGCCTTAATCAACCAATTAGAGCTTTCTCGTGATACCCCGGCAGAAGAAACAAAGCGGGCCATTTCAAGGGCGCGCTTTCTGTTGAGCCAAACTAAATTATCCAATTCTTGATTAATTTGTTTAAAAGCCAGAAAGTTTTCTTCTGTCAGCGGGCAACATCGATTTAAATGATGTTTTCGATCGGAAAACAATTGGTGCAGATGCACACTTTCCCGAAAAGTCAATTGCGAGCTGTGTTTTTTTACAAGGCTGAAAATTTCCTTTTCAATTTCATGAATAGCTTCATAGCAGCCGTATTTATCCATAAAAACGCACCCCATGTCTACGATGGATATTTCAACATGGGGTGCATCAAATTATGAAAGATATCATGCAGATTAACGATCCAGATGATCAACACCAGGCCCCGACAAAACGCTTCTTCCCAACGCCTTTGGAGTCACAATAATCTGCGTTCCGATTCGATCCTTGAGTTCTTGGACGTGACTGATCACGCCTATTAATTTCCCTTGCTGGTGAAGCCCCGATAAAGTTTTGAGAGCATTCTCCAAGGCATCCTCATCCAAAGTTCCGAAACCTTCGTCCAAAAATAGCGACTCCACCTGAACATTTTGGCTAGCCATCTTGGATAATCCCAAAGCAAGCGCCAAACTCACAATAAAGCTTTCGCCACCGGAGAGGTTTTTCGTTGATCGAATGACTCCCGCTTGATAATTGTCCTGAACCTCTAATTCGAGTCCATCTTTGTTTTTGCGTTTTAGGAGGTAACGATCATTCATCTTCATTAAAGACTGATTGGCATACGCAATCATGATGTCAAAAGTGATGCCTTGAGCGTAGTTTCTGAATTTCCTCCCATCAGCGGACCCAATTAATCCAGAAAGAGCGCTCCATTGATCCACGATGAGTTGTTTTGCAGCAATCGTCCTCAAATAATCTTTGCTCTTTTCCCTTGCTTCATCATCGCCTCGAAGTTCATAAAGAATGTTGCCCAACGTTTCCCGAACGTCCGCCTGTTCGATTTCATTGGCTTTTTGTTCTGCCTCAAGCTCTTCAATCGTTTTATCGGTAAGGTTCTTGGCTTTTTCTTGGGCTAACGTTTGGTGGTTTTGTTCCATTTCTCCTTGCAGACGGTTGATTCGTTCTGTGAGCGACCGAAACTTATCTTGCAAAGATTCCACTTCCGAGCTATCCAGACGACTTTGAAAATACTGTTCTTGGCCATCAAAGTCATATTTTTCAAGAGCGGCTTCAAAAAGCGATAACGCCTGAACTTCCCGACCTTGAGTCTCTTTAATCTGCCGATCGTATGTTTCAATTGCAGAAATGAGCGTGCGCAGTTGTCCGGCCTTTTCATCCACCGCTTTTCTCATTTGTTCATACGAGCTTTTTGTTTGTGTAACCGTATCATTGAGGCTCTTTTCTACTTGATCCGGATCTTTGTCTCCGAAAAACTCCGTTCGGATTCTTTTTTCTTCATTCAGTTTTTCTTCACTCTGCATAAGCTGAGAATGTTTAACTTGCCGAGTTTTTTCTTTCTCTGCTTTCAGACTCCTTATTTCCCGAATTTCGCTCGCTACGCGTTCCAAGTCTTTTTGCTTCTCATTAAATGCTTCTTCATTTTTTACCCATAACGTTTTCTTAGTCAAAAGCTCATTGATCACTTCGGTAAAGCAAGACCAAACCCGGACACACTTTCGTAAAAAGCGTTTGAATCCAAGGCAAACTTTTCTTTCTTTTCATCCATTAAATTCAAAGCTTCCCGTCTTTGCTCAATCACCCCATCCAACCGTTCTTGAACCAGACGCTGGTTGGTTTCTGCACTCGTAATCGCTTCTTTTTGAAGCGTTGCCTTGGTCGCGAGCTCTTGCAATTGGTTTTTCAGGCGAATTACCTCATTTAACGTTTTTTGCACCGCATTTATTTGAGTCTGAATTTCGTCAACAGCCGGAATATTTCCCTCGGCATAGGGATGGTGCGTTGCGCCACAAAGCGGACAAGGAGCGCCATCTTTGAGCCCCTTGCGATGCTCTTCCAACGATTGAACCAATTGACGGTAATGCCGCTTTTCTTTCAACGCGTCAAGTTGCGTAACAAGCGACTGTTCGGTTTCTCCCTGAAGACCCCCCTTAAGCTCCTCTGCCAACGTTTCTTGTTGATTCTTTAGGCGCTCTGCCGTTGAGCGTAACACGTTAAGGTCCTGAGTTTCTTTTTGAAGCTGTGCTTGAAGCTCCTTTTCCCTGTTTTTACTCTTTTGATCATCCTTTTGAAGGCGTTTGATCTCATCTTCTATTTCTTTTAAGTGGTCACTACTGGCCTCAAGCCCCGAGTAGGCTGAAACGAGCACTTTTTCGCCCGCATGACTTTTTAAATACTGTTCCAGTAATGCGCTTTCTTCTTTTAAAACTGAAAGAACCCTTTCTTTTTCAAGAAGTTCCTTTTGACTCTGATTAATCGACTCTTGAAGCGACCCGACTTCTTTTTTCAGTTCTTCCAAATCAATGCTTTGTTTTTTAATAGCGGCATCCCTAAGACGAACATCGGAGATGATGGGCATTGCACTCTGACGAGTGTTTTCGGCCTCATCCCACCGTGTTTTCGATGAGTCACTAGCGGCTTGTGCCGCTTTGAGCGCTTCTTCTGCAACCGGTTTATCCCTTGCCCCTTTATCTCTTAATTGAGTGGTTTGATTCAACGTCTCACGAATCGTTTTAAGCGCCTCGTAACTGGAATCTACTTTCTGTGCCCGAAGAGCCACTTGAAGTTTTTGAGCGCTGGGCTTAAACGCTTCTTTTTCGTTTTGTAAAGCTTTATCTTTTTCTGCAAGGGCTTGAGCTGTCTCTTCCAATCCTTTGACGGTTTTCTTCCAGGTTAAAGCTTCTTGAATGGCGTTTTGTGACTGCTTTAATTGCGTCTCTTTCTGAGTAAGAGCATCCTTTTGGCTTTCCATTTCTTTACGGACTTCATCGGTTAGCACCTCAATACCACCCAACTGGCTCTCTAAAGCCTTCAGCGCCTTACTTTCCTCATCCATTCGGCGATACACCTTTTCAGAAATTTCAGAATAAATTTCCATACCGGTGATTTTTTCCAGAATCACTGCCCGGTCATCAGATGAAGCTTTTAAAAACGCTGCAAAATCACCTTGAGCCAAGAGCATGGAACGCGTAAAACGCTTGAAATCGAGCCCCGTGAGCTCATTAATCTTGTCGGCGATCCCCTTTTTGAGATTCTCCATCTCATTAGTATCCAAATTCACAAGCTCTTGCTTAGCCGGCTGCAACGCCCCCTCGGGCTTATTTCTGGCGCGTCTTTGACTCCAGTGACTTCTGTAACGGCCTTTGCCTGTTGAAAACACCACTTCTGCAAAGCAATCCCCTGTCTGACGGGTCATGATTTCGTTAGTGGATTTGGAAATAGTAGAAAGTCTCGGTGTCTGCCCATAAAGCGCCAAACATATGGCATCCAGCACCGTGCTTTTCCCAGCCCCCGTAGGACCGGTGATCGCAAAAATACCGTCTTCCCGATAACGCTCGTTTGTGAAATCAATACTCCAGGTACCGGCCAGTGAATTGAGATTTTTAAAGGTGACTTTTTCAATGCGCATGATGTTTTCTGCCCTTATTCTTTCTGATTATCCGCTTCACTGATTTGACGACAGACTTCTGAAAAAAGTCCCTTTAACACGATTTTTTGATCATCGGGTATGCCATGGTCAATCAGACATTGGTCAAAAACATCCGTGGGATTCAAATCCTGAAGTTCCACTTCCTTTTCATACTGCTTCATCACGGCATTAAAAAGCATGGCGTTTTGAATCTTAAGCACTTCAATAGAGGTGTTCTCCACAAGTTTATAGACTCGCTCACGAAGGTTTCCGATCGCTTCCTGTCCTTCATAAATCACCTCAACCCAACCGGCAAAGGACTCCTCTTTTAATCGCCTAAGACTTGCCTCAATGCTGTCCCAATCACCTTTAATCTGTTCAAAGTGCCTGAATGCCGGAACCGGCACGGTGCGAATGTGCACGTGTTGATCATGGATATCAACAATCACAACAGATTTTTGTTGATGAATTTCATCGAAGTTCATCGCCATGGGTGAGCCGCTGTAACGGATCGTTTCGCTACCTGCGACCTTCTGAGGAATGTGCAAGTGGCCCAAGGCAAAATAATCAAAAGGCGAAAGTCGATCCGCCGGCACCTGACCGAGGCTTCCGACATAAAGATCCCGCTCACCGTTCGTTTCACCTGAACGTTTATAGATTGAAGAACCGGCAATGAAAAGGTGCCCCATCCCAATGATTGGCAAGGATTTACCTAATTCGTTTCGCTCTTTGCAGGCTTCTTCATAGACCTTTTGGTAGTGCGAAATGATTCCTTCGATCAAGCGATTTTCTTTGTCGCAATAGGACTCTCCTTCGATACTTTGACGAACATCATGATCACGCAAAAAAGGAACGGCGCAGACAATCACTTCCGGATTATTGTCACCATCCTTTAATACAAAGACTTCGTCTTCCCCCTTCTCCGCCGCATTTCCGACAACATAGACATTGAATGCTTTTAATAGCGCCTTTGGCGCATCCAAAAAGGACGGAGAGTCGTGATTGCCGCCCGTCACAATGACATAACGACATGTTGTTTTTGAGACTTCATTTAGGAAACGATAATAGAGCTCTTGGGCGGTATTGCTTGGTGTTGAGGTATCAAAAATGTCGCCTGCGACAAGGAGCGTTTCGATCGAATGACTTTTGATTGTTTCAACGAGCCAGTTAAGGAATTGCTCACTTTCATCGTAACGCTTGCGACCGTAGAGGGATGAACCGATGTGCCAGTCGGAGGTGTGGAGAATTTTCATTATTACCCACTATCAAAACCTAATCAAAATAACCACGAGACAATCTTCCATAAGAAATAAAGGAGAAAAGAAACATGCGGTCACAAAAAGTAGATGATCTCAAATCAGACGAATTACATTAACAATCGAAATGTTGAATAAATTACGGTGCAAACCGAGTACTCACAATGCAGGGCAGTGTTCTGCACCTAAATATCTCAATCACAGCTCTTTATACGACCGACCGGACACATAATTTACAAACAACAGTCTCAGGCTGTAATTACTTATAGCACATCAGCCCTACATTTCCTCAGACGGAACAGGGATGTATACCATTTCCAGAGGGATCATTTTGCGATATTTAACACTCAGTTTGTCGTAATATTTCAAAACTAGGTCCGCAAGCCCTGTACCGTTAATGCCGCGAATAATAGGAGTGTCTTCCAGGTATTTCTGAGCATTTTTTGTATATTCAGACAGCGTCACAAACAGGCCATAATCGCCTTCACGCATAGCTCCTTTCAGAGACTGGATGGTAGTCTCTTTGATATCACCGTCCTGGCTTTTAACTTGGACAACAATACGAGGCGGTAACTCATCTTTATAGGCGGTAATATCAATACCGCTATCACCACCATGCTGTGACAAAATCGTACGGTAGCCCATTGCTTCTAAAAGATTCGCGACAAAACGCTCTAGATCATAGCCTTTCAAATTTTTGCTTAGCTCTTTTAAAATAAAATCTCGGCTAGCCTCTTTGATTTCTTCAGCTGTTTGCGCCACTACATCATCCGTATCTGATTCCACAATATTGGCTTTGAAATCTTTATCTAAAGCCTTCAAATACTCATCTACATAGTTTTTTACTTGAAAAAAGCTCAGTGCAGATCCTACTTCATACAAAGCACCTTGAGAAAAAGATGTTCGTGGTAGATGTTTGAGCCACTTTACTTTCCGACGATTAGGATAAAATTTTGCAGAGGCCTCATAGAAATAAGCACTCTCTACAACGCCAATATTAATCTTGCGATCCATTTTGGACGGGAACACCACGTAGTCCCCTTCCTATACTTCGTTTACAAAACGGTACAGCATACCAGCGCACGTAGCAATGGACCCCTTTTTAGCGTCAGGATAAGTTGCTATGTACTTTTTTTTGTAGGAATCGCGAGATGTACTTATGTCAGACAAGTTACCCATCTCTTCCCAACCGATTGCGATTAGTTTCTGACTTAAAAATAAATGATCATCTTTCGTATGAATTCCCCAAACTGCTTTGTTTGTCATCGACACCATAACCACACTCCTATTTGATCCTTTACGTAATGTTACCATGTGTGGAAGGGAAGTATTGTATCCTCAAAGTCGCGGATTAACGGTCTTTTATTCATCAGTAAAATGATCATAACAAATCACCGTCTTACTTCCTTCGAAGCAAAAACATTTAGGACAACGTACCTTACCAGTCCTGTTTATCTCTTAGCGTTTAGACTTGCTTTTGTCTTTATTATTGTTCCAATGGACAAGACATTTGGACACAGTTATAGGCATTCAAAAAGTCCCATTAATTTTTTATCCCAGATACTCCTTACCTTTAGAAAAATGATCAACGGTACATCGACCTTCTATTTTTCACTTTAACTTCTTCGTCTTCTGATAACAGAAAAATTTCTTCTTCCATTCCATAGATAGCTTCCACCTCCTCTTTCCTCATTGAGGTACTCCATCCACCAATCTTCTCTCCTGAATGTTTGTTAATACCTGTATATTCGAGACTGTTCTCCTCATATCTTCTAAATTTATATATTGCATCGTTCATTAGGGAATCATTGAAAACCCCTAAAGATAGAAGCAATTCAAAATCTTTAACGTACAGACCTGTGACTTTCCGAAAGAGATCAGATTCCAATTTTGTAATTACGTCTCGAAGAGTCTGTTCTCGAAAATCGGTTAAATACATAAAGACAGGTATACGAGTGACAAATTTGATCAGCCTTTCTTGTATCTGCTTTCTTTTGTTTTTTATCTCCCTTTCCTGCTCTGAAAGTTCCCTCTTCTCCTTCTGTGTTTTACCCCTGTCACCCTCGCGTTTCGCCTTCTTTACTTCATTGGTATTATTGATGATCGTCTTAATATCCTTATTAAGACTTCTGAATCCCTCAATGCTCATAAGGGCTCTCATGGCCTCCTCGTTGTTCAGAAGTCGCTCAAGAGTAGCGTTATCTACATTCACTAGAAGTGCAGACTCCCAACGTCTTGCTAAGAGTGTTGCTGAGGTTCCTGACATTGCAATATCAAGGACTTCTTCTGCATTAATGCGCCTCATTACACCATCGTCATAGGCAAGAACCGGCAAAAAGTTGATGAACTCTCCCACCTTCTGTTCTACCGTCTTATTGTTCGAGGGATTAAGCTTGCAACTATATTCGGAAAGTTGTCTGAGTGTCCTGGCAAGAGCAAAATCAAAAACATAACATTCCTCTTTTAAGATTTTAGTTTTGCCATCCTCATCCTTATATGTCCATGGTGACTGGACGCGAAATGCCGTCTGAAAATACGTTTCTGGCTGTGAAAGATTTCGGAGCATGAAGACTCCCGTCCATGGCTTGATAGTGACGCCTGTAGTAAGTTTTCCACATGAAAGCGTTATGGTCCTAGTCTCAAGAGGATTACCCATAGCTCGCTGGACGGATTTCATAGCGTCAGCACCAAGTCCAGCTTCAGAACCAGCACAAACTACAACCTTAAAATCATGATAAAACGTATTCTGCGGTTCTTCTAGAAGATTCTTCATCGCATAGCAAGAGGCAACATTCGGTAAGAACCAGAGTGTATGTCTGAGCATTGACATTAGCCGAGTATCCAAAAACGGTAGCGGCGGCTTTTTGCCTAGTCGCAGGTTATCAACCGAGGTTTCTAAATAGGAGCCTCTGATTAGATCAAGCCATTTCTGTACCGCATCCTTGAGGATAAACTCGGCATCCTCCTTCTTGCCATTCTCAGTCCTTGCTTCAAAGAAAATATTAAGATCGAACTCATTAAATTCACCCTGCCTCGCTACTCTAGAAATAGAGTCCGGCATTTTATAGGTCATCATGACCATACGGGGAAGGGATATATATGGATTAGGCTTAGGTCCTTTCCATTTCGCCTTAGCGTTTTGTTCATCGGAATAGGTCCAGCTATATATTTGTTCCTCAATGAACTCCCCAGAATTCAAGGCTCTGAATGGCGTTCCTGAAAGGAACAGATAGTTGCTCGTAGAAATCGGCAGAAACGTCTCGTCAATGGACATGTCGGAATCATCATTCTCGACTCTTTTCTCTTCATCCTCCTCTGTAGATGAAAAAGACTCTTCATCTTCTGGTTTAAACAAATCTTTGGCTCTCTTCCTCCATGCTCCATAATGATATTCATCAAAGATTACAAGATCCCATTTTGTAGTATGAATCCATTCATTATGTGCCTTGATGGTTCCTGTTAATTTATCGTATCCGAGGAGGTCCTGGAAAGACCCAAAACAAACGATTGGTTGCGATTTATCAGCCTCCCTCCACTGTTCTTCAAGTGAAGGGACATCTGTATTCCCATGAGGCTGAGAGAGAAATTGCCATCCCTCAAAATCCTTGTGAGAATAGAGATCTTCCTTCCATGCACTTTTAACTGCCGGTTTGAATGTAAGAACAAGAATTTTTCTGAACCCCATAGCTTTCGCCAACTGGTAAGAGGTAAATGTCTTGCCAAAACGCATCTTTGCATTCCAAAGAAACTTTGGAGTCTTTCCTTGCCCATCATTAACAGCAGAACGAAAATATGCACAAGTTGCCTTGACAGCAGCAACCTGCTCTGGACGCATTTTAAAATCATATATACGCTCTGTAGCTGTAATCAGGTTGTTCAATGCCGCATGATGAGCTTTTTTGACATCTTTGACAGTACAGGCATACCACTCAGTCTTCTTCCCATCCTCCGAATATTGCGGAATGCAATGTAGATCTTCAAGGTATCTATGAACTGTCGTGTCCAGGAAAACAGTACCGTCTGGTCGCATAGCTGTACCTGTGAACTCTACCTTATATGGTTTCTTATCCGTAGGCAAAAGAGTCGGATAATGTTCATGCATCCTTACCCAAACTGACCTGGTCGTATAGCCGACTTTCAGCTTGCCAGGAAAGCGTGTATCAGAATAGGCATAAATAATTGGATTCACAGAAGGCATCGTCTGAAACAGCTTATCTATCATTCGTTCTATTCCTTCCTTTTAGTGAAGCTTCAAAACATTTACGTAAAGACTAATTTTCGTCATCAGCCTAATCCTTCAAGCCGTTTTTCTTCCTCTTAAGACTAAGCATGCTACAGATCAATGGGATTTGAACAGACAGTTCATTTCGAACACAAACATCTTTATCATCACATCTTGAAATGTTTTTTATGAAACAATCGTCATTCATAGCTGAAAACAACCTTCTGATTACGAAAACTCTAAAAGAACCTTGCTAGAACAAGATTTCAAGCTAATTCATAATGAACATCCTTCCTTCATATCCATTGGTTTCATCATGGATTCAATGAACACTATTTCATCACTTGTAAGGTCATATTTTTTATAAAGTTTCTCGTCTGTCCAAAACTCAGAGAAATCCTGCATCGGGACAAATCTATAAGTTTTAGAGGTAGCATCCTGACTCGTTTTAGCGAGGCTATGAAGAAACCTTGCAAATTTAGTTGTCAGGTATGAAGCAAGATTCTTGCATCTATTTTTATTGAGTTTCAAATCCATTCCAATTAGCAGATAAGATTCTGTACAAACTTGACCTGGTTTACAAATAAAAGCATTTAGATTGTCATCATTGAGCTCTGTCCCAATATTATTTGCACGGGAGGTCATTACTTTCCACTCATCAATCCATTCTTTATGAAGTGGTACTGAAGCTTTTTCAACAAATCCAACTGTCAGCCCCTTGCTATAACATTCAATCGGATGAGAAAGGCCTGCCTTTGTTTTATGATAACCTTTCGATTTCGCGAAATCGGTACTAAGACCAAACGGCTTTCTTGGCGAAACGTGGTCTATTAGGAAGTCGTTAGTTTTCCCAATTACTTTTTCAAGTATAGTTATCGCCTTTCCGTATCTTTGACTTGTCCTGAAAAAAGTTGACACCTTTTGATTAGAAAAGGAGTGCCAAATGACATATTTCAGAGACTCGACAGATCCGGCCTATCGAGAGTATTGTGCAAAAATCGTTGGTCTTCAAAAACGCTTTTCCCAACAAGACCGTGATCGAATTGTGAGAGAATTCCTCTCTGAAGGGCTCAATGCCAAAGAAGTTGCCAGTCACTACGGTCTCAGTGGTGCGCAAGTTCTCTATCAATGGGTTGGGCACTACATCGAGGAGACTCAGATCATGCGTAAAACAAAAGACTTTACGGATGAAGAGTTCAAAGCGATGACTCCCCAGGAGCAGTTTCAAGAGCTCAAGCGTTTGAAAAAGGCTCTTGAGCTGGAAAAGATTCGCAGCGAGGCTTACAACCATATGATTGATTTGGCCGAGCAGCAATTCAACATCCCGATCCGAAAAAAATCTGGCACCAAACAGTAAGCTGGCTGCACAGCGTTTATCCCCATTTTGGTCTGGGTAAATGCTGTGCGCTGTTTGGTTATAGCCGACAGTCTTATTACAAGCATGTTGAGGAAAACGGCTTTGCAGAACAGGCTCTTAACGAGTTGATTGTTCAGTCTGTCCGCACATACAGACAACAGATGCCTCGCATAGGTTCACGTAAGCTTTACATTCTCGTTAAACGTGAATTCGGTTCTCAACAGGGATTTCCTGGCAGAGATAAGTTCCTTGACCTGCTCTCAGATCAAGGATTACTGCTGAGAATTAAACGCCGCAAGCATTACAAAACCACCGACTCCAATCATCCCTTTAAGCGTTATCCCAATCTTATCCGTGATAAGGTTTTCAGAGCTCCCAATCAGGCATGGGCTAGTGACATTACCTATGTTGAGACGACTGATGGTGTGTGCTATTTGTCGTTAATCACGGACTTATATTCGAGGAAAATTGTTGGATGGGCTTTGGGAACAACGCTGCAGACGGTTTATTGTCAAAGAGCTTTAGAAATGGCTTTGCAGACACTGCACGCTCCGGAAGACTCTAAGGGACTCATTCACCATTCTGATCGAGGTTGTCAGTACTGCAGCTACGGCTACGTGAACGGTTTAAAGTCACGCGGAATTGAAATTTCGATGACGGAAAGCGGGGATCCGTTGGAAAACGCTGTGGCAGAGAGAGTCAATGGGATCATCAAAAGTGAATGGCTTTACGGGGTGGAAATCAAAGATTATGCCGACTGCTATGAGCGAGTATCACAGGCGATTGAGACATACAACAACCTCCGACCTCATATGAGTTTGGATTATCAAACCCCGACTGAGGTGCATGATTTTGGAGCTGTCCCTGTACGCCATTGGAAAACGTACAGTGAAAGAAAACAGGCAAACCAAGAACAAACGTTATAAAGGGCTCCCGCCACGTTTGATAGGCCGACGGCCTATCAAGCCATGTTTGGGCCAACAATAAGGAGGAGATTTAAAAAGGATTAAAATAAAAAGACACCATGGGAAATATCTCCAAGGTGTCAACATATTCAGGTTTTAG
>ERZ780228.1716-NODE-1716-length-12626-cov-3.055922_pt1 | contig 12626 bp, 10 predicted proteins | sample MGYA00511015_ERZ780228 | MGnify/ENA primary metagenome ERZ780228 (study PRJEB29588, sample SAMEA2161897) | human gut metagenome | biome: human gut; feature: human-associated habitat; material: faeces | place: Denmark | collected 2008/2010 ...
CGCTTAATAAAGACGCGGGCCACGGAGCTCTTGCGACGGCCGGTGCCGTAATTGTAATTGCCGATCATGCCGAATCCTTATTAGATGTCGAGGTTCTTAGGTTGTTGAGCCGTATGCGGATGTTCTTCACCAGCATAGATCTTCAACTTCTTAATCATGGCGTAGCCCAAGGGTCCCTTCGGGAGCATGCCCTTAACAGCGATTTCAAGGGCGCGACCCGGGTGGCGTTGTTGCATCTTTTCGAAAGTCGTTTCGATGATGCCGCCAGGATAACCCGTGTGGCGATAGTAACGCTTGTTCTTAGCCTTGTCGCCACTCATCTTCATCTTGGAAGCGTTGATCACAACGATGAAATCGCCCGTATCAACGTGCGGCGTGTATTCAGGCTTGTGCTTGCCACGCAAACGGGCAGCAATTTCAGCAGCGAGGTGACCGACGATCTTATCGGTGGCGTCAACCACGTACCATTCGCGAGTCACTTCGAGCGGCTTAGCCGAGAAGGTCTTCATTATTCATTCACCTATCAATGAAAACGCACGACATTTTCATTCAAGTCGCGCGCAAACGGATTGTCGCTTAAGGCCGCAAGCACCAGCGACAGAGTCCAAAAATTCGTTTCCCGTTAATTCAAAAAGGCGACAGAGAAACACCTATTGAAATAACAAGGGTTGGGATTTTACCTAAAAAATTGAAGAAAAACAAACCTGTTAGAGGTCCGCCAGCCAAAATCTTTTTGCGCTGAAAAGAGCACTGACACAGCCCTTAAACGAAGCCTACAAAACAGTTTGTAGACTTCGTAAACGGACATTTTTATTTGGCAGTCTCACGGTAATTAAGAGCGGCCCTAACAAACGCTTTAAAAAGCGGATGCCCAAAACGCGGAGTTGAGGTAAATTCCGGATGAAATTGCACGCCAAAAAAGAACGGATGATTAGGCAACTCCATCATTTCTGGCAAATGTTCCTCCTGCGTGCAGGCAGAAATGACCATTCCTGAAGCTTCAAATTGGGGAACATAGGTATTGTTGACCTCATAGCGATGGCGATGACGCTCTGCTACCGTACCGCCATAGATTTCGTAGGCGAGCGTTCCCTTTTTTACCGGCACTTCCTGCTTGCCTAAACGCATCGTTCCACCTAAATTGCTTTGCTCATCGCGTTTTTGCGTAGCTCCATCCCGATCAGTCCATTCTGTAATTAAAGAAACAACCGGGTGTGGTGTATCAGGATTAAGTTCTGTTGAATTGGCTTGATTCAATCCGCAAACATGCCGGGCAAATTCAATCACGGCCAATTGCATTCCAAGACAAATCCCAAGATAGGGAATCTTATTCACACGCGCATATTCGATGGCTCGAATCATCCCTTCAGTACCGCGCTTTCCAAAACCACCCGGCACCAAAATAGCATCCATCCCTTTGAGCTTATCTGTGCCTTTTTCTTCGATTTCCGTCGCATCCACAAAAATGCGATTCACCCGTGTGTGGGTATGAATTCCCGCATGCAAAAGCGCTTCGTTTAAACTCTTGTAGCTATCGGCATAGTCAACATATTTTCCTACCAGCGCGATATTGACTTCGTGTTGAGGATTTTGTAATTCTTCGCAAATTTTCACCCAAGCAGAAAGGTCTGCCGATTTAGATTGATCCAATCCGAGCCGCTTGCAAATAATCTCATCGAGATGCTGCTCATGCAACATCAGCGGCACTTCATAAATTGTTTTAGCATCCCAAACGCTGATAACGTGATCAACCGGCAAATTGGCAAAGAGGGCAATTTTGGCTCTTTCATTCTCGGGAATAGGGCGATCCGCGCGACACAAAAGGACATCAGGATAAACGCCCTCTTCCCGAAGCTTTTGCACTGAATGCTGGGTCGGTTTGGTCTTTAGCTCACCTGCGGCCGCAATCCAGGGGCAAAGCGTTAAATGAACAAAGCAGCTGTTTTCACGCCCTACCTGTAAACTCAACTGGCGAACCGCTTCAACAAAGGGAAGTGATTCAATATCCCCTACCGTTCCGCCGATTTCGACAACAGCAATATCGGCACTGCCCGCCCCTCGCTTCACAAATTCCTGGATTTCGTTAGTTACATGCGGGATAACTTGCACGGTCTTACCCAAATATTCCCCGCGGCGTTCTTTGCGCAAAACGCTCTCATAGATCTGACCGCTCGTGAAATTATTGGCCTTGTGCATTTTGGCTGAAATAAAGCGCTCATAATGCCCCAAATCCAAATCGGTTTCCGCTCCGTCCTCGGTTACAAACACCTCTCCGTGCTGAAAGGGACTCATGGTGCCCGGATCTACATTTAAGTAAGGATCCATTTTGATCATGGTGACGCGATAACCGCGCGATTCCAAAATGGCAGCTAGAGATGCGGCGGCCACCTTTGCCTAAAGAAGACACAACGCCGCCTGTGACAAATACGTATCTGGTCATTTGTCAATCCTTTCGGAAAAGTATCAAACCAACCGTCGATTTTAGTAACCGAAAAAAGTAAAACTCCAGCCCCCAACTGACTAATTTTGAGTTCCCTAATTATTTTGTTTTAAGCACTTCAACTCATTTAAAACAACCGTGTTATACGAACAAGAAAATCAATTATCTTAAGAATCAAACTCTCTCTAACAATCTTCCTACTTTTCACAGATTTTTAATCTTTCCGACATCTTTCTCAAACAATTCCGTCATTTTGTAAGCGCATACTGCCGCCAACTGCACTTGTGTGTTCACTCTTATTTTGTTCAGATAACGACGTTTTTATCATGGAATACTACTTTCTCGCTCTACTAGCCTTTCTCGGTCTGGTAGCCGTTTTTGATATTTTTGTTGGGGTCAGCAATGACGCCGTCAATTTTTTAAATTCGGCATTGGGCTGCCGAATTGCCTCCTTTAAAACCATCATGCTCGTGGCGAGCATTGGTGTCATGTTGGGCGCAACATTTTCGTCGGGCATGATGGAAATTGCCCGCTCTGGTGTTTTTAATCCGCAGATGTTCACCTTTTCCGAAATCATGGTGATCTTCTTTGCGGTAATGGTCACGGACATTATTTTGTTGGACCTTTTTAATTCGCTTGGCCTGCCGACATCAACCACGGTATCCATTGTTTTTGAATTATTGGGAAGTGCCTTGGCTGCCGCGGCTTATACACTCTTAATGGATGGAGCGTCGCTTGCGAATGTTATCGATTACATCAATAGCTCCAAGTCTCTGACAATTGTTTCCGGTATTTTAATTTCCGTGGCTGTGGCCTTCGTAACGGGTGCTGTTGTTCAATACATCACCCGCCTGATATTTACTTTCAATTTTGAAAAGATGTACCGCCGCGTGGGCGGCGTTTTCGCCGGCATCGCTTTGACGGCCATTTTCTATTTTCTCGTGATGAAAGGAGCCAAGGGGGCAAGCTTCATGCAGCCCGAATGGATCCAGTTCATGAATGAAAATACTTGGCCAATTGTTGGAACCTTATTTGTGGTTCTTTCAGTTGTTTTTCACCTTCTCATCATTGTCTGCAACGTCAATATCTTCAAAATTGTGATTTTGGCCGGCACATTCTCTTTGGCTTTCGCCTTTGCCGGCAATGACCTCGTGAACTTTGTCGGTGTTCCCCTTGCGGCTTGGGACTCCTATCAGGAATGGGTAGCTGCCGCCGAAGCCTTTACCATGGAAGGCCTTTTAAAACCGACTGTGGCTGCTACCGGCTTTCTGCTTTTCTCAGGCCTTGTCATGGTGCTCACGCTCTGGTTCTCGAAGAAAGCTCAAATCGTTATTCAAACATCCATAAACCTCTCTTCCAGCAATTCCGGTGAACAGGAACAATTCGGAAGTTCCTTGCCCGGCCGTATGATTGTTCGTGCTAGCATGGGACTGGGTCAGGTCATTCATCAGATCATTCCGATTTCCGTTCAAAAAGGAATCGACCGTCGCTTTGAGCCCAAGAAACTTCAACGCGGTGAAACACCTCTGCCTTTTGACTACGTTCGCGCCTCGATTAATCTTGTCGTCAGCGCAGCATTGATCGCCTCGGCCACGAGCCTTCAGTTGCCTCTATCGACCACGTACGTCACCTTCATGGTTGCCATGGGCTCGTCCTTTGCAGATGGCGCCTGGGATCGTGAAACGGCGGTTTACCGTATTTCCGGTGTGCTGACGGTGATCAGCGGTTGGTTCCTGACGGCCTTGAGCGCCTCAACCATGGCCGCCATCGTTTGCGGTTTTACGCTCTGGGGCGGACCGATTGCGGCATTGATTTTGGCCGTTGGATCAACTGTTCTCTTAATCCGATCCAACCTTCGTGCAAAACTTGACACCGTCAATATGCGAGCCGATCTTGACACGCGTTATGACGCGAAAAAGGTTCAAGAATTGGTCGATCAAAAGGCTGACGCAAGTTTTGAAAAAACGCTTACCGTTTTCAATCAATTGGTCCATGAATTTCTCAATGACAATGAGAGCGCCTTGCGTCGAGTAAAAACCAGTAGTTCCGATTTGTTCGATGAAATGAGCGCTGATCGGGGACTGTATTACCGCATGGCTAACTCAAGCTTTAAGCCTACCAAGGATGACTTCGACGCCCGCTATTGCTACTACCGAATTTTCACCAATATTCGAGAAATCGGCCGTTCGCTGCAATCTTTGAGCAAGCAGGCCACCGATCACGTAGCCAATCGCCATCGTATTTTCCAAGGCGACTTAAAAAATGACCTTTTAAGTCTCGTGGGTTATCTCGACAAAATCGCGACGGGTTCTGACAAAAAGTTGGATATCCACGCCGTTCTTACCCACTCTAATGAAGCCATTGAGCTGATTGATCATATGCAGGCTGAACTTTTACGCAAGATCCCCAATGCCGGCTTATCCGTTCGTGGCAGTGAGCTTTATTTAAATTTCCTGGTTTTCGCCCGCGAACTCGTTAATCGCTGTGCGATTGCGGCCGCGCTTGAAAACCGACTGGCAACAATTGTTGCCCAACCGTCCTCGAAGTAAGAGCTCGTGTGTTCTTGCTTCTTTCTCCACGTCGGGCAACTGACGTGGAGTTTTTTTCTTTTGTTAGGCCTCTCTATAATTCAATACCTCTTTAACTGAAGTTTGATTTTTATGTCGGATCATCGTTTAGGGATTGTTGTTGAGGGAGGTGGCATCCGTGGAATTTATGCTGCCGGTGTTTTAGATGTCCTGTCAGACCTAAATCTCCCCGTCAAAGGCGTTATTGGCGTATCGGCGGGCGCCGTTCACGGCTGTTCATTTGTCTCCGGCCAAAAAGGCAGAAGTCTTCGTTTCTACAAACGCTTTTGCGGCGATGACCGTTTTTTCAGTTTTAAAACATTAATCAAAACCGGCAATATCGTTGACACCCAGTTTTGCTATCACGATATCCCCTATATTTACGATCCGTTCGATAACGATACCTTTAAAAATTCCGGCATTGCCTACTATGTCACCTGTACCAATGTAGAAACCGGAGAGCCGGAATATCTGCATTTAACGGATATGGAAAAAGAAATTGACGGCTTGAGAGCTTCGGCGTCTCCGCCCTACGTTTCTCAAATCGTAGAATTTCGAGGCAAAAAGTTGCTCGATGGCGGCTGCTCTGACCGTATTCCTTTAAAAGCATTCGAAAAATTAGGGTATGACCGCAATATCGTCATTTCCACCCAACCGCGTGAACACAAAGTCAAAGACCGAGATGCGTACCTAGCGAGACTCTTTTATAGAAAGTATCCCCAATTTTGTGAAACGTTTGCCCAGTCTCCTGTGGCCTATGAGCAAACACAAAAGGATATTGATGAGGCATCTCAAAAAGGCAACGCATTTGTTATTCGACCGCAGGCGTCTTTAGGAATTAAACGCCTGACTCATGATCCCCAAGACGTGCAGCGCGGCTACGACGCGGGACGACGAGATGCCCTAGCCCTGGTGCCCGCTCTGAAAAATTGGATTCGACAAGCTCTTTAACGGTTTAACCAACGGCAAAATGCTTTGCCGTTTGAATTGACGCTTAGCTTTATTTTGCGCGCGTCCGTCTTTCGGGGCTTCACGGAAAGTTCCTTCAAAAGACCGCTTCTAAATACGTGCAGGGAGAAAGATTTTGCTTGGCCGTAGCGCTTAAGAAGCTTCTCTAAATTGCTCTTGGTAACGCGGATGGAATCAATAGCAAGGAGTTCATCACCAACACAAAGCCCCGCAAGCTCGGCGACTCCCGCTTCATCGAGTTGACTGACTTTAAGTGCGTTTGTTCCGGACAAGGTCGCCTGCAACACTTCCCGTTCAATGGGAAGTTTCTCTTCGGTCAAGTCAATGCCCATCGTTTTGAGTACACGCTTGTAGTCCGGTTCCTCGCAACCGTAAACCCAACGGTCGATTTCCTCACTCACGTCAACTCCGGTCGCCTCGAAAATGATCTCCGGCATCATCTCTTCATCTAGGCCGGCATAGTCTTTGCCCACCTCTTTAAATTGCTGCCACGCAAAACGCAAAACATCATCTAAAGAGTGTTTGCCTACGCTTTCTTTCTGAATGAAAGCGTCCAAGGCCATGGCAACAAGCGCCCCTTTGTCGTAGTAACTCGTGACCGAACGGCTTCGGTTGGTTCTGACTTTATAGTATTTAATCCAGGCGTCAAAGGAAGATTCGGCCAAACTTTGTCGATTTTTCGCGCTGGCTAAATAATGGCGATTTAAGGTTTCGGACAAGGATTTCAGATAGTTTTCCGTATCCGTTGCGCCGCTTCGCGCGGTCAACAGTGCGTCGTAATAACTTGTGAAACCTTCAAAAACCCACAACAGGTTCGTGTAAATTTCCTGCGTTAAGTCATAGGGAATAAAAACGGAAGGCTTGACCCGCTTAACCCACCAAGCGTGAAAGTACTCATGGGTAAAAAGCTCCAAAAGCTTGGCGTAACCGACACTGATGGTTTTGTCACCCACAATGGGTAAATCAAAAAAGGAAGCCGCCAGTGCAGTGCTTGCGCGGTGCTCGAGTCCTCCGTATAAATTCTCACTTAAATTTAAGAAGAAACAGTAAGATGCAAAAGGAGCTTTGCGTGTCTTTGGCTCAAAAAACGAAATAACCGTTTCCACACAACGCTTAACATCGCTTTTGAGTCGTTGCCGGTCAAACGGCGGCACCTTCCCACTTAAAATGATTCGGTGGCAAACGCCATAGGCCTTGAATTCAATAGCTTGCCAGGGACCGATTTCCATCGGCGAATCAATCAATTCATCATAGTTTTCGGCCTGATAGCGTCCGAAGCCATTTTCTTTGATTTCAAGAGGTGAAAGCTCTGTTGCCACTTGCCAGCTGCCTACCCCTTTGGGTTCACAAATCTCTACTTCTATCGCCTCTTTTTCGCTTCCGATCGGGTACAGACACAAACTTGAGAAGGTTAAAAAACCTCTGTCAGTATCTAAATAAGCCCGCCGAACTGATGGGTCCTGGGCAAAGACTTCATAGCAGACGGTCACTGTCCGCTGTTTATCACCGAGCTGTACGCGCCACGTGCTTTTATCGACTTTGCGGCAGTCGAAAGACTGGCCGCCGCATAAAACATCCAAGGACTGAATTTCTGCTGCCATATCCCGAATCATGTAGCTGCCGGGAAGCCAGGCAGGCAGACGCAACAATAATTCATCGCAAGCGCTCAGTACCAATTCAACGTGAAATGTTCCTGAGTAAGGAACAGGAGTAACTGTATAACGCAATGTCATTTCCACACACTCCTTGGCTGAGCGCTTTTTCTTATCACTCGGCCTTTTCACCCTCTACAGGCAAATCAAACCATTCTTCATCCTCGTCGGTCGTCTGGAATTCTGCCACCGGTTGAGCCTGAACAGCCACGGGTTCTTCGGGCGACTGTTTTACCTCCTCGGCCTGAGTATTTTCAATTTCACGGGTTGCTTGCTTAATGGCATCTTCACCCATGATGCCGGCCAAAGCAATCAAATGACGCAAGGCGGCATTGACAGCCTCGCTGGTAGCGAAAACGCGAGCCACATCCGCATCAAGCGTAATGAGCGCATTGCGGCTGGGAGCTGTTTGGCGACGGGCAACCGTGCCGCGTCCTGCCATAGCGGCACGGGCTCGGGGACCGGACCGTACTCCGTATAGATTCTCAGCGAAATCATCGCGACGCTTAGAGAAACCACCCCTGCGGTCATCTCTGCGTTTATCACGGCGAGCAAAATTATCGTCACGACGTCCAAAGCCGTCTTCTCGACGATCAAATCGACGATCAGAACGGCGCTTGAAACCATCACGATCGTCAAAGCGGCGGTCTGAGCGACGCGGACGATCCTCAAAACCAAAATCATCACGATGGCTGCCCGCTTCTTCCCAAGGTTTACGCATTTTTTGTTTTCCTTTTATAAACGCGCTTTGTAATCAATCAGTTGCGCGAATAGTTTATGTAAGATGGGCGCGATCTTAGCAGAAAACACAACAAGTCATTGGAAATCGTGCATTAACATTTTCTTTCTTCTTTGCGCAATCTTTTGCTTAAAAGCACAATTTGCTCGGAATAACTTCAGTACACTATGAAGTAGGAAGGGAAGAGAGCCATCTTCCCACTCTTTCTAATAACAAAACAAAAAGAGGGATCTATATGGCACAAGCATTACAAGTAACATTCCATGGTATCAGTCGTTCCGAAGCGGTAGAACAAGCTGTACAAAAAGAATTGAACGATTTGAGCAAATTTGACCGTAACTTGGGCCCCTGCCACGCCACCATCACTCAAGAAGGCCATCAGACGATGGGCGCCTACACTGTGCGTGTCACAATTGTTGCCTCCGGCAGCAACTTGGTGGTCTCCCGCACCAACAATGACGTGATGCTTGCCATCAGAGAAGCCTTTGATACGCTACGCCGCTCAGTGAAAGACGCTGCGGAAAAATTGCGCGGTCATTAATCATTACTGATTAAGTCAAGGGGATCTCTAAAAAGATCCCCTTTTTTCTGAGCTACACTTAGCCAATCAACCTTTTCTAACAAAGGAAATAAAAATGCCTTCCATCGCTCGTATTGAAGAGTTGGCTCAGGAATTCACCCGCATCCGCCGTGAATTCCATGCCCACCCGGAATTAAGCAACCAAGAATTTGAAACTTCTAAGAAAATCGCCCAATACCTGACTCAATGGGGTATTGAAGTTCACACCGGAATCGGCGGAACGGGCGTTGTCGGTGTTCTGAAAAACGGAAACGGCACTAAACGCATTGCCTTGCGTGCTGATATGGATGCACTGCCCATTACAGAAGCCAATCATTTTGAACATGCTTCAAAAAATACCGGAGTCATGCACGCCTGCGGCCACGATGGTCATATCACGGGACTTTTGCTGGCTGCCCGTTATCTTTCCGAAACGAAAAACTTCAACGGTACGGTCATTTTTGTCTTCCAACCCGGTGAAGAAGGCGGATTCGGCGCTCAACACATGATTGCCGACGGGCTTATGGAGAAGTTCCCGGCTGACTTCTACCTTGGCTGCCACAACTGGCCTGAAACACCGGCGATGAAAATTGGCATTAACAAAAAGGCCATGATGGCAAGCGGCAACGTCTTCAAAATTGATGTTGATGGCCGCGGCTCTCACGGCGCCATGCCCAATTTGTCCATTGATCCCGTGTTCACGGCTATTCAAATCTGCGAATCTATTCAGGGCATTATCACTCGTATGAAACGCCCGATTGACCCGGCTGTTTTAAGTATTTGCAAGATTGAAGCCGGTACGACCTATAACGTGGTGCCCGATCATGCTAGCATTTTAGGCACCGTCAGAACGTTTGACGATAAGGTCACTGACATGGTCGAGGAAAAACTTGATCAAATCAGCCGCAACGTCGCACAAGCTTTCGGTGCAAAAGCCCATCTTACTTTCACGCGTCAATATGCTCCGGTCATCAATACGCCGGAATGCGTTGACCGAGTTCAAAACGCCGTAAAAGAACTTTATGGCGAAGAGCGCTTACACGAACAAGAACCGGTCATGCCTTCGGAAGACTTCGCGGACTACCTGCAAACCACGCCCGGCGCCTTTTTCTTCGTGGGTTCCGGCGACGGTTCGCATCGCTTAGAAGGACACGGAGACGGTCCCTGCTTATTGCATAACTCGTCTTACGACTACAACGACGCCTGCTTACCGATTGCGGCAAGCGTTTTTGCCCGCGTGACAGAAGACTACTTGCGTTAGTTCTCTAACTTCTTCCCCTTGCTGAAGTTTTTCAACAAGGGGATTTTTTTATCCTTTCGAATAGCTGATATTTGATTAATCCCAGCACTCAGGCTCGCTAAAATCATTCCCATTGGAGTGATCAATATGGCGCTAGATACAAACTTTAAAACCCGTGACATTCGTGAAGTGCTTGATGCCACTCACATGAGAGGAAGAAACATCACCTTTATTGATGACTTTTCTTCCGAGGAAATCCTCAGTCTGTTTCAAGCAGCGGAAATGTTCGAGCCCTTTATGCGAACGGGGCTAAACCTTTTAACTGGGAAAGTGCTCTACACTTTATTTTTCCAGCCTTCTACCCGCACACGCTGCTCGCATGAAAACGCCATGCTCCGTTTGGGCGGCTCCGTTATCACGGAAACCGATCCCTTGCATAGTGCCTCCTTTGCCAAAAATGAATCCTTAGCCGACAGCCTGCGAGTGACCTCTGAATACGCGGATGTGATCGTTATGCGCCATCCCGATGACAAGGAGGCGCTGCAAGCATTAAATGCCATTAAAGGTCACAACGCTCCGGTTATTTCCGGAGGCTACGGCCATGTAACCCATCCCACTCAAGGCCTTTTGGATGCCTATACCTGTTGGCGGGCGTTCGGAGATCTATCCAAAGTCACCGTCGCTATTGCGACACCGGACTTGTCTCGGGCCCGCTCCGGCCACTCTTTTGCTCTAACGCTTGCCGCCATGGGCGCCAAAATTATCTACAGCGGTATAAGTGCCTTGCCAATGCCTGAAGTTGTTCGCCGTAAATTGACGGCGATGGGCGCTCATTTTGAGGAGCATTTTGATCTGACAAAGAAAGAAAATGAAATGCTCTACATGGATAAAAAAGTTGACTTAATTTATCTGCCCGGTTGCTCGGTTAAAAAAGATGATCCCAACCGAGCGGACTTTGAAAGAAAAATGGCTAATTTCTACATCTCTTTGGAAATGCTGAAAACCATTAAAGAAAAAACCGGTAAAACGGTCGGCCTTCATCATTCGTTACCCCGCAACCCAGGGGAATTTGATTTCAACATTGACAATACCGAACATCAACTCTACTTTAGAGCCATCGGCTTTTCTGTTGCCTTACGTATGGCACTATTGGCAGCAGTTGTAGGCGTTCGTTAGTTTTTAGGAATTTAAAGCATGCGCATCGTGATCGCACTCGGAGGGAACGCCCTTTTAAAACGAGGAGAACCAATGCACTACGAAGTGCAGCGAGCCAATGTGCGCATGGCGTGTCAGCAAATTGCGAAAGTTTTGCCAGGCAATGAACTCATCATCACTCACGGAAACGGTCCTCAAGTCGGACTCATTGCGCTGCAACAAAATGCTTACCCAGATGTGCCTATGTATCCGCTTGATGCAATTGGCGCGGAATCTGTCGGTATGATCGGTTACATGATTGCTCGGGAACTCACCAATGTCGTTTCCCAATCCATCGCAGTCACCAATGTTTTGACGCAAACAGAAATTGATCCAAATGATCCAGCTTTTAAACACCCGACTAAACCCATCGGTCCCATCTACACAAAAGAAGAAGCTGAAAAACTTAGTCAAACACACGGTTGGACAATGGCCTCTGACAACAATAAATTCCGACGCGTTGTAGCCAGCCCCGATCCTCAAAAGATATTGGGATTGTCAGCGCTTAAGACGCTAATTGAAAACAGGCATCTTGTCGTTTGCTGCGGCGGAGGCGGTGTGCCAGTTTATTTTGATAGTGAAGGACAGCTTAACGGAGCCGAAGCGGTGATTGATAAAGATCTTGCTTCTTCACTTCTGGCCATCTCGATTAATGCAGATCTGTTTGTTATTGCAACAGATGTCGATGGTGTTTACACGGACTGGGGAAAGCCCTCGCAATCACTAATCAGACAAATAGATGCCACTTCTCTACGAAGAATGTCTTTTGCTCAAGGCTCCATGGGCCCTAAAGTTGAAGCCGCTTGCCGTTTCGTTGAACAAACAGAAAGAACAGCAGTTATCGGGGCATTGGATCAAATCGAAAAGATTATTAATGGGGAGAAAGGAACACAAATACACCTATAAAAAGCCAATGCCGTAAATGCATCAAATTGTATATAAATAGATGCATCCGCACATTAATTTATATAAAAATTGATGCATATATACATCAAAATATAAAAATAAATAACAAGTTAGGAATTATCATAACAAGGCAAAGCCACAGAGTCCTTTACCTCCCCCTTCGTGAAACGATCATCCTGAAATTATTTCGGGTACCCCACCGTAAAGAGCAAAATCGGTTCAAGATACTCAGTCAAGTTCATAGCCTTGCGAAGTTCTTCATGCTCAAATGAGGCACGAATGCATCCAGCCAACCCCATGGCAGTGGCTGCCAAATAACAATTCTGTCCCATTGTGCCAGCATCCACATAAACACCTGTC
>ERZ780228.1721-NODE-1721-length-12586-cov-6.269891_pt1 | contig 12586 bp, 8 predicted proteins | sample MGYA00511015_ERZ780228 | MGnify/ENA primary metagenome ERZ780228 (study PRJEB29588, sample SAMEA2161897) | human gut metagenome | biome: human gut; feature: human-associated habitat; material: faeces | place: Denmark | collected 2008/2010 ...
CTCCAAAGGAGGAACCAAATGTCTTTCATCATGGAGGGATCACGATGAATAAAAGATTCTTTAGCTTACTTGCCGCATTTGCTCTGTGCTTGACCCTGATCCCCACAACAGCATTCGCAGATGACGAGAAAAGAGGAGAAGATGTTTCCCCATGCAGCTGTGAAACGGCCTGCACGGCGGACAACATGAACACGGAATGCCCTGCCTGTGGAGCGGAGAATGCCATACCGCAGAACTGCGGTCAATACATCCCTGTTGAGGACAGAACCGGCGAAAACAGCAGCACCGAGGGAGCCGATGATCCGAATGGTCCCATAGAGCTGAGTGCCGCAGATCAGGTACAGGCCATGATCGACGGTTTACCGAACGCAGAAGAAATCACTGAAGATAACGCCGAAGAAGTCAAGGCGCAGCTTGAGGCCATCGACGAGGCAAAGGCGCAGCTCTCCGATGAGGAAACCGACGAGCTGGATATGACCCGGTATGCGGAAGCTGCCGCTGCATTGGGGGCGCTGGCTGCGCCAATGCTATTGGCTAATGATTCGCCTGACGAGCAGTTTTCCCTCAAACCCGGCGGCAGATATTATTTTGACCTTTCGGCGATGGGCATTCCCGGAAAGGTAAACGGTGGTCTGCCGGACAGCACCCTGCACTATGTGCCTTTTACCTACGCAGGAACGGTGAACGCCTACAAGCTCACATCTGCGATGGCAACCACCGAGGAGTATGCACAGCAGTATAAATACGACCACAGCCTGTTTATAGCGGACTATGCCGTAACGCATACGGTAAGCTGGGATGACTTAAATACGAAAAGTCTGATTTTCGGCAAAAATTATGCCAGCGGCGGCGTGGACTATACCCTGCGCGCACCGTCTGTGGGAAGTGGGTTTACCGGTTCAGGCGATTCAGAGCGCGGTACGCCCCAAAGCAATGAGTGGGACGCAGTGCTGGACAAGAACAGCGGCTATGTCAAAAACTGGAACGACATATATTCGTGGGGGCAGGACACATCAAGTTACGAATCGTGGTATCGTGCGGTTCGCGGGTACGGTTCGGCCCGCTACTGGAGCTACTACTATGCTGCGTCCTCCGACCCGCGCGTCGGTTTCCGCCCCGTCCTTGAAGTCCTGAACGCTGACACACTGGGTCCTGACGGACTGAAGGTCGTTACCCTTGACCTTGGCGGCGGCAAGCTGGGCGGCAGCTCCGATGCTATTCAGATCATCGTGAAAAACGGCAGCGCATTTACCGCTCCCCTGTCCGACGGCATGACCCGCCCGGACGGAAATACAGGCAGCTACTTTATGTGGCTTGACGGCAATGGCAATTCCTACGAACCCGGCGACAGTGTTCCGGCTGATGTGACGACCCTGACGGTACAGTGGACAGCCCCGACCTATACCGTGACACTGCACGCGAACGGCGGCACTATCAACAGCGGCAATGTCACCGGATACACCTATGGCGTGGGCGCAACTCTCCCGACAGCCGACGATATGACCTATACAGGCCACACGTTCAAGGGCTGGTATGACAACGAGAGTCTGACCGGCTCCCCTGTTACGGCAATCGGCAACACCGAAACGGGCAATAAGGAATACTGGGCGAAGTGGGAGATCAATCAATATACCATCACAGTCAAACCCGAAAACGGCAAAGCGGATATTACCATCACGCAGGACTACGGCACGGCAATTACCGCACCTGCCGACCCGACAAGAGAGGGCTACACCTTTATCGGCTGGGACACGGAAATTCCCACGACCATGCCTGCCGAGAATATAACGCTTAAAGCGAAATGGAAAGACATTGAAAAACCCACGGGCGAAATTATCATAGGCACAAATAAATGGCGCGAATTCTTAAACAAGCTGACCTTCGGTCTGTTCTTTAAGGATACGCAGGAGGTAACGATAAACGCTTTCGATAACAGCGGAACCGTGTTTGTCTCTTATCTGGTGACAAATCGGGACCTCTCCGAAGAGGAGCTCAGCTCTCTTGTGTACCGTGCGTATGATGAGCCGTTTTTAATAGAGCCTAACGGAGAATATATCGTTTATGCAATGCTTGTTGACGAGAGCATGAATATAACATATCTTCGCTCCGACCGCATAACGCTCGATAATATCCGGCCTGTAATCGGCGGCATTGAAAACGGCAAGACCTACTGCGAGGCACAGACAGTTACAATTGACGAGAAGTATATAGATATAGTTACCGTAAACGGCACAAAGGTCACGCTTGATGAAAACGGCGGCTTTACTCTCTCTCCTGCGGACGGCGAACAGAAAATCATTGTCACCGATAAGGCAGGCAACACCGCCGAGATGACCGTGACGGTCCATGGCGGGCACACCTTCGGCGAATGGACATCAAACGGCGACGGCACGCATAGCCGTAAATGCACCGTGGACGGCTGCAAGGGTGTTGAAACAATGGCTTGCTCTGGCGGCAAGGCAACCTGCACCGAAAAAGCGGTATGCGAATACTGCGGCAAGGCTTACGGAAAGACTGATTCAAACAACCACACCGACTTAAAGCACATCGATGCAAAGGCGGCAACCGAGGATGCCGAGGGCAATATTGAGTATTGGTACTGCAGCGGCTGTGATAAGTATTACAGCGACAAAGACGGTATAAACGAAATCAAAAAGGCCGACACCGTAACGGCTAAGCTGCCGGGCAATCCGAAGTCTCCCCGAACCGGCAACGCAAGCGACCTCGCTTTATGGATTTCCCTGCTGTTTGTCAGCGGCGGCGTAACGGGCGTCACGGCGGGCCTGCGCAAAAAGAAAAAACACAAAGTATAATTTTTTTGTTTCCCTTTTCTGCTTTTACGGCAGTAAAAAGCCTCCGTTATTAAGACGGAGGCTTTCGTTTATTTCGGCTTATGCATATTCTCGATTTTTTTAATGTATTCGGTGCTGTTCTCAAGAAATTTCCGAGTATCGAAGGACTCGTTTTTAAGGCTGTTTTGAATAATAATACCATCGGAAACCATCAAAATAAGCCAAGTGAAATAGTCGGCCGAAACAACGTCTGTTCTCTCGGCGATTTTTGCCGAAATGAGCTTTTGGAATTCATCATAGCGATGAATCAGCTTAGCTCTGATTTCCTCGTCGCCGAGCAATGCCGCGTCAAAGAGGTGAAGCCTGAGCCCGGCATAGGCTATATTTCTCTCGATTACATAATTTACAAGACGGTGCGGCGAGGTATCCTTTTCCTTGTTTTCCGTCCATTGTATCAGCTCGTCCCATTGGCGCGAAAGGTAGCGGTCGGTAACGGCAAAAAGTATTTCGTTTTTGCTTTTATAATAGTAATACAGCGTGCCCTTCGAAATATTCGCCTTTTCGGCTATTTTCGCGAGAGTCACCTCCGAAAAGGAATTTACCTTTAAAAGCTCCTCAGCAGTATCAAGTATGATTTCGTTTATATTTTCGGGTCTTTGAGCTGCCATAATACCCTCCTGCAAAATTTCTTAAAGTATAACACGAACAATCGGCAATGTCTACAAAACAATATTCACAAAAAAAATACATAAGAGTGATTTTTTTAGTTAAAAGTATTGACAAATGCTTTTTGCGGAATTATACTTGGCTTATGAGTCGGTCAGTTAACCGACATATTTTTTATGCACAGTCGGGCGCGTGACCGACTGCAAGGCTGATTAAAAGAGGCTTGAAGTTATGAACATATCATCAATTAACAAAAAATTGAAAAAGACTTTTGGCGGAAAATTCAGTGCTTCGGAGGAGAACGGCTCGATTTTTGTTCGAGGCAAAAGCTCCGATTGGGGCGAAATCGTCGCGGCTTGCCAAGCGGCGGCAAAAAAATTCAGCACAACGCATATTGTCAACGATATTGTTTACACGGGCGAGCAGCCCGCTCCGACGCGTCTGCCGTCTCTCAAGGATGATTTCCTCGAGGGCAGAACACCCGACGTGCTTGTTATCGGCGGCGGCATTTCAGGTGCTTCGATAGCAAGAGAGCTGACCAAGTGGAAGCTTGACGTTTTACTTGTAGACAAGGAGGCAGACCTTGCACTTCAGGCGTCGGGACGCAACGACGGCGAGGTGCACCCCGGAATCGACCTCGGCAAAGGCTCGCTCAAGCACAAGTACATTCGCCGCGCAAACCATATGTATGCAGACGTTTGCCGCGAGCTTGACGTTCCGTTTAAGCAGGTAGGTCAATACGTGCTTTTCCGCAACGCCGCGCTGAAGCCGCTTATCGGTCTGTATGCTTTTTGGCGGAAGCATCACGACGGCATAGAGGACACCGAGATAATCTCGGGCAAGGAGCTTATGCGCCGCGAGCCGAACCTCACACCGGAAACAAAATTCGCAATGTATAATCCGAGTGCAGGCTGTGTTTGCCCGTACGGACTCACCATAGCCTATGCCGAAAACGCCGTTCAAAACGGCGCGCAGGTAAGTCTTAACACCGCCGTGCTCTCCATGGAGGTGTCGGAGCATAACATCATAAGCGTTACCACCAACAGAGGCGTTATTCATCCGAAAATCGTTATCAACGCCGCAGGCGTTTTTGCCGAGGATATTGCCGCCATGGCGGATGACAGATTTTTCTCGATTCATCCGCGTCGAGGAACCAACTCGATTCTTGACCAAAAAGCAGGCGCATATATGCACTCGGTAGCCTCCGTAAAGGACATAAGCGTTCACGGTAAAACCCATTCAAAGGGCGGCGGCATATTGCACACCGTCCACGATAATCTCCTCGTCGGACCCGACGCCGTAGAAACGGTTGAAAAGGAAAACACGGAAACACGTGCCGAGAGCATTAAAACCGTCTTCGACAAGCAGACTCAAACAATGCCGGCGCTGTCAAAACGTGATATAATCACTTATTTCACGGGCGTTCGCGCTCCTACCTTTGAGGAGGATTTTATACTTGAACCCGGCAGAAGAACAAGGAATTTGATTCACGTAGCCGGTATTCAATCCCCCGGACTTACAACCGCTCCCGCGGTTGCCGTCGATATGGCGGAGCTTGCGGTCGATATGCTCGGCAAGACCGAGACGGTTGAAAAAAACAACAATTACAATCCTATTCGCAAGGGCGTTCCCGTGCTTCGCGAAATGGACGACGATACAAGAGAAAAAATGATAGCCGAAAATCCCGACTACGGCGAGATTATTTGCCGCTGCGAGCAAATCAGCAAGGGCGAAATTCTCGACGCTTTGAAATCCCCGATATGCGTTCCGACGGTTGACGGTATCAAAAAACGCATAAGACCGGGAATGGGACGTTGTCAGGGCGGCTTCTGTTCGCCGCTTGTCACCAAAATAATTGCCGAATTCCTCGGCGTTCCGCTGTATGAGGTTAAAAAGTCCTCGGCGGAAGCGGTGATAACATACGGCGAAACAAAGGTAAACGAAGGAGGCGAAGAGTGATGACGACAGGTAACTATGACGTACTCGTTGTCGGCGGCGGTCCTGCCGGACTTGCGGCGGCGATAAGCGCTCATGATAACGGTGCCAAGGTTCTCCTTCTTGAAAGAGAGGCAAGGCTCGGAGGAATACTCAAGCAGTGCATTCACGACGGTTTCGGTCTTCATCACTTCGGCGAGCAGCTCTCCGGTCCGGAATACGCCGAGCGGTTTGAAGATGAGCTGTACAAACGCAATATCGAATACAGCACCCTGACGTTTGTCACGAAAATAGACAAAAACGGCGACGGAAGCTTTTCGGTGCATACCGTCGGCAGAAGCGGCGTTTCGATATTTACGACAAAAGCGCTTGTGCTGGCTACGGGCTGTCGCGAGCGTACCGCCAAGCAGGTATTTATTCACGGTACGCGTCCTGCAGGCGTTTTCACGGCCGGAACCGCACAGCATTTTACAAATCTGCTTGGGCTTATGCCCGCCAAAAAATGCGTAATTCTCGGCTCGGGAGATATAGGACTTATCATGGCGCGCCGGCTTACGCTTGAGGGCGCAAAGGTTCTCGGCGTTTATGAGGCAAAGCCTACGCCGTCGGGACTTACGAGAAACCTGCATCAATGCCTGCACGATTATGACATTCCGCTGCACCTGTCGCACACCGTCACTCGCGTGTTCGGAGTTGACAGGCTCGAAGCAGTTGAGATTTCAAAGGTTGACGAAAATATGGCTCCGATACCCGGCACACAGAGCCGTGTCGAATGTGACACGCTGATTCTCTCGGTCGGATTGATTCCCGAAAACGAGCTTGCCGAGTCCGTCGGAGTAAAGCTTGACCCACGCACAAAGGGTCCCGTATGCGACGGTCAGTGTATGACGAGTACCGACGGCGTATTCAGCTGCGGCAACGCTTTGCACGTCAACGATTTGGTTGACTTTGTTTCGCAGAACGCCGAGCAGGCGGGAAAATCAGCCGCTGCTTATTCGGGCAGAGAAAGACGGCTTATTGAGATAACCCCTGGTGACGGCTTATTGTACGCAGTGCCGCAAAGGCTCAATCTCAACGAGGATAACAGTAAAACAGACCTGTATTTCCGCGTCCGCGAGGAGGAAAACAACTGTGTGCTTCATATTTACGCGGACGGTAAGGAAATACTTAAAAAGCGTTACGCATTCATGCGTCCGCCCGAAATGGAAAATCTCACGATTGATTTCAGCGCATGCGAATTAAACGAAAACAGCCGAGTGGAGCTTCGGCTGGAAAGACTCGGTAAAGGAGACGGTGTAAAATGACAAAAGAATTGGTTTGCATCGTTTGTCCCCGTTCGTGCAGAATGACGATTACATCAGACGGCGACGAGCTCGTTGTGACCGGCAACACCTGCAAAAGGGGCAAAGAATTCGCCGTAAGTGAAATGACCGACCCCCGTCGTACCGTTTGCACAACGGTGCGCACCGCCTTCCCTTCGGTACCGGTTCTGCCCGTTCGCGTATCGGGGCCGATTCCCAAAAACAGAATTTTCGACCTGATGCACGAGGTAAACCGTATCACCGTTTCAAAACGACTCGGACGAGAGGAAGTCGTTGTACCGAATATTCTCAATCTCGGCGTGGATTTGATTGCAACAAGCAATATCCTGAAGGACGAGAAGAAGCGACCTTAAAAAAGAAAGAGGGGAAAATCTTTAATGGAACAGTCACTTGTGCTGACCTTTGACGTCGGCACGCAGAGTGCAAGATGCTTGCTTGTCAATGAGAGTGGAGACTTTGAGGATAAGGAGCAGCAAAAATACAAGGTTCCTTATTTATCAAAACAGCCCGGATGGGCAGAACAGACCCCGGATTTTTATTTTAACATTATAGCCGAAATGTCAAAAAAGGTTATCGAGAGAAATGCCGATAAGCTTGACCGCATAACAGCCGTATGCCTTACCTGCATACGTGACACGGTGCTTTGCCTCGACAAAGACAAACGTCCGCTTCGCGACATAATATTATGGCTCGACGAGCGTGAGGCCGACGAGGACGGACAGATTCCGGCAGCAAAACGCGCATTGTTTTCGCTTGTGGGAATGGGAGAATCGGTAGATATGATTTACCGAGCCTCTACCGGCAACTGGATTATGCAAAACGAGCCCGAAATATGGGCCAAAACAGACAAATACGTTATGCTGCCGTCATATCTCAACTATCTTTTGACGGGCGAGCTTAAGGATTCCGTGGCAAATATGATAGGTCACGTACCGTTTGATTACAAAAACCGCCGTTGGATGAAACCCGGTGCTCTCACGCGCTGCGTGTGCAATGTTCCGTCCGAAAAGCTCTGTGAGCTTGTTCCGTCGGGCGAGGTTATAGGCAAAATCACAAAAGATGCGTCCGAAAAAACGGGCATCCCAATGGGACTTCCGCTTATAGCAACCGGCTCCGACAAAGGCTGTGAAACCATCGGTATGTCCGTTGTAAAATCAAACCGAGCGGCAATTTCCTTCGGCACGACCTCAACCTTACAGATGGCGGTTAAAAAATATTTTGAACCGCAGCCTTATATGCCGGCTTATCCGGCTGTTCCGAACGATATGTTCAATCCCGAATTCGAGGTCTATCGCGGATTTTGGATGATTTCGTGGTTTATAGAGCAGTTTGCCGCGAAGGATAAGGGTGACGCCGCCGAGGAGGGCGTTTGCATAGAGCGTTATCTTGACGATAAAATCAAGGATATTGAGGCCGGCTCAGGCGGACTTATTTTACAGCCGTTTTGGACTCCGGGCATCACGAACCCGAATGCGAGCGGCGCAATTATAGGCTTTTCGGATTTCCATACGCGTTATCATTTGTATCGTGCCATAATAGAGGGCATCTGCTTAGAGCTGTACCACGGGCTCGTTAAAATGCAAAAACGCTCAAGCGTCACGGTAGATGAGCTTTATGCCGGCGGAGGCGGCTCCAGCAGCCCTGTCGTATGTCAAATTGCCGCAGATGTGTTCGGCTTGCCCGTACACCGTATTCAGACTCACGAGGCGAGCGCAGTCGGCTGTGCCATGGTCGCGTTTATTTCACAGGGCGTTTACGATAGCTATGAGGACGCCATAGAGCATATGGTACATAAAAAAGACGTATTTATTCCGAACGAGGAAAACCACCGAACCTATATGAAAATTTACGGCAAGGCGTATTCTCACCTTGCCTCAAGATTAAAGCCAATAGAAAAATACCTACATCATTTTCAAACAGGAGGACACTGATAATGAGTACAAAACCGTATAAGGGCTTTGAGCCTAAATGGATGCTTCAGAGAGCACCTGAGAACAGCTATCGTTCAATTTTCCGCTGGGGCGACCCCGACTTCTTCAAATATCCGAAGGAGAGCCTTTACAAATATGTTAAAAAACGCTGCAATCTCAAGGACGAGGAGTTTATGCAGTATAATGACGATTTGGGTCTTGACCCCGTAAATCTCGGCGAAGAGCACGCTCCGAAGATTGACAAAAAGCACGTAAAGGCCATTGCCGCAATAGTCGGCGAAAAGAACGTCTCACAGAGCGACTACGACCGTCTCGCCGTTTCCTACGGACAGACAATGTACGATCTTCTCAGAATGCGTCACCGTCGCTTTGACTCTCTTCCCGACCTTGTTGTTTTCCCGGAGACAAGCGAGCAGATTGAGAAAATCGTAGCCTACGTCACAAAGAATAAAATACCGCTCTATGTTTACGGCGGCGGCTCGTCGGTTACAAGAGGCGTTGAGCCCATTAACGGCGGCGTTTCTCTTGATATGCGCCGCAACTTCAACAAGGTCATTAAATTCAATGAGACCGACCAGACCATTACCGTTCAGGCAGGTATGTCCGGACCAAAGCTCGAGGAAACGCTTCAAAACGCTCAGAGCCTTTTCGGCGCAAAGCGTCCGTACACCTGCGGCCACTTCCCGCAGTCATTTGAATATTCCTCCGTCGGCGGTTGGACCGTCACACGCGGTGCCGGTCAGAACAGCACCTATTACGGCACCATAGCCGATATAGTTGTTTCGCAGAAATACGCCACACCGATAGGTAAAATCGAGACAAGTCACTATCCGAGAGAGGCAACGGGACCGAATCTCAATCAGGTCATGATGGGCGGCGAGGGCACCTTCGGCGTTCTTACCGAGGTCACGCTCAAGTTTTTCCGCTGGATGCCCGAAAACAGAAAACGCTTTTCTTATATGTTCAAGGACTGGCCGACAGCTATGCGCGCCGCTCGTGAAATGATGCAGTGTGAGTGCGGCTTCTCCTCTGTTTTCCGTCTTTCAGACCCGGAGGAGACTTCATTAATGCTCCATCTTTATAACGTTGACGAAACGCCGCTTGAGCCTCTTCTTGATAAATTGGGCTACAAGGACTTTGAGCGCTGTCTCTTCCTCGGATTTACAGACGGCGAAAAGGGCTTCTCAAGAAACGTTGCGCATAACATAATGAAAATTGCCGTTAAGCACGGCGGAATCCCGATGACCGGCTACGTATGCAAGGGCTGGGAAAAGGGCCGCTTCAACGACCCGTATCTTCGTGATACACTCATGGATTTCGGCTTTATGATTGATACGCTTGAGTGCACGGTCAACTGGTCAAATATGGCTCGTGTTCACCGTGAGGTTCGTGAGGTTTGCCATAAGCTTCCGAATACAATCGTTACAACTCATATGTCGCATTGCTATCCGCAGGGCGCCAACCTCTACTTCATCTTTATGACTAAAATGCAGGACGAAGAGGAGTTCCGTGCTTATCATGCAACAATTCTCGACGCCATACAGAAGAGCGGTGCAGCCATCAGCCACCACCACGGTATCGGAAAGATGTTTGCCCCGTGGCTTGAGGGCTACCTCGGCGAAAAGGAATACGGCATAATCCGCACGCTTAAAAACTATTTTGACCCCGATTACCTTATGAATCCGGGCGGAACCATAGGCCTTGACCTTAAGCCCGAGGACAAAAAGTATCTGCGTGAGCATACCGAGTATGTTGACGAACTCAAGGACTGAAAAGGCTGTTGAAGCGCAGCTCAAAGCCGTAACGTCAAGCATAAACACATAAAATCAAGGCTTTCGTTTCACCTGAAACGAAAGCCTTTTTATTGCCGATTACAGAAAAGCTTACTTTTTGTATAAGCTTTCGGCATTTTCGGCTGTTGACTGTTTGCCGTCGTAATTATATAATAATTTATAACAAAATTTCGCCGCATATGTGATATGCCGCACAAGCAAAGAGGTTCATCATGACAAATAAAAGCTATTCAATTATTTTCAGCAGCCCGACAGGCAACACGAGGCTGCTCGCCGACGCCATTCGCGACGCGCTGCCGGAGGAAAACTGCAATTATTTCGGAGTGTGTGAAAACGCCGATACACAATCCGACATTTTATTTATAGGCTTTTGGACGGATAAGGGAACCGCCGACAAGGCGACCTTGGATTTGCTCGAAAAGCTGAAAAATAAAAGGATTTTTCTTTTCGGAACGGCGGGCTTCGGCGGAGACGAGGAGTACTTCAAAGAAATCCTCGCAAATACAAAAAAGAGCATTAGCGGCAGCAACATCACAGTCGGTGAGTATATGTGTCAGGGAAAAATGCCGCAAACGGTCAGGGAGCGCTATATCAAAATGAAAAGCCTGCCGAATCCCGTGCCGAATCTCGATATGCTGATTGAAAACTTTGACCGTGCTCTGTCTCACCCCGACGAAAACGATTTGAAAAGGCTGAGGCTCTCCGTGGAAAAGCTGTAATAAGAAGCGACAGCGCGACCTACCACGCTAAGCTGTGCCGCGTATCATATTACTATTGATTTATTGTAAAAATAATGATAAAATATTCAGCGTAGCACGTAAGCAGGTGTAGTTTAATGGCAGAACATCAGCTTCCCAAGCTGAATACGGGGGTTCGATTCCCCTCACCTGCTCCAAAAGATAAAATCGTCGCACCAATGCGACGTCAATGATTAAATCAATCTGAAAAGATTGATTTTTTTTGTGCGTTATTACAAAGGAAAAGGAAGGAATGATATAAATGAATAATTTAAACAACAATGCAGAGGATAGATTTGTTGTGTCAGATAAAGATATTAAATGGGGTATAAATGGACAACAAAAAACGGAAGAGGAAATTAATAGGTACATGGCAGAAAAACGAAAAAAATTACAAGAAGTTTCTCTTGATAAATATATGATAATAGGTAGTGTTGTCGAAATTCAGGGAAATTTTGATAAGCTAATGATAATCGGGTATAAAGTCAAAGATAGAGATGGGAAAATTATGGATTATATGGCTTGCAAATATCCGAATGGTGCAACAGATTCATTAACATTTTTTAATCATAATGATATAAAAAAAATATATTTTGTTGGATTTACTACTGAATATGGTAATGAATATAAAAGCAATTTAGATAATAAAAACGAGGAAAAATGAAGGCTCGTATAATATGTTGGGTGCTGTTGTTGGAGATGTAATTGATTCGGTGTTACTGACTATGATGAAAATGGTAAAGAGGTTCTTAAATAGATTTGAAAATAATGAAACATTTACTTGTGCATTTTTAACATCTTGTTATACTGGAATGAGAACTGGAGAGGTATTTGCATTAACTTGGGATATATTGATTTAGACAATGGAACAATATCAGTCAAACATAATGTTTATGATAAACCTAAAGACGAATAGCAAGACATTAATTAATTGAGAGTTTATATACTCCCATAATATTGGTTTATTTTGTCGTGTAAATAATCAATATTATTTTTAGTAATTTTCTTAAAAGCTTTATTTATTTCATCAATCATATAATTCATAGCTATATTTTGAGCTTGTTCAATAACTTCTTTTGTTCGTAAACGTGTATAGTTAAGGCTCCAAAAACGACAAGTATCCTTTGATACTTGTCGTTTTTTACTTTTTCACATTTTACTCTCGTCTCGCTTTTCTTTCGTCTACCCGTCGTCCGCTCACTTCATTATTCGCTGTTCACTTTTCTCTCTTCGCTCAACCTCTCCTCTCTTGCAGAGGAAGGTGAGCCTCGTCAAGGCAAGCCGGAGGGATTCTGCCTCCCTTGTAAAGGGAGGTGGGCCTCGTCAAGGCAAGCCGGAGGGATTTTGCGGAGTTATATGGAATTTAAATAGATTGTGCGTGATTATTTAATCCCTCAGTCCGCTCGTGAA
>ERZ780228.1743-NODE-1743-length-12443-cov-7.646755_pt1 | contig 12443 bp, 8 predicted proteins | sample MGYA00511015_ERZ780228 | MGnify/ENA primary metagenome ERZ780228 (study PRJEB29588, sample SAMEA2161897) | human gut metagenome | biome: human gut; feature: human-associated habitat; material: faeces | place: Denmark | collected 2008/2010 ...
CCCGCCGTAGTTCCGCTCCCGGATGAACGGCAGGCCGACGGCGCTCTGGCGGGTGTGGTGGGTGATGGTGTAGGCCACCAGCGCAATGTCGCACTCCTGCGCGATCTGCTCCATGATCTGGGTCTTGCCGACGCCCGGCGGGCCCATCAGCAGAATGGGGCGCTGCCGCACGGCGGGGATCAGCGGGCGGCCAATGTCGTCCGTGGCAAGGTACGCCTGCACGGCGCGCTTGATTTCCTCTTTGGCACGTTGAATATCCATGGTTCATCGTCCTTTCGGGTCAAATTCTTCGGGCTGCAAGACCAGGCGCATGGCCCAGGGCGGCACGTCGGGCGGCGGGGTGCCGTCCTCCAAAAACAGGAACGCCGTCTCAAACGGCGGGCGTTTGGCGGGGTAGATGCCCTTGCCGTCGGTAAAATACAGCACGCCCTGCAGGTCTCGCAGCGCACCGTCCTGCCGCAGCTGCGCAATGCGGGCAAACGCGGGGCGGAAGTCCGTTCCGCCGCCGCCCACCAGCGTGAACTGCGCCGTATAGCGGTCCAGCGCGTCCAGATCGTTCAGCCAGACCTCATCCCGCACAGCGTTGTCAGCCTGCATGACCAAAATGCGGCACTGCCGGAAAAAGCTGTCCTGACTTTTTAATAAGGTGAACGTCTCTTTTAAGAACGCCTTGACCAGCTCGCCCGCCGTGGATTCGCTGGTGTCCACCACAATGACGAAGTCGCGTATTTTCTTTACCTCGCGGCTTTCCAGCGGCTCTATCAGCGGCAGGTTGCCGTAGGTGCGCAGGCCGTAGCTGTAAAAGCCGAGGTCGAATTCCTCGGGGTCGAGGTGCGGCTCCTCATGCCAGACGGCGAACCGGCGCAGGAAATCCCGGTAGGTGCGGCGGCTGCGCCCGGCCTGCACCTGCGCCTGAAGGGCTTGCGCGGCGGTGTCCTCCCCGGCGTGCCGGCCACTTTCCTCCATGCTCAGCTCCGTCTGGCGGCCCAGGTTCTCCCACTGTTTGCCGCGCATCTGGGCGGCGGGGCTGTCCGGGTCAGCGGGCCAGAGGCGGTGGCTGTCGGTGTAAAATTCCCGCTGCCACTTGTTTAAGGTCTCCGCGTCGGTCTGTGCTAAGACGCGGTAGATGGGGCCTGCCGCTAAAAATTTGCACTTTTCGCGCAGCTGTGTGTAGCATTGCTGCCGCACCCAGCCGACGGGGCGCTTCGTGGCGGGGGTGTTCAGGGTGTCCAGCGTGGCCTCCACGGCGATGTCACAGGCCAGCCCCCACAGGTCGGGGTCGCGCCTGTCCCGCAGCCAGAGATGCCGGAAGATGCAGTGGAACAGGCTGTGCAGGTAGGCCCGGGGCAGGTACCGCCGGTTCCTGCGGTAGGTGTCCAGCAGCCATGCGGTGGGGTAGTAGAGTGCCCCGCCGTCGGTGGCAAAGCTGCCGCCGCTCTCCTGCGGGGCCGCGGGCAGTGCACCGAGCGCTGCCGTTAAGTAGCGCTGGTCAAGGTACAGCTCCCCCCGCAGCTGCTCCATGACCCGGTGGGCCATCGTCTGTTCCCATTCCGATTGGGTTTGGATGTGTTTGGCTATAGTGGACACCTTCTTCCATAAATGTATGTAGGGGCCGGGCATGCCCGGCCCGCGGGCTTACGTGGCTGCCCGGCAACGGGCTGAACCTCTCCGGCCTGCTTCGCGGCCACCTCCCCTGATGGGGAGGCTTTCCTCGCGGGCTTTGACAGGCCTTGCGCTGCCACCCGCTTATGGTCTACAAATCGTCAAAATCATACGTTTTTTTCGCTCGCTTGGCCCTGCCTAACAGCACCGCCGCCCCGGCGCTCCACCCGATGCGGGCGCAATAGACCGCGGCATCTGCTGTCGGCAGGCTCAGCCCCACCAGCAGCCGCAGAGCGGCCTCGTCCCGGTCATCAATGGCACGCCGGAACGCTGCCTCCGGGTGGGCGGTCAGGTAAAGCTCGTAGTCCGCGCGGGCGTCGTCACCCAGTCCAAACGGCTGCACAAGCCGCCCGAGTGCTAACCGGCAGAGCTTGTCCGCACTCTCGCCGACGCAGGCCTGCGCAAACGACGCATCAAACGCGGCGTAATCCACCGCGCCGCCGGGCGTGAAGCACTGCCGCATCCGGTAGCCCTCGCCCTCAATGCTGTGGTTGAAGATATGCGCGGGCGTGTTCTCGTCCAGAAACTCCGAATACTCGGGGTAAAACAGCTGCGCACCGTCCAGTTCCACCGTGATGTCCGCGCTGACGGCCCCCAGCAGCTTTTTTAAGCCCGTCGGGGCATCGGCGGCAGCCCGCAGGCGGAAGGTCTGCAATTTGCGGCAGTTCGTAAATAAATCGCTGCCGAACCCCTCGACCCCGGGCCCCAGCGTGACCCGGCGCAGCCTGCGGCAGTTGTAAAACGCCGCGCTGTCCAGCACCCGCACGGTGTCGGGCAGGGTGACCTCCTCCACAAAATTGCCGGTGATTTCATGCGTGTCGTCCCCGGTGCGCCGGGCCCCGGGCCTGACCGGCCTGTCCGCAAAGCAGTACGGCCCCAGCTCCGCAACGGGCAGCCCCTCAATTGTGCCCGGCACAGCGGGACAGGGTGTATCGCCCAGCAGCCGCAGCAGCCGCGCACCGCCGGGACAGGGCTCCCAATAAAGACCCACAAAAATCACCTCTTTACATTAGGGCCATTATAGCATAAAATGTGGTTGCGAGAAACAGAAAAGTGAGAGAAATTCTATGAAAAGCGTCAAACAAACGGATATTCTGACGGGCAGCATCCCCAAACAGCTGCTCCTGTTCTTTCTGCCCATCTGGTTCGGCACGCTGTTCCAGCAGCTGTACAACACGGCGGACACCCTGATCGTCGGTAACTTTGTGGGCACAAACGCGCTGGCCGCGGTGGGCGCAACAGGGCCCTTCGTCAACCTGCTGGTGGGCCTGTTCGTCGGGCTTTGCAGCGGCGCGGGCGTCGTCATTGCCCAGAGCTGGGGCGCACATGACCCCGATGCCGTGGACAGGCAGGTGCACACGGCGCTGGTGCTGAGCGCTGCCGTTGGCGCACTGCTGACCGTGCTGGGCCTTGTGACCGCCGCGCCGATAATGCGTCTGCTGGGCACGCCGGACGAGATCCTGCCCGATGCAGCGCTGTATCTGCGCATCTACTTTCTGGGCATGATCCCGCAGATGCTCTACAACATGGGCACCAATATCCTGCGTGCCATCGGCGATTCCAAGCGTCCGCTGTACTTTCTGATCGCGGCGTCGCTCGTCAACATTGTGCTGGACGTCGTGTTCATTGCGGTGTTCGGCTGGGGCGTCATGGGCGCGGCGCTGGCGACGGTGCTCAGTCAGGTGGCCAGCGCGGTGCTGACGCTGCGCTGCATCGTCGGCTCACAGGGGATGCCGTGGCACATCCGCACCGAAAAGCTGCGGCTGCACGGCGACGTTTTCGCGGCCATCTGCACCATCGGCGTGCCCGCCGCCGCCCAAAGCGCCATGTACAACATCAGCAATATGTTCATCCAGAGCAGCATGAACAGCTTCGGCACCAGCACGATTGCGGCGTGGGGCGTCTACGGCAAGATCGACTTTTTGTTCTGGATGACGATCAACTCGCTGGGCATCGCCATCACGACATTTGCGGGGCAGAACTTCGGCGCACGGCAGTATGACCGCGTGCGCCGCGGCGTGCGGGTCTGTCTGGCAATGGCCGCGTGTACGACGCTGGTCATCAGCTTTACATTTTACAATCTGGCGGAGGTGCTGTTCCGCCTGTTCAGCCAGGACGACGCGGTGGTCGCCGTCGGCGTCGGCATGATGCACGTTTTGACGCCGGTCTACATCACCTACGTATGTATTGAGGTGCTGGCCGGTGCGCTGCGCGGCTGCGGCGATGTCCGCGTGCCGACGCTGATCACTGTGTTCTTTGTCTGCGGTCTGCGGATGCTCTGGCTGTTCATCGCCGTGCCCATCCGCCACGAGGTCGCCACGGTGGAGATGAGCTATCCCATCACCTGGTCCCTCGCGTCCGCGCTGTTTATTCTGTACTACGTCAAGGGCGGCTGGATGCAGCGGTGCGCGGAGAAGTGGGAAAAGAAGCAGGCAGGGTGATGCCGCGTAAATTGCCGCCGCACCTGTAGGGGCCGGGCATGCCCGGCCCGCAGGCTTGCGTTGCCGCCCCTTTAAGGATGGCTTTGCAGGGAGGGGGCTTGACCCCTCCGCGGCGGCCTGAGGGCAGGCCGCCCTACATCCCCCTTACAAACAATACGTAGGGCGGGGTGACCTCACCCTGCCGCGGGGCGTCGGGGACGCCGCCCCCTACAGCCTTTATCACTACCCTTTTGCCTGTTATAGGGGGGATTTATCCCTCCCGGCAAGGTATTCCTCACACCTCGATCTTCTCATCCTCGGCAAAATCGCGTTTCGCGGTCTGGCCTAAAATCTCATGCCAGCGCATGGGCGAAATCCCATCCCCCGGGCGCTTCGTTGTCAGATTTTCCTCGGTAAAAACCTCACCCGCTTTGATTTCCCGGGCGGCCACAATGCTCTTGCGGGCAATGGCCTTGTTGGGGGCTTCGCTGGCGGTCAGGTGCTTGTGGCCGTCGCCGAGGGCGGCTTCTGCGTGGCGCACGGCCAGCACCATCGCCGCAAACTCGGCGGGGTCCAGGCTGGCCTTCTGGTCGGGGCCGGGCAGGGATTTGTCCAGCGTAAAGTGCTTTTCAATGACCTGCGCGCCCAAAACCGTCGCGGCTACGTCGCATTCCCAGCCGGGCGTATGGTCGGACAGCCCCACCGGCAGACCGAACTGGTCGTACAGCTCGATCATGGCGGTCAGGTTCGCGTCCTCGTAGGGCGTCGGGTACTGCGTGTTGCAGTGCAAAATCGTCACCTCGGGGCAGCCGCCGTCATCCAGCACGCCCAGCGCGTCGGTGATCTCGTCCAGTGTGCTCATGCCCGTGGAGAGCAGCACCGGCGTTTTCTGCGCGGCCATGGCCTCGAGATACGGCAGGTTCGTGATCTCGCCGGAGGGGATTTTTAAAAGCGGCAGACCCAGCGTGCCCAGGAACTTCACGCTCGGCACGTCAAACGGCGCGCTTAAATACTGGATGCCGATGGAATCGCAGTATTCCTTTAATTCTTTATGCGCCTCAAACGAGAAATGCAGCTTGCGGATCATCTCCAGCTGGCTCTCGGCGGCATCGGTGGTCTGCTTCTGGTACTCGGCCTTCTCGGCAAATTTGCTGACCACCAGCTCGGGCACGGCGGTCTGATATTTTACAATGTCCGCGCCGCATTCTTTAGCAACGCGGGCCATCTCCTTGGCCATTTCCAGACTGCCGTTGTGGTTGACCCCGGCCTCGGCTATGATCGTTACAGGCATAGGTAAAAACCTCCGGTTTTTATAGTGAGGAGTGAGAAGTTAGGAGTGAGGAGTTTTTGGTTTCAGCTGAAAGCTCCGTTTTATGTGCCACTCCCCATTCCTCACTCCTAACTCCTCACTGGTTTACTGCTGATTCTCCAGCTTTCTTCTCATCTTCTCCAGCTCCTCCAGCTGGCCCATGTCCATCCAGCTGCTCTCGCTGATGGGATAGACGCCGACCTTCTCCCCGGCCCGGCGGTAGCGCTCGATCACATCGGGGAAACCGATCTTCTCGCCGTCGCGCATCTCCTCCACGACGCGCGGCTCCACCACGTAGACGCCGGTGTTCGTCAAAAAGTCCAGCTCGGGCTTTTCGCGCATGGCGGCAATGCTGCCGTTCTCGCCCAGCTCCACCACACCGTAGGGCACGGTGTAGTGCTTGAACGCGCAGATCATCGTGACCAGGTTGCCGTGGGATTTATGGTACTCATAAATGTCGCCGAAGTCTACATCCAAAAGCGTGTCACAGTTCGTAAAAAAGAACGGTGCTTTGATTTTTCCTTTCAGCAGGCAGAGCCCGCCGCCGGTGCCCATGAACACTTCCTCGTCGGCAAAGTCCACGTTATAGTTCTTTTCCAGCTCATTGAAATAGGACTTGATCATGCCCTTTTTGTAGTTCACGATCATCGTGAAATTGTGGCAGCCGAAGTCCCGGAACCGGTCCATGATCAGCTCGGCAATGGGCTGCTCGCCCACGGGGATCAGCGGCTTGGGCAGAATTTTTGTGTACGGGTACAGCCGTGTGCCCAGCCCGCCCGCCATCATCACAACGGGAATATCGACCTGCTTGCGGTTGTCCAGATCCAGGCCGTGGGCAAAGATGATGTCGGTGATGATGCCGCGCTTGTTCAGGACCGGCAGCGCATCGATGCAATGCTCCTGCAAAATGCTGCGGGCCTTGCCGCGCTCGGACACCGAGACGCTCAGCGGATGATAGTTGGCCGCGTGGTCCACGGTCTGGTCCGGTGTGCCGCCGCGCAGGAAAAACTTGCGGATGTCGCCGTCGGTGATGACGGCCTTCAGATGTCCCTCCGGTGCAATGAACAGGATGCGCTGGCCGGTCTCGTCCAGCTTGCGCAGCGTTTCCAGCACCGTGGCGGTGGGCGCAATAAAAAGCTCTTCTACTTTTATCAAGGGTGGTCCCCCTTTGCAATTACTTGGCCCCCTCTGCGAGGGGGCTCCCGCCGCAGCGGGTGGGGGAGAGAGCCTTACGGCTATCCGAAATATTTCGGGCAATGGCAAGGTTCTCTCCCTCCGGCCCTGCGGGGCCACTGCTCTCCCTCTGGCCTAACGGCCACCTCCCCCGTACCGGGGGAGTCTGTCTCGCAGAGGGAGGCAAGGGCACTTACAGCCCCAGCACCGCTTCGATCACGCGGTCACAGTCCTCAAAGGACAGGTTCGTGGAGCAGGGCAGGTTGACAATGTACTTGCGGTAGTCCAGCGCCTTGTCCAGACCGTAAGCCTCGTTGCGGGGGTAGTCGGCCTGCTCATGGATGAGCGCCCACACCGGGCGGGTCTGGATGTGCTGCGCCTGCAGCTTCTCGATCACAGTGTCGCGGTCCAGCCCGGAATCCTTCAGATACAGGCTGAAGAACCAGTGGTTGGAGCGGCACTCCCCCTCGCGGAAAGGCAGGATGCGCAGCCCCTTCACGCCGTCCAGCGCGGCCGCATAGCGGTCATACAGCGCCTTTTTGTGGGCGATGAAGCCCTCGAGCCGCTCGAGCTGGGCAAGCCCTAAGGATGCCTGCACGTTCGTCATGCGGTAGTTGTAGCCGACCTCATCGTGCAAAAATTGCAGCAGATCGGCCTTGGCCTGGGTGGACAGATGCTTGGCGTGCTCGGCCCAGTCAGCGTGGTTGGACACGACCATGCCGCCCGCGCCGGTGGTGATGATCTTGTTGCCGTTAAAGCTGTAGCAGCCGATGTCGCCGATGGTGCCCGCAAACTTACCGGCAAACGGGCCGTCGGTGCAGCGGGTGCCGAGTGCCTCGGTAGCATCCTCAATGACGATGAGGCCGTAGCGCTTGGCTATCGCCATCAGGCGGGGCATGTCGGCCATGTTACCGAACACATGCACGACCTCCAGTGCCTTGATGTGTGCGCCGGTAGCTTTGTTGTACAGCCTGCCGTCCCGCAGCTCGCAGCGGTTCGCACAGAAATCCTCGACGGCGTCGGGGTCAATGCACAGGGAGTCGTCGCAGCCGATGAAGATCGGCTCCGCGCCGACATAGCGGGTCAGCGGGTTGACGGCGGCGATAAAGGTCAGCGTCGGGACGATGACCTCATCCCCGCGGGTGATGCCGGCGGCCATAGCGGCCAGATGCAGCGCGCTGGTACCGGCGTTGCAGGCCACGGCGCGGGGCATGCCTACGTAAGCGGCCAGCGCTTCCTCGAACTCCGTGACCTTGCCGCCGCTGGTGGACACCCACCCCGACGTGATGGCCTGCCCGGCCAGCTCGGCCTCGCGCGCGCCGAAATTCGGAACCGAAAGAGGAATAAATTCAGACATGGTACTGCCTCCAAACTCTATCCTGGTGCCCGCCGCGCAGCGGCGGACGGAATTTTACAAATATTCTATTTTATTATACCGCGTTTGCAGGATAAGGGCAAGAAAAAGATGCGATGGACTTTCTGTATCTTTCCCCCGGGGAAAGCCCGTTTTCCCGTTGACAAACCTTCTCCCTTGCACTACTATAAGTACTGAATATAAAGAATAAAATAGGGGGTTTACCATGAAATACGGTTTTATCGGCTGCGGCAACATGGGTGGGGCTGTGGCGCGCGCGGTCTGCAAGGGCGCCGGGTCCGGCGATGTGCTGCTGGCCAACCGCACGCCTGCCAAGGCACAGGCGCTGGCGGACGAGCTCGGCTGCGCCTGCGGCACGAATGAGGAGGTCGCCGGCATCTGCGACTTCATCTTTCTGGGCGTAAAGCCCCAGATGATGGCCGATATGCTCGACGAGCTGACCCCAACGCTGGAGGCCCGCGCCGAGAGCCGCCCCTTTGTGCTGGTCACGATGGCGGCGGGCCTGTCGATGCAGCAGATCCGCCAGATGGCGGGCAGCGGCTATCCCATCATCCGTATGATGCCCAACACCCCCGTGGCGCTGGGCGACGGCATGATCCAGTACTGCTCTGACGATGTGGAGCCGGAAAAAATGGCCGAGTGGCTCACCGCCATGGCCCCTGCAGGCCGTCTGGACGCCGTGCCGGAGAGCCTGATCGACGCCGCAAGCGCGGTGTCCGGCTGCGGACCGGCCTGGGCGTACCAGTTCATCGAGGCACTGGCCGACGGCGGTGTCGCCGCAGGTCTGCCCCGCGCCAAGGCGCAGGAGTACGCCGCCCAGATGCTTTTGGGCAGCGCGCGGATGGTGCTGGAGACCGGCAAGCACCCGGGCGAATTGAAGGACGCCGTCTGCAGCCCCGGCGGCTCGACCATTCAGGGCGTGCGCCTGCTGGAGGAGCGCGCTTTCCGCGGTGCCGTGACCGACGCCGTGCTGGCCGCGTTTGAAAAGACAAAGGATTTGGGGAAGAAGTGACCTCTTCCGAGAATGTAGGGGCGAGCATTGCTCGCCCGCAGACCTGACGGAAAAAAGTGCTTTTCCAGGAAAATACCCCGCGCGGCAGACGCCTGACGGGCGAGCAATGCTCGCCCCTACAAAGCGGTTGCCAAACAGGAATAGAAAGAGAAATTTTATGCGTATCGTCGTTAAAGTAGGCACCAGCACGCTGGCACATCCCGGCGGGCTGCTCAACATCCGCCACACCGAGGATCTGGTCAGGGTGTGGAGCGATATTCAGAATGCCGGACATCAGCTCATCGTCGTATCGTCGGCGGCCACGGGCCTCGGCGCAGGCAAGCTGCAAATTGAAAAGCCCGGCGACCTTGTCACCAAGCAGGCTGCCGCCGCGGTGGGCCAGTGCGAGCTGATGTATACCTATGACCGGCTGTTCGGCCAATACAACCATACCGTGGCCCAGATGCTGCTGACGTGGGAGGATTTTGACCACGAAAACCGTCTGCACAACCTGCAAAACACGCTGGAGCGTCTTTTGCAGCTGCACGCCATCCCCATCATCAACGAAAATGACCCCGTCGCCTGCGAGGAATACTCTTTGGGCGACAACGACACGCTGGCCGCGCTGGTGGCCAAGTGCATCCACGCCGATCTGGTCGTGCTGATGTCCGACATCGACGGCCTGTACACCGCCGACCCGCACACCCACCCGGACGCAAAGCTCATCCCGGTGGTCGAGGAGATCACGCCGGAAATTGAGATGTTGGCGGGCGGCGCGGGCTCGGCCCTGGGCACCGGCGGCATGCTGACGAAGGTCACCGCCGCCAAGCGTGCCACCGAGGCCGGTGTGGACATGATCATTACCAACGGTGCCCACGCCGAGGTGTTGTACGACATTGTCGAGGGCAAGCCCGTCGGCACCCGGTTCGTGGGCCGCAAGGCATAAGGGAGGTCTGACCCCATGACTACGCAGGAAATTTTGCGGGCCGCGCAGGGCGCAAAGCTGCCGCTGGCGCTGGCCGACGCCGACACGAAGAATGCCGCGCTGGAGGCAATGGCCGTTGCGCTCATCGCCGCGCAGGATAAAATTCTGGACGCCAATAAGCAGGACGTCGAGAACGCCCGCGGGCGGGTCAGCGACGTGATGCTGGACCGTCTGGCGCTGACGCCGGGCCGCCTGACCGACATGGCCAAGGGTATGCGCGAGGTCGCGGCCCTGCCCGACCCGGTGGGCGCAGTGCTGCGCAAAATTGTGCGCCCGAACGGCCTTTTGATCGAAAAAACCGCCGTGCCGATGGGTGTCATCGCCATCATCTATGAGAGCCGCCCCAACGTCACGAGCGACGCCGCCGCGCTGGCCATCAAGGCGGGCAGTGCGTGCATCCTGCGCTGCGGGCGCGACGCCTGGGCCAGCTGCCATGCCATCGTGGAGGCCCTGCGCGCCGGTCTGCGCAGGGTGCGCCTGCCGGAGTGCGCGGTGAGCCTCATCGAGGACACCTCCCACGCCAGCGCCAACGAGCTGATGACCGCGGATGGGCTGGTCGATCTGCTGATCCCCCGCGGCGGGGCCGGGCTGATCCGCGCCTGCGTCGAGAACGCGACCGTGCCCTGCATCCAGACCGGCACCGGCATCTGCCATGTCTACGTGGACAAGGCCGCCGATCTGGAGATGGCCGTGGATATTGTGGAAAACGCCAAGACGAGCCGCCCCAGCGTCTGCAACGCCGAGGAGGCGCTGCTGGTCCACAGGGACGTGGCAGCGCAGTTTTTGCCGATGCTGAAGGCCCGCCTTGTCGATGCCCGCGCCGCCGCCGGCATCACCCCGGTGGAGCTGCATCTGGACGCGCGCGCCGCGGCCATCATCGACGGTGTGCCCGCCGCGCCGCAGGACTTTGACACCGAGTATCTGGATTATAAGCTGAGCGTGGCCGTTGTGGATGACGTCGATGCGGCCATCGCCCACATTGCGAAGCATTCGACCCACCACAGCGAGGCCATCGTCACGGCGGACGCCGCGGCGGCGCAGCGGTTCACGACCTGCGTGGACAGCGCGGCGGTCTACGTGAACGCCAGCACCCGCTTTACCGACGGCGGCGAGTTCGGTCTTGGCTGCGAGATGGGCATCAGCACCCAGAAGCTCCACGCCCGTGGCCCCATGGGGCTGGCCGAGCTGTGTACGTATAAATATATTGTGCACGGCAATGGGCAGGTCAGGGGCGGAAGCAGCGCGAAGATGAGCTGCTACACAAACAAATAAGGCTTCCCCCTTGGGGGAAACTGTCAGCGGCCCCGTCCGCTGACTGATGAGGGTAGACCTTGCCGCTGCAGCCCGTTCACTGGCCGCTATGGCGGGCTTTGCCCTCATCCGGCCTCGGTCGGAGCCTCGGCCACCTTCTCCCGAGGGAGAAGGCTTCCATAACGCAAAAACACCTGCGTCCGAAAACGCAGGTGCTTTTATTTTACCCAATATTCATATCCACCGGCTTCGAGATCCCCTTGACGCTGCCGGAGCCTGTGTACTGCCATATATTGTGCTTGTAGCTGAAGCTCAGCGTGTCGCGGTACTGGGCGATCCAGATGTTGTACTTGCTGATGTTTGCAAAGTTCAGCGCGTTATAGAACCAGCTGGCATAGGAGTAAACGCCCGCGCTGTACCCCGCGCTGCGGATCGTCTCGCAGAAGGCGACGGCGCAGGCTGTGCGCTCGGCGGCGCTCAGGGCATTGGCGCGCCCGCCGCCGACACTCTCGGTGTCGTAGTAGACGCCCAGCGGCAGGCTGTAGCCGCTGACCAGGCTCAGCACCATGCTGGCCTCCTCGACGGCCTCGGCCTCGTTGATGGCCTGGCTGTAGAAGTAAACGCCGACGCGCAGGCCCGCGTTGATCGCGCCCTGAATGTTCCGACGATAGGTAGAATCCTCGACCAGCGCACCGCTGCCGTAGCCGCGGTAGCCGCAGCGGATGATGGCAAACGTGATGCCGTCCGACTTGACGGCGTTCCAGTCAATGCTGCCCTGGAACTTCGAGACATCAATGCCGCGGGCCGTGCGGTTCAGTGCGCCGTCCGCCGCAAAGGTATAGACATTGCCCTGAATGACCTGCTGGCCCGTGACGGGCTGGTGGGTGGACGGGTCGTAATAATACGTTGCGCCGTCAATATCCTGCCAGCCGGTGTACTCGTATATCGTGGTGGTCGCGCTGGTCACGGCAAAGCCGTAGTTGGCCAGCTCCTGCACCGCAATGTTATCCGGCCAGCCCGCCGTCGGGTCGGGCACCTGGGTGGGTGCTTGCGTCGGAGCCGCTGTCGGGGCTTCCGTAGGGGCTGCTGTCGGGGCAGGCGTTTGCGTTTCGGCGGGTGTCTCCGTCGGGGCCTCGGTGGGGGCGGGCGTCGCCTCCGGGGTCGGCTCGGGCGTGCTCTCGGGGGCCGGTTCCGGCGTGGGGTCCGCCGGGACAGGGGTCTCCTCGGCAGCCGGGGTGGCCCCGCCGGTGTCCTCCTGTACGGTCACCGGCTCCCCC
>ERZ780228.1759-NODE-1759-length-12370-cov-5.042225_pt1 | contig 12370 bp, 10 predicted proteins | sample MGYA00511015_ERZ780228 | MGnify/ENA primary metagenome ERZ780228 (study PRJEB29588, sample SAMEA2161897) | human gut metagenome | biome: human gut; feature: human-associated habitat; material: faeces | place: Denmark | collected 2008/2010 ...
CCCCTGCCTCGAGAAGCTGCTTCATAGAAACGACTGCCATAATAAAATACCTCCAGATATTGTTTTGCCTCCGCACACCGTGATCTGCACGGTACATCGGGTACCGGCGGACTGCCCTCAACCCAAAAGGGCACAAAAGGGCATAGTGATGCGTGTGTAATGCTTTGTTATAATAGCACAAAAAGAATGCGGTTGCAAGTGGTTTTCTCTGTTTTGTATAAAGAAATGCTTACTTTTTCTCTTATTTGCCCGTATTCATCCCGCTCAAACCTGCAACACCCATACGGTTGAGGGCGTATCCCTTGCCGAACATCAGGTCGTATTGCAGCATCCAGTGCTCGTTTGTCCAGCGCTGCTGGAACTCCGTGGGCTGCTGGGTGGTGGTGCCATCCAGATTCATGGTGGTGCCGCGGGTGCAGCTGCGGCTGGCGACCCGCAGCTGCCGGTTGAGGAACTGGAAGTACAGCGGCTGCTCCAGCCCGAACAGTTCCATCATCACCGGGGAGATATCGTAGGCGGCAATGGTGCCAAAGTCCACCTGCTGCTGGCTGTAATTCGACCACATCAGCAGCGTGGTCTGGTGCAGACGGGGGTCGGTGCTGGAGCCGCTTGCGTAGCCGGTGGTGGTGTAGACATCGTAGTTGGAATCAATGGGGTTATAGTGGTCGCCCCAGAATACCAGAATGACCGGCTCGTCCACCTGAGAGAAATACGCTGTCAGCTTGCCCAGCATGGCGTCTGCATCCCGGATGCCGGTAGCAAAATCTTCCAGCGCGCCCACGGTGCTGCTCTTGAGCCCCACCGGATGAGATACAACGTGTACCCGCTCGTCGTCCGGGTAGTTATCCCTATTATAATTGGTATGGTTCTGCATGGTGACCGCGTGCAGGAAGATGGGCTTATCAGAGGAAGTGCTCATCTTTTCGTACTGCTGAATGATCTGGTCGGCCATGGAGTCATCGGTCACAAGGCCGCTGGTCCAGTAGTGCTTGCGCACCTTGGTCACACCGTGCATATCCTCCAGACTGATAAAATCGCTGAAGCCGAGGTTGGGGTAGGCCTTATCGCGGCTCCAGTATTTTGCCCAGAAGCAGTGCACCGCAGCGGTCTGGTAGCCCTTGAGCTTGAGGTAATTGGGCAGGGCGAACATGGGCTTTGTGACGTGCTGCTGGTAGGGTTTGCTGCCGCTGGGCAGGAAGGACACGGAGTAGCCGGTCAGAGCTTCAAACTCCACATCACAGGTGCCGCCGCCAAAGCTGGGGCTGTACGCCCTGCCGTAAGCGCTGGTCTGCTGCAGAGCGTGAAGGTTCTGCGATACATCGGTATCAAAGGTAATGCCGCACTGCTCCAGCTCCGAAACATCCCAGTAGGATTCATCCATTACATAAATAATGGTAGGCTGCTTTGCCTGCTCCTCCTTGGGGGTAGTGGCGGCATAGCTGCCTGCATACATGGGGCCGGTGGAGAATTTCTCACTCTCGGCCACGTTATCCAGAATATCGTCCACTGCCTGCTCCGAGTAGCCCTCGGGCTTGGCGATCTCCAAATTGGTGAGGTTGGTCATAAAACCGGTAAGCACACCGTAGTAACGGTAGTAGCGGTCCTGCATCCACGCATCCGGCGTGATGCCCAAAACCTGCGTGACTGCAGGCTGTAAATAAACGCCGAAGATCAGCAGACACAGCGCCGCTGCCGAGGCACCGGTGCCCGCAAGCCTTGGCAGCCAGCGCTGGCGCAGCCGCCCGCGGTAAACAAAGAAGCTTGCCACCGTCAGTGCCAGCACCAGCACAATGGAGACCACCATGCTGGTCTGCAGCTTGAGCCCGGCAGCAGAGGCCACACCGGCGGCTTCGGACACCTGCATCAGGTCCCACGGCAGAAAGGGCTCACCCCGCAGCTGCATGGTATAGAAGTTTACTGCGCAGGGCGCACAGCCCAAAACGGCCATGCCCAGCGTAGCAAGCGGCGGGATGCGCAGCACCCAGTCCAGCAGCTCCCACACCAGAAACAGCAGCAGCCATGCCAGCAGATACGCCCCGAAATGGGGGAAAATAAAGCTGATAAAGGTATCAGCGGTCAGTGACCCGCGCGCGATCCACTCACCCAGCAGCAGCACAATAAAGGAAGCTGCCGCCGGGAAGAGCATCCGCAGGGTCAACAGCGGTTTGGATGTTTTCATAGTCGATATCCCCTTTCCACGTCCCGAACCCTATTTCCAAAGTGGCTTTGCTATTTGCACAAGCCTTTCGTGCCTATTATAGTCATTTCGCCGAAAATGTCCATTCATGATTTTACAAAAATTACAGTTTTATTTTTCAAAATATTCCCCTATTTTTCACAGACCAAGCTTTGCCCGCAGCTGCTGCCAGAAGCCGTGAGGTGCTGCCGGTGCTTTTGGCACAGCAGTATGCACCAGAATTGCGTCTGTGCCGATGGTCTCGATCTCCTGCCACGGGATGGTCAGGCTCTCGTCCCGGCCCAGCAGGCCAAAAAGCCGCGGTCTGCCCAGCAAAATCAAGCTTTGCAGCTGCGCCGTTGCGGGGTCAAGCTCCAGATCGTCCGCGCGGCCAAGGCACATCCCCTGCTCCAGCTGAACGACCTCCTTCTCACAAAGTTCCCGGATCGTCATGGCGCTCTCCCCTTTCTGTCACAGCATACGCCGGGGCGGCATTTTCTATGCCAAAGGGGTGGAAAGCACCCGCCCGGTTGTGGTATACTATGGAAAATATCTGGAAAACATCCAATACAAGCGAGGCAGTATTTATGTATAAAAGCATTATTTTTGATATCGGCGGTGTACTGGTGGATTTTGACCCCAAGGCATACCTTGTAGACCGGCTGTGCAACGCCGAAATGGAAGAGAAAGTTTACGACCTGACCTTTGGCAGCGAGGAGTGGCAGTTGCTGGACGCAGGCAAACTTTCCCGCTATGACGGCAACCAGCGAATGCTGGAGCACGCCCGTGCCGAGGGCTGTGCCTTTGAGGTGCAGGGCGTTCTGGACGACTGGATGCACATTCTGCGCCCGCGTCTGCGGATGCTGGAGCTGGTGCGGCGGCTGAAGAACCACGGCTATTGCGTGTATTACCTGAGCAACATCCCGCAGGATGTGCTGGAGCTGCTGACCGAGCGCGGCGTACTGGCTCAGTTTGACGGCGGTGTAGCCTCCTGCGAGGTACAGGTGAATAAGCCTGACCCGCAGATCTACAAGGCTTTGTTGAAAAAGTATCAGCTGAAGGCCAGCGAATGCATATTTATCGACGACAGACTGGAAAACGTGCAGGCCGCCTTTGCGCTGGGCTTTGCCGGCATCCAGATGAAGGACAGCGTTGGTACGCTGATCCGCAGCCTTGCCACCTGTAACGTGGCGCTGCGCTGAATGTTCATATAACAAACAGCAGCCCCTGCCGGAAAGGTTTCTCCGGCAGGGGCTGCTGTGCGTTGGTGGGGAACTTACTTTTCCTCGTAGCTCTGGCAGTAGTGCGGGGTCTCCACCTGCTGGGTGGTGCAGCTGCACTGCTCCGTCACCTTGATCTGCGGCAGATCACATTTGCAGCCGTCCACGTTGTGGCAGCACGCGCAGACATCACAGGTCACGCCGATGTTTTCCATGTTTATCACCTCTTTGTCCATAGGTTGCCCTATGGAGCAAGAGTTTATACATGGGTTTTACCAAGCAGCCAGATCTGCGCCCAGCTTACGGCAGGCGGCCTGCACATCATCATCGGGCGTTTCGTTGCAGATGAGGCCTTCCTCGCTGAACAGCTGTGCGCCGTCGTCCTGTGCGCGCTGCGCCCAATCGCGCATCCACTGACCGTCACCCCAGCCGTAGGAGCCGAACAGTGCGATCTTTTTGCCGTTCAGAGAGCCTTCCAGCGCAGCAAACATAGGCTCGAACTCGCTCTCCTCCAGCTGCTCTGCACCCATAGCCGGGCAGCCAAAGGCCACAACGTCAAACTCTGCCAACTTTGCGGGGGTCATCTCGGCGCAGGGTACGATGGTGCCGTTGGCGCCTGCGCCCTCGGCGATGCAGTTTGCCATGGTCTCGGTGTTGCCGGTGGCGCTCCAGAATACGATTGCTACTTTGCTCATAAAACTCTACCTCTTTCTCTGCGTAGTTAGTTTAGAATAACTTCATGTTCTGTAAAAATGCGTCCGTGTTTCATGACGCATTTTGCGGTTAGTATCTTCTAACCGTCAACAGGATACCACAGCCCTGCCCTGCTTGTCAAGACGTTCGTGCAATGTTTGCACGGTGCAACAATCCCGCCTTTCTCAAAAGTGCATGAAGCGTGTATTTCAGCCGCCTAATACGCGGAAAACTACCAACAGCACCCCGTAGATGACCGGCTGGTGCAGCAGATACAACAGCAGCGAGTGCCGCCCAAGCCAGCCAAGCGGCGGGCAGACCGAGCGGCGCAAGGGCTCCATGCGCTGCCGCCCTACAACGTCGTAGAGAAAGTACCCCGCCCAGAACAGAAACAGCCACGGCAGAAGGGCAAAATAATCCGTAGAATAGAACCACCACGGATAAAAGCCAAAGTACGCTGTAACGCAGTTTGCATACAGTGTCTGCGGCAGCCAAAGGCGCAGGCTTCCAAAACCCAGATAGCCTGCCGAGACATTGCGGGTAAGAGCAAACAACACTGCGGAGATAGCAAACCCTGCTGCGGGTGGAATGTGCCGCAGTGGCTTTTCCAAAAGGCCGGTCAGCAGCATAGCGCTGCCCAGCAGGGTCAGCACACCAAAGATAACTCTGTCCTCCGGCATAAAAAGCAGCGTGACTGCCGTGACAAGCGCCCCTGCCCCAAACACCTGTGCGCCCCGGCGCAAGGTATGATGCCCCAGTTGCACACAGAAGCCGGACAACAGAATAAACACCCAACAGATGCTCTGCTGCCACAGATGCCCGGGCAGACCATAATACCAGTCGGCCTGAATACCGAAGAGATTGACCAGATCCCAGCAGCCGTGATAGAGCATCATACTGACCAGATCCAACCCGCGCAGTTCGTCCAGAAGGGCGTAGCGGCCAGAAGTGTCACTATACTTCACGTCGGATTCCTTCTTTTTTGTCACGCTGTTACACCGTTTTCCGGCGCAGCAGGCTCATGGGCGGCAGCTCCGGGGTGGGCATGGTGTATTTTTCCATGGCGTGAGGAGTGCTTTCCACCCGCTCCCCTGTTTCGTTTTCGATCCATTCCGGGGTAAGCGGGATGCTGCGTCCGTCCGGGCACAGTGCCTCCAGCGTATCCCCAAGGCTCCATTTGCCGCGCTGCTGGCAGTGGGCGATGCCATTTTCCCAGCTGTCCACCGTACCCACGAACTCCCACTCGCGGATATAGGTAGCGCTGTCGGTGGCCTGTTTGGCCTGCTCGCGGCCGAAATAGAAGCCCGGAGAGTAGTGCCGGTGGCTGGTGCGGGTAAGCTCTGCGTACACCTCCGGCGGCAGTTCAAAGTTATCGTTTGCCGGGTCGGCCAGATAGGCGTCCAGTGCCTTGCGGTAGGCAACGGTAACACTGGCCACATAGTAGAAGGTCTTGGCACGGCCTTCGATCTTCAGGCTGTCCACGCCCGCCTTGCAGATCAGGTCAATGAAGGGCGCGGTGCACAGATCGTTGGCGTTAAGGATGTAGCTGCCGTTCTCGTTTTCGCCGATCTCGTACAGCTGGCCGGGGCGGGTCTCCTCGCTCAGGTAATACTTCCAGCGGCAGGGCTGGGCGCACTGGCCGCGGTTGGCGTCGCGCCCGGCCATATAGTTGGACAACAGACACCGGCCGGACACGCTCATGCACATCGCACCGTGCACAAAGGCCTCGATCTCCAATTCCGGTGGAGTCTTATCGCGCAGGATGGCAATATCCTGCAAGGTCATCTCCCGGGCCAGCACCACCCGCTTTGCGCCCATTTTGTAGGCGGCGCGGGCGGCTGCCCAGTTGGTGATGCCGGTCTGGGTGGAAAGATGCACGTCAATGTCCGGGGCAAAGGTCTTGCAGGCATCCAGCACACCAAGGTCTGCCACAATAAAGGCATCCACACCGGCCTTGGCAGCCTCCTTGATGGCCTCCGGCAGACGGTCGGCCTCCTCGTTGGTGGGCAGGGTGTTCATGGTCAGGTAGACCTTGCGGCCCCGGGCATGGGCGTAGATGACGCCCTCTGCCAACTGTTCCGGTGTAAAATTGGCCGGTGCCGACCGCATGCCAAATTCAGGCAGGCCGCAGTAGACGGCGTCGGCGCCGTAGTTGATGGCATAGCGCAGGCGTTCCAGATCGCCTGCCGGAGCCAACAGTTCCGGGATTTGCAGCATAATTCAAATTCCTCTCATTTTTCCGTATTCATAGATTTGTTCACCGCCGCTGCGGTCTTGCAGTTGGCGTTGTGTTCGCTCAGGGTATGCGCATAGTAATAGCTGCCTTTGAGGTCGGTGACAAAGAAATACGCGTTCTTTGCAGCCTCATCCGGCTCAGGGGTAAGCGCAGCCTTGATAGCCGCAAGGCCGGGGTTTGAAATCGGCCCGGCAGGCAGGCCGGTGCAGCTGTAGGTATCATACGCAGCCACGATATTTTCCGGGATCTTATCCCAGCCGCCATAGTAGGGTGCCACCCAGTTCCAGAGATAATTGTTGTCATCGTCGCTCTGGATGTGGCTGGAGGTGTTGCTCTGCAGGCGCGGATAGGGTGAGCCATCGGCCAGACGGTTGCGGAACACCTGCGCCACATTGGAGTCCTGACTGTTTCCTGCTTCCTCCTGCACAAACGATGCCAGTGTGATCAGCTCCGGCAGGGTCATAGCCTGCTTTTCGAGTTCTGCGTACATTTCCTCTGTGATCTGTGCATCGAACTGCGCATAGAAGGTTGCCACATAGTTGTGCACAGTATCATCCTTCAAAAATTCGTAGGTGTCCGGGAAGAGATAACCCTCGCACTTCATAAACCGGTCGGGCGCGTCTACATCGTCCGGCACATACTGCCAGAAGGTGTACTTGCTGAAATCGCCCTCGTTGGCTTCCTTCAAAAAATCCTCCGTGCTGCACAGACCCGCAGCTTCCATCTTTTGGGCGATCGCAATGGCAGTCGTTCCCTCCGGAATGGTCACGCGCACCGTCTCGGCTTTGGCGTAGGTGGACAGGGCCGCAATAATGGCATCATAAGAACAGGCGCTCTTCTGCAGGGTGAAATCGCCATACTGCAGCTTTGACGCCGCTCCCTTCTGCCCCACATACCAGCGGAACAGATAGGCCGAGCGGATAACTCCCGCATCCTTGAGCTTTTGCGCAATGGCAGAAACGCCGCTGCCCTGCGGGATGCTCACCGTTACCTCCGCACCGGGTCTGCCATTGCCGCTGATCTCATTGCGCGCAAACAGCAGCGCCCCGCCAACGGCCAGCGCCAGCAGTACCACCAGCACCAGCAGGATCTTCCATACACCACCCTTTTTGCGGGCGGCATGAGAGCTTTTTTGTGCCATAAGCACTCCTTTTTATATCAGTTTTCCAGCATCAGACGCATGTAGCTTTCGCTCACATCGAAGGGTTCCGCATCGAAGCGGATCATCCCGTATTCCTGCCGCTTGCCCTCGCCGAGGAACAGCGGCTGCGCTGCGCCCACAGTGATGACTGCCTTTTCCACGATTACTTCCTTCTCGCGGGCGGCTTCCATCAGCACTTCGGCAGCGCGGTCATTGTCGGCCTGCAGCTCCACAAAATAGAGGGTGTCCTCCTTGCGGAAATAGATGCCGTATGCCTGTTCTGTAGAAACGATGGTTGCACCGGCAGAATAGAGGTCGCCCAGCACCACCGCCATGCGCTCCGGGCTCAGCTGCACGGTATCCTTCCAGAACTGTTCCCGCAGCTCGCACAGCTTTTTGGCCGTCACCGTGTCAAATTCCGCCTGGCTCCACAGGTTGCGGCTCACCTCACGAGGCAGGCAACGCAGGGCAAAAGCCTTTGCAAAGCCTTTATCCTGCAGCAGAGCGGCCTGTGCTGCATCTGCCGGGACTGTCACGGTAAAGCCTGCGCCCCGCAGCTTTTGGTGGGCGCACAGGGTATCCAGCAGACCCGCCAGCAGCAGACTGCCCTCGCCGCACAGGCACAGGTAATTGCCCGTGCGCCCCTGCAGGGTGACCGGCACAGCCAGCGCAGCCGCCACGATGGCGTCGTTTTCGTCGGCCACATAAATGTTCTGCACACCGGCAAAGCGTTCCAGTACCATTTTTGCAAAATCTTCGGTATCATGATGCTGGCTCTGCCACAAAGCCAGCACTGCCGCCTCGTCAGACGGCTGCATCAGACGATACATCGTTCAGGATGCCCCCTCTTATCATATTTTATCGTTCAGCCCAGTGTTTTCCGGGCAAGCTGTTGCACCTCTTGCTGGATCTCTTCAATGCTGCGCATGGCGTCCCCGCTGGTGCAGTGCACGGTATCCCAGCCAAGATGCCGGGCACAGAACTCGGCAGCAGCGCGGCTGCGCGCCAGATAGGCGGTATCCTTCTCGTGCACGTCCTTTTTGCTTTCGTCGCCGTGGTAGCGCTGGGTCATCAGCCGCTGGCTGACCGCCGGGTCTACCTGTAAATAGATGACCCTGTCCGGTGCGGGAAGTCCCAGCAGACGGAACTCGTAATCAAACAGCCAGTGCAGATATTCCTCCCACTGCTCCTGCGGAAGCTTCGAGCACTGGTGCACCGCGTTGGAGGTGGTGTAGCGGTCGGCGATGATCACACCGCCCTGCTCATAAAAGCTGCCCCAGCTGGTTTTATAGCTGGCATAGCGGTCCACCGCGTAAAAGCTGGAAGCCGCATAGGCGTTTACATCGTCCGGGTGCTGGCCGAACTGCCCGGCCAGATACATCTTGACCAGTGCGCTGGAATCACTGGCATAGTCCGGGAAGGTGATCTTTTGTACCGGCACACCCTGCGCGGCGAGATGCTCTGCCAGCAGCTTTGCCTGTGTGGCCTTGCCGCTTCCGTCCAGCCCTTCCAGCACAATCAGTTTGCCCTTGCTCATACGGCGGCACCTTCTTTAATGGCGGCATATTTTGCGCGCACCTCGGCGGTCTTGCCGCAGCACATCTTGCCCTCCGGGCAGGGGCCGCACAGGCAGGCGGGGCCGGCCTTGGCAAAGATATGGGGTGCCACCGGGTACACCAGCGCGAACATCTTTTCGGCCAGTTCCCGGATCTCCCACTGGGCGCGGTTGCAGCAGCGCAGCTGGAAGAAGTTCATCAGGCTGCGGGCGTTCATGGTGACCACCATTTTGGTCTCGCAGGCGTTGGGCAACACAAAGCGGGCGTCCTCGTTGGCCTGTTTAGAAGCCTTAGCGCGGGCCTGCTTTTCCGGCATTCCCTCAGCCATCAGGCGGGCGGTGTGCCCCTCCTCCAGCTTGTGGGCAAGGTCGAGATAACGCTGGGCGTCCTCCTCCATGCTGGCAAGGAAAGCTGCCTTTGCTTCCGGGATAGCCTCGATCTCCGGGGGCGTCACATAGCGGAAATCATCCAGACGCACATAGCGCTGGCTCTGCACGCTGAAGGATGCGATGCGGTGCCGGGTGATCTGGGCAAGCAAGGTGCGGCTGACCCCCTCGATGCCAAAAGTAAAGCTGGCGTGCTCGATGGGGCTGGCATGGCCAAGGTCGCTGAGCATGGTCAGGAATTTTGCAGTTTTTTCTTCGTCCAACCCGTCCAGCAGATCGGTGATGTGGGCATCGGAATAGCACAGCTTTGCCGCTGCGGCCACTACCTTTTCGGGTTCCGGGGTATGGGCGATCAAACGAACAGTCATCATAGGGTCATTCTTCCTCCGTAATCTTGGTCAGGGGCGCAAAATTGGCCATCGTTTTCTTGATGCCAACTTTTTCAAAGTTGATCTCTACGATCTGATCCCCGGCAGCGGGCTTTACCTTCAGCACCGTGCCGCGGCCGAACACTTTGTGCTCCACGATGTCGCCCGGCTCATAGTGCTTTGAACCGGAAGCCGCCGGTTTCACGGCAGAATTTACCGTAAAGGCTGTTTGCTTTACAGTATTTTTTGTCGCATTTCCGCCGGAATATGCGGAGCCAAATCCGCTGCTTCTTGTGGTCGGCTGGGTGGAGCTGTTGCCATAGTGACTGCCAAAACCGGAGGAAGCAGGGTTTCTTCCTCCGTAAGAAGAGCCGAAACCACGGCTTTCGCCGGCGTTATATTCCCGGTTCAGGTAGCCGCTGCGGTTGCCCGAACTGTAACTCGAGCCATAACCGCCGCCGTAGCTGCTGCGGCTGTAACCGGAGGGGCCGGAGTAACCGGATGCTCCACCGGGCACGGTATCACTGTACTCAGAGCCCCAGCCGCCCATGTGGGAACGCTGTTCCAGTACAGGGCTGCGGGTCTCCTCGATATACTCCGGTTCGATCTCCCGCAGAAAGCGGCTGGGCTCGTTGCGCTGGGTGCGGCCGTACAACATCCGGGTGACGCTGTTGGAGATGTACAGTTCCTTTTTGGCACGGGTGATGCCAACGTATGCAAGACGGCGTTCCTCTTCCAGATCTGCTTCGGAGTATTTGCTCATCTCGCTGGGGAAAACGCCCTCCTCCATGCCGATGAGGAACACATAGGGGAACTCCAAGCCTTTGGCAGAGTGGATGGTCATCAGTACCACCTGGTCGCTGCTTTCGTTGTAGCTGTCGATATCGCTGATGAGGGCGATATCCTCCAGATAGCCCTCCAGCGTGGCTTCCTCGCCGTGCTGGTCACAGTAGTTTTTGACATTGTTCACCAGCTGACCCAAGTTCTGCAGACGGTCGGCGGCATCCTCGTGCCCCTTGGCGGCGTCTGCTTCCAACATGGCCTTGTAGCCGGTCAGCTCGATGACATCGGAGGCAAACTCGTCCAGCGTGCGGGTGGCAAGAGAATCCTGCAAACGCTGGTAGATCTGCCAAAACTTGAGCAGCGGCATGACCGCGCGGGAAAGTTTCGCGTATTGGTCTGCATGGCTGATGATATCCAGCATACTGACCCCCTGCTGCCCGGCAAGGTCTGCAATGACATCCACGGTGGTAGCACCGATCTTGCGGGCGGGCTCGTTGATGATACGGCGCAGCCGCACATCGTCCCGGGGGTTGGCCACAATGGACATATAGGAGTGGATGTCCTTGACCTCCTTGCGGTCGTTGAAGCGCTGCCCGCCCACGATCTTATGCGGAATACCCGCGCGGGTGAAGTAGCTTTCGATGGGAGCCGACTGGGCGTTCATACGGTAGAGAATGGCGTGGTCTGCCAGATGCCCGCCCTCCTTCAGGTGCTGGCCGATGATATCCGCGATATGGCTGGCTTCGTCCTGCTCATTCTCGGCGGTATACACCTGCACCTTATCGCCCTCGCCGTTGTCCGTCCAAAGGGTCTTGCCCTTGCGCTCGGTGTTGTGCTGGATGACACAGTTGGCTGCGTTGAGGATATTGGAGGTGGAGCGGTAGTTCTGCTCCAGACGGATGGTCTTGGTGCCGGGATAGAGTTTTTCAAAGTTGAGAATGTTCTCAATGGTAGCGCCGCGGAAGCGGTAGATGCTCTGGTCGTCATCGCCCACCACGCAGATGTTGCGCTCCGGACCGGTGAGCAGGCTGACCAGACGGAACTGTGCCACGCTGGTATCCTGATATTCGTCCACCAGCAGGTAGCGGTATTTGTTCTGGTAGAACTCCCTCACATCCGGATGTTCGGCCAGCAGCTGCACGGTCTGGTAGATGAGGTCGTCAAAATCGAAGGCACCGGCTTCCTTCAGGCGCTTTTCATAAGCGGCATAAATGCGGGCGGTCAGCGCACCCTTGGTGTCCTTTGCAGGGCTGGCGAGGGCCTGTTCCGGGCTGACAAGCTGATCCTTCCAGCGGCTCATCTGGTTGATGGCCGCTTTGATGGGCAGAAATTTATCGTCCACATTCAGGTCTTTGTAGACCGCCTTCATCACACGCTGGGAGTCGTCCGTATCATAGATGGTAAAGCTGCGGGGATAGCCGATTTCCTCTGCCCAGCGGCGCAGGATGCGCACACAGGCCGAGTGGAAGGTGGATGCGAACACCTCATCGCCTTCTTCACCGCCCAGCATCCGGCGCAGACGCTCTTTCAGCTCCCCTGCCGCCTTGTTGGTAAAGGTGATTGCCATTACGTTCCAGCTGCGCACCGCGTTCTGGCGCAGCATCCCATCCAGCCAGCCGGGCGCGGCAGTGCCTGTCATAATGGCGTTGCGCAGAGCCTTCACATCATCCTCGGTGGCTGGGCGCGGCGTCTGTCTGGAGCCGCGGGCTGAGCCGAACCGGATGAGATTGGCAATGCGGTTGACCAGCACAGTGGTCTTGCCGCTGCCCGCACCGGCCAGAATGAGCAGCGGGCCGTCAGTGGTGAACACC
>ERZ780228.1761-NODE-1761-length-12363-cov-13.149578_pt1 | contig 12363 bp, 8 predicted proteins | sample MGYA00511015_ERZ780228 | MGnify/ENA primary metagenome ERZ780228 (study PRJEB29588, sample SAMEA2161897) | human gut metagenome | biome: human gut; feature: human-associated habitat; material: faeces | place: Denmark | collected 2008/2010 ...
AGCCGTGACCCGCTGGAATTTTAAGGAGGGAAGAAGATGCAGAATACCACCGAAAAATCTTCCCGCTCTGCGGAAGGTCTGTACAAGTTTTTCATCTATTTTGTACTGGTTCTGCTGGCCGTTACCATCATCGTGCCGGTGGCATGGGTGTTCATGGCCTCCATCAAGCAGAATGCAGAGTTCTACGGCAACCCCTGGGCATTGCCCGCCGGGTTCTACTGGCAGAACTTCGTCAACGCATGGAACGGCGCAAAAATGGGCGAATATATGCTCAACTCGGTCATCGTCACCGCGCTGGCGCTGGCACTGCTGCTGGTCGTTGCCCTGCCCGCCGCCTACTGTCTGTCCCGCTTCCACTTCAAGGGGTGCAAAGTACTGAACACCCTGTTCATGGCGGGCTTGTTCATCAACGTGAACTACATCGTGGTGCCCATCTTTTTGATGCTGCGGGACAGCGATGTGTGGCTGAAAGGCCATTTCGGCAGCGGCTTTCTGCTGAACAATCTGGTGGTGCTGGCGGTGGTATACGCCGCCACCGCGCTGCCCTTTACCATCTACCTGCTGTCGGGCTACTTTGCCACCCTGCCCCACGATTTTGAGGAGGCCGCCTATATCGACGGTGCAAGCTATTTTTCCACCATGACCCGCATCATCTTCCCCATGGCAAAGCCCTCCATCATCACCATTATCCTGTTCAACTTCCTGTCCTTCTGGAACGAGTATATCATTTCCATGACCCTGATGAGCTCCACCAAGGCGCCCCGCACCCTGCCGGTAGGTCTTTTGAACCTGATGCAGGCGCAGCAGAGCGCCGCCCAGTACGGTACCATGTACGCAGGTCTTGTGCTGGTGATGCTGCCCACCCTGATTTTGTACATCTGCGTGCAGCGGCAGCTGACGCAGGGCATGACCGTGGGCGGCCTGAAAGGTTAAGGTGACAGACGATGAAAGCATACTGGAAAAACCATCCCGCCCTGCGCATGATCCTGATGCTGGTGCTGTTCGTGCTGGCACTGGTGCTGGTGGTGTCCGGCTGGAAAATGACCGGACAGCTGGCAGGGCTTGGCATCATGCTTGTGGGCGTGGTACTGTTGCTGGCTGTGCTGGCCATTTACAATGCGACCTATCAGGATTAAGGATAAGAGAGAGGTAAACTATGGATGAAACAAGAAAGTCCGGGCGCGTGACCATTCCCACAGACCTGGACGTTGTGCCCGAAACGCTGGAGATCTTAAAAAAGTGGGGTGCTGATGCCATCCGCGACTGCGACGGCACTGACTTCCCGCAGCAGCTCAAGGATGCGGACGCCAAGATCTACTCCACTTACTATACCACCCGCAAGGACAACGCATGGGCAAAGGCAAACCCGGACGAGGTACAGCAGTGCTACATTATGACCGGCTTCTACACCGCCCCCGGCGACACCGTGACTATCCCGCTGATGAAGGGCATCAGCCCGGAGCTGATGCAGGTGAACACCAACGACGACATCACCCGCTGGTGGGAGGTCATGGATCGAACCATCGGTCAGCCCGTGCCGCCGGAGCAGTGGAGCTACGCCGACGGCAGTGTGACCGTACAGGCCGTACCGTTCCATGAGTATACCGTCAGTTTTCTGGCTTACCTCATCTGGGACCCGGTGCATATGTACAACGCTACCACCAACGGCTGGACGAATTTTGAGCACCAGATCACCTTTGACGTGCGTCAGCCCAAGACCCACAAGTATTCCATGGAGCGCCTGCGCAAGTTCATTGCAGAGCACCCCTATGTTAACGTCATCCGCTACACCACCTTCTTCCACCAGTTCACCCTGATCTTCGACGAGCTGAAGCGGGAGAAGTTCGTGGACTGGTATGGCTACTCTGCTTCGGTCAGCCCCTACATCCTCAACCAGTTTGAGCAGGAAGTGGGCTACAAGTTCCGCCCGGAGTACATCATCGATCAGGGCTACTATAACAACCAGTACCGGGTGCCCAGCAAGGAATTCCGGGATTTTCAGGCCTTCCAGCGCCGCGAGGTGGCAAAGCTTGCCAAGGAGATGGTGGACATCACCCACGCGTGCGGGTGCGAAGCCATGATGTTCCTCGGCGATCACTGGATCGGCACCGAACCTTTCATGCCGGAGTTCAAGACCATCGGACTGGATGCCGTAGTGGGCAGCGTGGGCAACGGCTCCACCCTGCGCCTGATCTCTGACATTGAGGGCGTGAAGTACACCGAGGGCCGTTTCCTGCCGTACTTCTTCCCCGACACCTTCCACGAGGGCGGCGACCCGGTGCGGGAAGCCAAGGAGAACTGGGTTACAGCCCGCCGCGCTATCCTGCGCAAGCCCATCGACCGCATCGGCTATGGCGGCTATCTGAAACTGGCCTTGCAGTTCCCGGAGTTCGTGGACTACGTGGAGAGCGTCTGCAACGAGTTCCGCGAACTGTACGAGAACATCAAGGGCACCACACCCTACTGTGTCAAGCGAGTGGCCGTGCTGAACTGCTGGGGTAAAATGCGGGCTTGGGGCTGTCACATGGTGCATCACGCCCTCTATTACAAGCAGAACTATAGCTATGCCGGTGTCATTGAGATGCTGTCCGGCGCACCCTTTGAGGTGAAGTTTATCAGCTTTGAGGATATCAAGAACGACCCGCATCTGCTGGATTCGTTGGATGTCATTATCAATGTCGGCGATGCCGACACTGCACACACCGGCGGCATCTGGTGGGAAGACCCGGAGATCTCCTCCGCTATCCGCAAGTTCGTCTGGAACGGCGGCGGCTTTATCGGCGTGGGTGAGCCTTCCGGTCACCCGTATCAGGGCCACATTCTCCAGCTTGCCAGCGTGCTGGGCGTGGAGGAAGAAAACGGCTTCACCCTCAACTACGACAAGTACAACTGGGAAGAACACCCGGATCATTTCATTCTGCAGGACGCCGACCAACCCGTGGACTTTGGCGAGGGCAAAAAGAACATCTACGCCCTTGAGGGCACCGAGGTGCTGGTGCAGCGGAACAAGGAAGTACAGATGGCCGCCCACGACTTCGGCAAGGGGCGCGCCGTGTACATCAGCGGCGTGCCGTACAGCTTTGCCAACAGCCGTACCCTGTACCGTGCTATCCTGTGGAGCGCCCACAGTGAGGAAGAGCTGCATACATGGTTCAGCTCCAATTATAATGTAGAAGTTCACGCCTACGTCAAGAACGGCAAGTATTGTGTAGTGAACAACACGTACGAGCCGCAGGACACCACCGTTTACACCACAGACGGTAGCAGCTTTGCTCTGCATCTGGATGCCAACGAGATCAAGTGGTATGAGATCTAAGTTCTCCTTTTCATAAACGAACACAACGGGCAGCTCTGTTACCAGAGCCGCCCGTTGTGTTTGCTGTATCTGCCGATAACTCAACCTGTGTCAATCGAACGCTGCAATGGAGATGGCTGGAAACGCAGAAATTCAGTAATGCGAGCGTAATAGAACCTGCAGAAAAAAGAAACTGCCCGTGCGAGTATGCGTAAGATGGTGAAACACTTACTGAAAAAATTTAAGTATCCACCGGTGGAATATGATAAAATTTGTATACTTCAATACGTTAAAGAAAGTTTGGAGAACCATTCAAAGAAATGCTCCAAACAAAAGCGAAATACGGTTATTTTGACATAGCAACGCTACTTATATAGAGTGAAGCCCTACTTATAAATAGTGGTGTCAGGAATTGAGATTTTGTGATACCAAAAAAGACACCCTCGCTTTTGATAGGAATCTCATGCAGGGATGTCCTTATCTCAACGCGAAGGTGTCTTAATAACGAGGGTCAGATGCCACGGAACGTAAAGGTGAACTCCACAGGCTTGGTCACATCAGGAATATACTCCGGGTGGACATTGGCACCCCAGCTGTCATCGCCGCCAACGCCCATCTGCTCGCCCATAGCACGGATGACCGTGTAATGGACCGGGGGCAGCTCGTAGGGATGCTTGGCACTCTCCATTTCATGGGGAGTGTAGGGCAGCGCAGAGAAGAACATGGGCTTTGCGGCATCTGCGGTAAACAGCAGCCCGCGACCCTTGCGGTCCACTACCTTTGCCCAGCGCACAGCGGTCTTTGCACCGCACTCCTGCGGCACAAGGTACTGCGCCATGTTGTCTGCGACCTTGTTCTGGTAAATGCCCAGCTTTGCACCATGCTGACGATCCCAGTAGGTCTCCGCAGGGCCGTTTCCGTACCACTCCACCGTGTCGTAGTCAGCGTCGATCTTGAACAGTACGCCGAACTCCGGCATTGCTGCAAGTCCTTCCACCGGGTCATAGTGCAGGGTGGTCTGGATGCGGCCATCACCGAACACACGGTACTGCAGGCTGCACTCTGCTGCGGGGCTGGTCTGGAGGTTGTAGAGATAGGTCACGACCACGCTGTCGGTTTCCACCTCGCAGGTGGGGTTCTGGAGGATGGTGCCGCCATGAACAGACGGAATCTCCTTGCCGATGCCCTTGGCGGTAGCGTACAGGCTTGCCAGCTTCCACTGACCGCGAACGCCGCCCATATTGTTGCCACAGTCGTTGTCGGTGGGAGCGCGCCAGAAGTTGGGACGGGGGATCTCCTGAATCATCTCCTTGCCGGCATAGCGGTAGGAAGTCAGGCCGCCATTCAGATCGGAGAACAAAACATCGAAATTCTCACCCCGGACACCGATGTTGTGTGTACCGTGCGTAACGGTAAACGGCGTGACCTTCTTGCTGGGAATGGAACGAACCACAGCGATCACACCCTGTCCAAAGGCGACTTCATGACCCTTCTTTGCCCAGCTGGTGTCCTCCTTCAAACGGAAGCTGATGGTCACTGCATATTCACCGGGGAGCGCAGGAACCATAAACGGCAGCGGGAAGCTGGAACGCTCTTCGGGAGCAACATCAATATTGGTCAGTTCCTGTTGCTGATACAGCTTTCCATCACGATGCAGCAGTGCAACGCAGTCGAAAGCATCCGTAGAGGTGAACAGGTTCTTATTCCAGACTTCGAAGCCAGAGTTGTCGATGGAAATGGCGATGTTCTGATAGCAGAACTTGACCTCCTGCATCTTGGGAGAAGGAGCACGGTCACCACCGTAGGCAATGCCGTTTCCGCTGAAATTATAGTCGGTAGGACGCTCACCGAAGTCGCCGCCGTAGGCTTGGAACCACTTGCCGTAGCGGTCTTTTTTCCAGATGGACTGGTCGATGTAATCCCAGATGAAGCCGCCCTGATAGCCGCAGTCCTTCTGGTCGGCAAGTTCCGTGTACTTGTGCAAAGCACCGTTGGAGTTGCCCATAGCATGAGAATATTCGCACTCGATATAAGGCCGCTTATCGCCCTGTGCCAGATACTCTTTAATGTCCTTCACAGTGCTGTACATATGGCTCTCGATATCGGTGGTTTCGAGGAAGCGGGGATCATTGACCACACCTTCGTAATGCACCAGACGGGTGTCATCAAAGCGGCGGACCATCTCTGCCATCTGGAGCAGGGTCTCACCACCAAACGATTCGTTGCCCAGAGACCAGATCAGAACAGCAGGATGGTTTTTGTCACGCTGGTAAGTGGAATTCATGCGGTCAAACAAGACAGCTTTCCACTCCGGCTTATCATTGGGCAAAACGCCCTCGATGCCGCGAATGCCCGCCTGATGGATGTCCCATGTGCCATGGGATTCCAGATTGTTCTCTGCGATCAGATACAGACCATACTCGTCGCACAGGTCGTACAGTGCATCCTGATTCTGGTAATGACTGGTGCGGATGGCATTGATGTTGTTCTGCTTCATGGTGATGATATCCCGAAGCAGTTCCTCATGGGTGTGTACGCCCACAGCACGACCCGTAATGGAGCTGAACTCATGACGGTTGGCACCCTTGAACACGATGCGCTTGCCGTTGAGCAGCATCCGATTGTTCTTCAACTCGAACTTGCGGAAACCGACTTTCTGCCCGGTCACCTCTACCAGATGGCCTGCATCGTCCAGCAGCTCGATTTCCAGTTCATACAGAGCCGGGTCCTCTGCACTCCACAGGTGGGGGTTCTCCACCGCATGGCTGAACAACGCAGAACCGCCGTTCAGTGCGATTTTTTCGGAGAACACTTCCAGTTCACTGCGGCGCAGGGTCAGACGGGCTGCGCCCTTACCCTCCACCTGCAATGCAACTTCCAGCGTGGAATGAGTAAAATCATCCCCGGCAAACAGCGTTTTGACGGATATATCTTCCAGATGCACGGTGGGGATGGCGTACAGCCACACGCTGCGGAAGATGCCGGAGAAGCGGAAGAAGTCCTGATCTTCGCACCAGCTGGAGGAAGTCCACTTGAACACCTGCACAGCAAGTTTGTTCACGCCCGGCTGGAGATAGGGAGTCAGATCGAATGCGTGTGCGGAGAAGCTGTCCTCGGTGTAACCCACATAAGACCCGTTCAGCCAAAGAGCCATGCCGCTTTCCACACCCTCGAACTCGATGTGGACGGGCTTGCCCTGCATGGATTCCGGCAGCTCGAAGTATTTTACATAGCTTGCCACCGGATTGAACCGCTGCGGGATCTCGCCCGGCTGTACTTCTTCACGGCCATCCCACGGATACTGAATATTCGCGTACTGGGGAATGTCGTAGCCCTCCATCTGGATGTGTGCCGGAACATGAATGTCATCCCAGCCGCTGCAATCGTAATCTGTCTTTTCAAAGCCGGGGATGGCACTGGTGTAGTTCTTTGCGTAGGCGAATTTCCAGATACCGTCCAGCTTCAGCGCCAAAGAAGAGGAGCCTGTCCGATATTCTTCGCGGGAAGCGTAAGTACGGAAACTTGCATGAGCATTCAGCACGTTTTCCTTGAAAAAGGTGGGGTCTTTTACTTTTGCAAAATCAAATGCAGCCATAGTATTTCCTCGTTTACCTTTTATAATTTTATAATATTTCTCCAGCCTCCCCGGAGGAATCGCTGGATTCCTCCGGGGAACAGCAGATGAAGGAGAAATGATAATGGCTTGTTATCAGACTGCTGCACGCAGTTTTTCATTTGCTTCTTCGACCTTCATACGAGAGAGAATGAAGGTGATGATGGCATCCAGAGCAAACGGAATCACCAGATACATGATCTTCAGCATATTGATGCAGGAATCCGGCTGAACGGTCAGCGCACTATCGAAATGACTTGCAGCCAGCAGCCAGCCGGTGATGGCAGTACCCAGACCGCCGCCCAGCTTCACACCGAGAGAAGTGCAGGAGTACATCGTGCCATCCACGCGCTTATGCTTCGTCAGCCAAGTATATTCAGAGCAAGCAGCAATCGCAGCGTTCATATCGCCCTGCCAAGGACCCTGACCAAGAGCTGCGATTGCAGTAAAGAGCAGCATCAAGGTCACATTGCCGCTGCCCATGTAACCAGCTACAGCAACCAGTGCACGAGAAATCGTTGCCAGAGTATAGCTCATTACATTCAGCTTATACATTCCATTCCACTTTGCAACCAAGGTCGGGGTGAACACCAGTGCGATGATCAGAGGAATGTTGATTGCCCAAGAGAATACACCGAACAGATTCTGGTTGCCAAGGATGTAGGTTGCATAGTAGGTGCCCATGCTGATCATGGCACCGTAGATCTGCTGCAAAATGTAGGTGACGCAAATCATCATATAATATTTGTTACCAGCAAGCAGCTTTGCGGCCTGAACTAGATTGTACTTTTCGTCCTGCTCGATTTCCTTTTTGTCGGTGGTATCCACCAATTCGCCTTCCGGCAGTTCCTTCACGGAGAAAACGGAGAGGGTGTTGACAAGCAGACCGATGATGGCGTAGATGATTGCAACAGTGCGCCAACCGGCAGCACCACCGCCCAATGCCGTAACAGCACCCAGCGTGATGGACTGGATGAGCAGGCTGGTGGCAAAGGCGAACATGAAACGCCAAGAACCCATCTCGACCTGTTCGGCACTGTTCTTCGTGACGAGAGCAGTCAGTGCAGAGTAAGCAATGTTGTTGGCAGTGTAGAATACAGCGTTCAGCAGAGTATATGCGATCAGGAACCATGCGTACTGTGCAAACTGTCCCAGATTGGTCGGGATGGCGAAAATTGCCACCAGCGTAATGGCACAGCCAATGTAGCCGTACAGCATCCAAGGACGGGCTTTGCCCATCTTAGAATGCGTTTTGTCAATCAAAGAACCAAAGAAAATGTCCGTCACACCGTCCAGCAGTTTGGAAACTGCAATCAGAGTGCCGACAATACCGGGGTTCAGGCCAACGGTGTTGGTCAGATAGATCATGACGAAGGAGGACAGGAATGCATACACCACGTTGCCTGCAATATCGCCTGAACCATAGCCGACTTTATTATACCACTTTAGATAACGTTTCTCAGTCATTGTGCTTTCTCCCATCTTGCTTGTTTTGTGTGGGCGCGACCAATCTGCTGCGCACTTCAGACTGGAATTCTCATTACGCAAGTTGCCCAAATCTCTTGCGTTTCGTCTGAAAATATTATAGAATCTAATGGAACGAAAAGATATAGACAAGATGGAACAAAATATGCACAAAATCAAAGAGTTTGTAATTTTTTGATAGAACATTTCTCAAATCACTGTAAAATCTCTGAAGATGAGGAGGACGCAGGGATGTATTTCAACTCAGGATATTTGAACAACTCCCGTTTGGATTTCAAAGACTACTCAAAGCCGCTGGTCGTAGGCAGCTGCGGCACTTATCGCTTGAAAAAACGCCCTAAGCTACCTACTTTTTGGGCAAAGGGTCGCAGAGACTATCAAATCCTCTATGTGGCATCTGGTAAAGCACACTTCTGGTTCGATGGTGTTGAGGAAGTGGTGACTTCTGGACACATGGTGCTTTATCAGCCGAAAGAAATCCAGAAGTATGTCTACTATGTAGAAGATCATCCAGAGGTGTTCTGGATTCACTTTACAGGATACGATGTCAAAAACATCCTGAACTATCACGGAATACCCTTGGACAAGCACGTTTTTTACAGCGGCACACTGCCGGATTACAAAATGCTGTTCCGAAAGATCATCCGGGAACTGCAACAATGTGAATATGGCTATGAAGACTATATTGCTTCTCTCTTCAACATCATTCTGCTTTTAGTAAGCAGGCAACAGCAGGAAAGCGAGAAAACAACTACAAGCATCCCCGAAGAAATCGAAGCCGCCGTTGCCTACTTTAACGAGAATTATAATACAAAGGTCAGTGTGGACGATTACGCAGAATCGCTGCATATCAGTACGAACTGGTTTATCCGTAATTTTAAGCTGTACATGAAAATAAGCCCTGCACAATACATCCTGTCCCTTCGGATGGTAAATGCACAAAGCTTATTGGAGAACACCGAATACAATATTGGAGAAATTGCAGAGATCGTAGGGTATGATAACCCACTCTATTTTAGCCGGGTATTCAAGAAAGAGTATGGTGTCAGTCCGGCACAGTACCGAAAGAATCTGGAAGAATCTACTGAAAAATGAGAAAAATTCCTTTGGCTTTGACCACAATGCGGCGATTTTATGTTGCGATAAAAAAGCGGGCAGCCGTTTTGTAGCTGCCCGCCGGGGGATATAGAATGCATTATTTGTCCTGAAACCAAGAAGCCGAGTTACAGAATATACTCCATCTGCCGTTCCTTGGTTTTCATGCCCATCTTTTCATAAAAGTGCTCTGCCGAAGTGTTCCCCGCCCAGACGTTCAGGGTCACCTCGTAGCAACCCAGCGCTTTTGCCTGCTGCTTTACATATTCAAACAGGCTTTCCCCGATGTGCTGTCCGCGCGCCTGCTTGTCAACGCAAAGGTCATCAATGAACAGTGACTTGAAGGGTACCATGTTGGTGGAAAAAGGCTGCTTCTTCAGCTGACAGAAGGCATAGCCCATGCACACATCCTCCTCGTTCACGGCAACGTAGATGGGCTTGTCCTCCTGCTTCAAAAGCTCTGCTAACTCGCAGACAGTGTATTTTGTGGTGCCGGGAATAAAAATATCCGGGCGTATCTCTGCGTGGATCTGCAGCACCTGTCCCAGCAGTGCAAGCAGTCTGGGAATGTCTTTTTCTTCGGCTTTACGAATGTTCATTTGTACTTTGCTCCTTTCCATTTTTGCCTCTACGTTTCCAGTATACCACACCGGGCGGCACCGGAAAAGAGAAAATGCAACCACCGATAGCAAACAAAAACGCGAGCGACCGTTTTGGCCACTCGCGTTTTTATATGTTGGACAGGTTGCTTACACGAGATACGGATTCAGCAGGGCGTCCACTTCTTTTTTGCGCTTAGGGGAGGGCTTTTTCACGGCACGGCCGCGGCAGACCACTAGTTCCAGATGTTGCAAAGCCCGCAGATCCTCCAGCGGGTTTTCGCGCGTTACGATAAAGTCTGCGCTTTTGCCGGGCGCGATAGAGCCGGTCACATCGCCGATGCCCGCCAGCTGCGCGTTGCGCAGGGTGGCCGTGTAGAGGGCAAAACGGTTGCTCACACCGCAGTATTTGTGGAAGTAGCACAACTCCCGCCAGAAATCATACTGGGTGATGTAGGGGCAGCCCACATCGTTGCCCAAGCCCACCGGGATGCCGTTTGCCAGCGCGGTTTTTGCGCTTTCGATCACGCCGTCAAAGACGATCTTTCCGTTGTACTGGTCTTTTTCCGATGCGCCCGAAACGGCGGTGTCAAACAGCGCATAGGGCAGTGCCGGGGAGATGGTCGTGCACAGAAATGCGCCCCGCTCCTTGTACAGACGAACCGTCTCCTCGTCCATTTTTGCGCCGTGCTCAATGGAATCTACACCGTTTTCCAGCGCAGCCTTCACACCCGCGGGGGATTCGGTATGGGCGGCAACGGTGTAGCCCAGCTTGTGGGCTGCATCGCAGACGGCTTTGATCATCTCCGGCGGCATCTTCATCTCGCCGGGGGTGCCCTTTTCGGTGGCGTCCAGCACGCCGCCGGTGATCATCAGCTTGACAAGGTCTACCTTCTGTGCGCTGGCCTTTTCCAGCTGCGCCAGCGCTTCGGCGTTGTTGTGTGCCGCCACCGCCACCGAGCCTGCCATGTGCCCGCCCGGCACCGAGATGCCCTCGTTAGCGGCTAGAATGCGGGGTGCCAGCACCTTCCCGGCGGCGCTGTCGTCCCGGCAGCGGGTGTCAAAGTCCGCAATGCCGCCCACGGTGCGCACGGTGGTCACGCCGCCCAGCAGTTCCAGCTTGGCATAACTGCACACCAGCCGGTATGCGATGGCGCGGGTCAGCCTGTTGCTCAGGATCTTGCGTACCAGCGCCGCATTGTCCCGGGGCTTTGCGCTGGGTTTGCCGTTGCCCGCCAGATGGACGTGCAGGTTGATGAGTCCCGGGCACAGATACCCGCCGTGCAGGTCGATGACCTCGTAGCCGTCAAGGCTTACACTCGCATCTGCAATGGCGGTGATCTTATCGTTCTCGGTCAGCAGCACCTTGCCCTGTACCGGTTCCATCTGCTCGGTACCGTCCAGAAGAATACCGTTTGTGTATGCGCGCTTCATGTGTTCCGTCCTCTTTCCGTTGTATTTTTAGAGTGCAGACTGCCTTATCCGTCCAATTTCTCCTGTGCCCGGTATTGCAGCGCTTCCAGCAGAGAGTCCTCGTCCAGCAGGGTCTTGCCCGCAAGGTCGGCCACGGTGCGGGCGACCCGCAAAATGCGGTCATGCGCCCGGGCAGAAAGTCCCAGTGCATCGTAGGAGCTGCGCAGCAGCTGCTCGGCACCGGGGGTCATGCGGCAGATGCGCCGCACCTGTCCGGCGTTCAGCTGGGCGTTGCAGTGCACTCCCTTAAAGCCCGGCGCAGCGTAGCGTTTGGCCTGAATGGCGCGGGCAGCCAGCACCTGCTTGCGCAGCTCTGCGCTGCTCTCGGAGGGGGCGGCGGTGTGTAGCTCGTCAAAGGCGATGGGGTCCATCTCCACGCACAGGTCGATGCGGTCCAAAAGCGGGCCGGACACCCGGCTGCGGTACTGCCGCACCGCGCTGGGCGAGCAGGTGCAGGCGCGGGTGGGGTGGCCGTAGTAGCCGCATTTGCAGGGGTTCATGGCGGCTACCAGCTGGAAGTGGCTGGGGTAGGTGGCGCTTCCGGCGGCGCGGCTCACGGTGATCTGGCCGTCCTCCAGCGGCTGGCGCAGCACCTCTAAGCTCTCGCGGGAAAACTCCGGCAGCTCGTCCAGAAACAGCACGCCGTTGTGGGCCAGGGAGATCTCTCCCGGCCTTGGATTGGTGCCGCCGCCTGCCATCCCCATGGGGGAGACGGTGTGGTGGGGGGAGCGGAAGGGGCGCACGTCAATCAAAGGCTGCGCGGCGGAGGTGAGCCCCATGACCGAGGGAATTTCAGTGGTCTC
>ERZ780228.1764-NODE-1764-length-12350-cov-2.775763_pt1 | contig 12350 bp, 8 predicted proteins | sample MGYA00511015_ERZ780228 | MGnify/ENA primary metagenome ERZ780228 (study PRJEB29588, sample SAMEA2161897) | human gut metagenome | biome: human gut; feature: human-associated habitat; material: faeces | place: Denmark | collected 2008/2010 ...
CAACCACTCCATCTGTAGTTACTGCATCCTGTACAAGATATGTTGTCTTTGAATCATGTCCGACACCTGTTGTATAGAAAACAGATACCTTCGGATTTTTGTATTTATCAAGATTTGCAAGCTTAACATGGGTGCTGTCCGTAAATTCCGGAGAAACAGCCATCTCTTCTGTTGCCTGCGGTTTAACATAAATACCATCTGCAAATTCATATACATACGCGCCGTCTGCCATAATGTACGTGATCTTGTTTACGGTTTTTCCCTCAAGACCTGTATCTTTTGCAAAGGCAACCTTATACACCTTCAGCCACATCTCGTTCATATGACGCATGCCATATTTTCCGCCGTCTGTTGTTTCCAGGATCATTCCCTGAATCCCGGAGTTAACTGCAAAATCGGAATCACTCTTTGTATTGCGGAGATATTTTGTGCTGGTTTCTTTTACATCAATCTCATAATCTCCCCAGCGAGAAGATGTTTTGAGTGTTGCCTCCGCATCTGTCACAGTTGCTTTTACATTAAATTTTGTAGCACTATATGTTCCATCTGTATTTAGTGTTTTATACTGCCCAGGCTCTACCGTCGGAGTACGTCCCAGTGTGATCCCTGCTGTTTCTGTATATACTCCGCTTTCCGGAAGCTCTCCCGCTTCTGAAAGGATCTGCGCCTCTACATACGTTTTTGCATCTGTAGCTACATTAACCTTTTTTACTCCTGCGATCTCATAGCCATTTTCTGTCAGATTCTGAACATCTGCATTTCCGAAAGCAGTGCTTTTTCTGGTTGTGGCAGATGTAACGGAATCATATTTGCGGCTCGTTGCATCTCCCGCATAAAATTCCTCGTATGACAGAGATGCCGTACCGTAAAGTGTTCCTGTCAGTGCCTGATGTCCATTTGCCACCTTATAATAAATATCTGTTCCCGGGATCTGTGTATATCCATCCAACGCTCCCTTTACCCAATAATAGGAAACATTGGAAACCGTGATCGGCTGGCCTGTCAGTGTGATATTTTTTGTCATATCCACATAATTGTCGCTTGAGATCATAACCGTGTAGATCTCATCCCCGGCCCTGGCTACACTGCTGTCAAAGGTTACCACCCCATTCTCTGCCGCTGCATGATCTACAACATATGTTGTTTTTTTACCATGACCACTTCCTGTTGTATAGTATACGGAAACCTTAGGGTTTTCATATTTGTCAAGGTTATCAACTTTAACCTGGGTTGTATTTTCTTTTACAAAAGCTACCTGTACCTTCATTCCTGCTTCAGGCTGTTTTTTTACAAGAGGAGCTTTGTCTCCGAACTCATATACATAGGAGCCGTCCGGAGTAATATAAGTCACCTTTGAAATTTTTTCCCCGATAAGCCCGGATCCTGCTGAAAACGCAAGTTCGTAGGGCTGTACCCAGATTTCATAGGTATGACGAAGTCCTACCTTCTTACCACTGGCAGTTTCAAGGATCACTCCCAGTGTATTTCCGCCTACAGCAAAATCACCCTGTCTGGAATTGCGGAGATATTTTGTGCCGGCTTCTTTTACCACCAGCATGTAATCACCCCAGATCGACGGTGCCTGGATCTGGGCGGATGCATCTGTGACCGTTGCTTTTACATCGAATTTTGTTGCACTGTATGTTCCGTCTGTATTCAGAGTTTTATACTGTCCTGTTTCCTGTGACGGTGCTTCATTCAGCGTAATATCTGCTGCCTCTGTATAGACACCCTCTCTCGGAAGCTTGGAAGCAGCTTTCAGCGCCTGTGCATCTACATGGGTTTCCGCGTCCACTGCAACACTTACATTCTTCACACCCTGGATCTGATATCCGGAAGAGGTCACCTCTGTGCTGTCCTCATTAGCAAAAATCTGATTTTTACTCGTTGTTGCCGAAGTGATAGCGTCATAGCTCTCCTGAGTGGTATCCCCGGCATAAAATTCCGAATAACTTAAAGTTGTCGTTCCGTACAGTTTTCCGTTCAGAGCGGTCTGTCCATCTGCCACTTTTACATAAACGCCTGTTGTTCCTATCTGTGTATATCCCTCTACCGGCTGCATGGACCAGAGATATTTCACTCCTGCAACAGTGATCTCAGAAGCATCCTGAAGAACCTCGCCTGCTTCTGCCATAAATGCTTCTCCATCACCGAATGCCTCTTCTGTATCCTCCTGGATCTGCGGTTCCTCTTCCTGTTGAATCTCTTCTGCTGAAATTTCTGCTACTTCTTCCTGAATAGCTTCTGCATCACTTTCTTCCGGCTCTTCCGACTGAATATCAGCTTCACCAACTTCCGGCTGGCCCTGGGAAACAGACTCCTGATCCTCGTTCTCTCCTTCTTCCTGTGCTGTCTCTCCTTGTGTTTCTTCTGACACGTCACTAAAAACTTCCGCCTCAGACGCCATTGCCGTTACCGGCGCTCCTGACGCGATCACCGCTGAACTCAGAACGAGTGCAGCTGACTTCTTAAAAAGCTTCCACTTATGCATACCTGTCCTCCTCTTTGTCTTTTATATTACACGACTTTATACCAGATCATGACCTTACAGCTGCTCTGGTTAATTGAAATTTCTTCTGCAGAATATTCAACATATGTCAGTTTCTGCAGAAGTGCTCTGTCAAGCACGCTTTAGTTTGTCCAAACTAACATATCGTCATTTTATCAATGCTTAAATTATTTGTCTATACATATCTGGCAAAAAAGCCTCACGGTTATTGTTGTTTTTTTCTCAACTAAAAATTGTTTTCAAAATATTTATATTATTATCTAATATTTCAAACAAAAAAAGTATATATTCCAAGACATCATTTCAGGAAATGCAACAGCCATTGCCATTTCCTCCGGCATTCTCAGATCATATACTTTTTTATATTTCTATATTTTTGCTTTCTTTTATGCCCAGCGGCTCTTCTGTTCTTCGCAGATACTGTTCCACTGGCAGTTTCCACAGATTTCCTTACGTTTATCCATCGCAAGGATTTTTTCCTGGACTTTTTTTGTAAATTCGCTGAAGTGCAATGTCTGTCCGGCCTTCAGTCCACATTTTTCCAGCACGGCATTGTCATACTCTGCCACTTTATCTCCGGTTTCACAATGTCCGCCCAGATTATTCGGACAGGCAGAGCAGATCTCATCCGTATCCACATGAAGCCTTATTTTCTTTCCCTCCAGAAAAATCTTCAGCATCTCGGCCATATGTGCAGTAAAACCGTTACTGTAGCCTTCCCCCTTAAAATACGCCAGGCACATACCATGATGAGGGCGCAGAGGAATGACTATTTCCTCTGTGCCCTCATCAGAAGCATATGCCGCAGCACTGCTTTTATCTTGCATATTTACGTACCTTTCCTGATAAAACATAAGCCAGTGCGATCTTGATAAGATCCGGAATGATAAACGGGAACACACACCAGCCAAGAACTGCCATAAGGCCTACCGGACCTGTGCTTCTTGTGTAGGCAAACATAAACCATGCGGTTCCAAAGGCATAGCATACGATCAGTCCAACGATCATGGAAATGATCTGAACAACCGGCTTTCTGCCAAAAACGTGCTCAATTGCCCACATAACAAGTGCGGAAAAGATAAATCCAATGATATATCCACCTGCATTTCCGAGAAGAGCTCCAATGCCTCCGGAAAATCCTGCAAAAACCGGAACTCCTACTGTTCCAAGAAGAACGTAAACCAGAACTGCCAGAGTTCCTCTTTTTCCTCCAAGCACACCAACTGCCATAAATACTCCGAATGTCTGCAGAGTAAACGGTACCTGTGCCGGAATGGAAATCCATGAGCAAACTGCCATCACTACTGCAAAAACTGCAATGTAAACAAGATCATACGTCTTGCTTCTGCCTGCTGCCACTGTTGTCATAATAATCTGTATCCTCTCTTTCCTTTTCTGCTTTTCCTGTCGGAAGATCATTCCTGTCCTTTATAAATGATATCCGCTCTTTCGCTGTTAACAATTTAACACAGCAGGATTTTAATGTCAACTTAATTTTATTTTTTAAGTTTACATTTTACAATGCCGTTTACAACTATGTAAACCTGCCATTTACAAATGATATTGTCAATTTTCACTTTCAAATTCCCCTCTCTGATGCTATACTGAAACCAATGAGTTTTCAGCAAAAAGGGGGATTTTTCCACATGGATATACACGATATTCATAACATCAGCACCAACTGCACACGGACTGAATTTGTAGGGACCGCAGTCCTTGACACAATCGGACTCGTGATCTCCGGAGTTGATGATTCTCTGCTTAAAAAGATGAACGTAGGTACCCAATACCACTGTCTGGGGCTTTTCAGTTCCCGAACAGGCGCTGCCGGTCAGATCACAGCTATTGACGATGCAGTAAAAGCCACAAATACAGAAGTCCTTTCCATTGAACTTCCAAGAGACACCAAGGGCTGGGGCGGTCATGGAAACTATATCGTCCTTGGCGGAAATGATGTATCCGACGTGCGTCACGCCATTTCTCTGGCTCTGGAACTGACTAACAAATATGCAGGTGAGGTCTACATCAGCGAATCCGGCCACTTGGAGTTTGCTTTTTCCGCAAGTGCAGGTCCTGCTATCCATAAAGCCTTCGGCACACCTCTGGGTGAAGCATTTGGTTTCATGGCAGGTTCTCCGGCTGCTATCGGTCTTGTGATGGCAGATAATGCCGTGAAATCCGCAGCAGTATCCATTACACAATATATGACTCCGAATATCGGTACCAGTCATTCCAATGAAGTGATCATCGCCATCTCCGGTGATGCCAGTGCTGTAAAAGCTGCTGTACTGGAAGGCCGTCAGACAGGCCTTGAGCTTCTCATCGGTATGGGAACCTATCCGGAGATCCCGGGTACGCCGTATCTGTAAAATCTCCGGATTGCAGGAAATTTGTGAATTTCCACACACTACACTTCACGAAACACATATCTGCGTCATGCATACAAAAGCAGCGCTGCAAGGATCAGCATACGATCCTGCAGCGCTGTGTTTCTCTTAAATATTCTCCTCTGGATTTTCCCGGATCAGCCCACCTGATATACATCTGCAGACTGAAGTCCGAAGCTTAACGCCTCAGAATGGCTTCCACAATAGATATCCACATGTCCGTAAGGAGTTCCCAGATCCTCTACCGTATAAACAGTGCCGTTGATCAGAAGCTTGGTTCCAAACGGAACACCTGCCATAGCAACGGTACGTCCTGCTGTCGGAACTGTTCCGCTGGCTGTAAGATTGCCGGCTGTACCGCAGCACTGTGCACAGTTGCAGTATGCGGTCAGTGTAAAGTTTCCAAGATATGTTCCCTGACTGGAAGAACCGGAATCGGACGTATCCGCAGAGGCATCTTCCGTCTCCTCGGAAGCTGTCTCATCATTGGAAACCTCCTCAGAAACCTCCTCCTGGGAGCTGTCCTCGGAAACATCTTCGGAACTTCCGGACTGTACATCATCCGCTTCCTCTTCCTCCTCTACAACAATGTCTGTACTTGTAGAACTGCTGGAAGACTCGGTTGTATCCTCCTCCGGATCATAGCCGTAATCATCGTCAGAATCCGCCTCTTCACTGTCCTCGTTATCCTGATCGGCTTCTTCTTGGGCTGCCGCTTCTGCTGCTTGTCTCTCAGCCTCTGCTGCCGCTTCAGCCTTAGCTTTCTCTTCTGCAGCCTTCTCCGCCTCTGCCTGCTGTACCAGAGCGGTAATACTGCTGTCTGCATTACTGATATCTGCCATCAGCTGCTGAGCCTCTTCCTGGCTGGCGCTGATCTGGTCTACATAAGAGTTAATATCATCGCTTGTGCTGGAAGCCATGGACTGCACTTCCTGCTGTTTGGCTGCACGCTCCGTCATCAGATCATCGATCTCTGCGGACTCCGTCTCAACCTTTTTCTCATTCTCCTGGATATTCTTCTGAAGACTCACATATTTATCCAGCATGTCTCTGTCGTATGTAGAAATCTGGATCGCATTCTCCGCGCGATTGAGAAATTCTGCAAGGCTTTCGGAAGAAAGCAGTGTCTCCAGTGCGGAAGTTCCGGCATTTTCATACATATATGCGATTCGAAGCTTCATGGATTCATACTGATCTGCAGAAGCTTTCTGTTCTTTTTTTACTTTATTTAATTCATCTTCCTTCTCAGCAGCCTGGATACTAAGCTCAGAAATGCTGTTGGTAAGATCCTCATACTGTGCGTTTAAATCAGCCAGATAGCTCTCCAGCTCCTGCTTCTTGCTCTCCAGTGTGCCGATGCTGCTCTGTACCTGCGCAAGACCCTCCTCAGCGGCCTGTTTCTCCGCCTGTGCCTCTGCGATCGCAGCGTCTGTACCTGATGCATATACGGTGCTTCCCATGGAAAGGGTCAGCATACCTGTAAGCAGTAATGTGAAAACTTTTCTATTCTTCATATAAACACCTTTCGTCCTTTCATGGATTCTAGTATAACACATTTTTCATAAAAAGCAATAATTTTATTTTATTTCTGTAACAAATACGTAATAATTTAAATTTTTATGAACTGAAAAGCGTTTTTTTGTTTTCCGGAGCATAAAAAAACTGCCCTCTCACAGATTTATCTGTAAAACGGCAGTTTTTATTCTATGCTGTTTCAATCCAAAGATCATCAGCTACGAGAATACTTCTCTGATGTAATCCCCCCTGAAGCTACTTCTCTTACTCCGCAGCCTCCATAAGAACCTCATTCTCAGCTTCCTCAGCCATTACTTCCTGATACTTGTCCAGGATGATCGTCTGGATCTGCTCTCTTGTTGCTGAATTGATCGGATGTGCGATGTCACGATATTCACCGTCGCTTGCCTTACGGCTTGGCATTGCGATGAACAGCCCCTTCTCACCTTCGATCACCTTGATGTCATGTACCACAAACTCATCATCTATTGTGACAGACACAACGGCCTTCATTTTCCCTTCTTTTGCTACCTTCCTCACACGTACATCTGTAATATTCATTGCTACTTGCCCCTTTCATTTCGCTAACCGTATCTGCGGAAAACTGATCTTCCGCATTTATAATACGTAGCGTTCGTTTTTCTCTACGACGATCTTCACTTCTCCTTCTTCGCCGCAGTAATATGAATTCGCCCGGATGGTATCCCGGCTCTCAACAATGCAATTCTCAATATGCGTATTATCTCCAAGATATACGTCATTAAGGATCACAGAGTTTTTGATCACACAGTTATTTCCTACAAATACATCACGGAACAGAACAGAATTCTCCACAGTTCCGTTGATGATACATCCGCTGGACACCAGACTGTTCTTCACAGTTGCACCCGGATTGTACTTAGCAGGAGGTACATCTGCGATCTTGGTTTTGATCGCCGGCTCCTGTTTGAAGAAATAGTTCCGGATCTCCGGTTTCAGGAAATCCATATTTGTCTGATAATAAGCCTCTGCAGTAGAGATATTATTCCAGTAGTTATCGATCTTATATCCGTAAATCCTCTTCAGATTTTTGTAACGGATAAGAATATCATTTACAAAATCATGCCTTCCTTCCTGGGCAGCACGCTCGATCAGTTCGATCAGCTGCCTTCTTCGGATGACATAGATACCAGTAGATACCGTATTATAGGAGGAAACGATCGGTTTCTCCTCAAATTCCTCGATCCGACAGTCCTCATTCATGCGAAGAACACCAAATCTCTCAACCTGGCTCTGATCCTTGCATGTAGTACATACAACGGTAACATCTGCCCGCTTTGCGATATGATACTCCAGGACTTTATTGTAATCCAGCTTGTAGATTCCATCGCCGGAAGCGATCACCGCATAGGGTTCATGACTGTTCTTTAAAAAGCTCAGGTTCTGATAGATCGCATCTGCAGTACCCTGATACCATAAGCTGTTATCTCTGGTAATGGTTGGAGTAAAGACATAAAGTCCTCCCTGTTTTCTTCCGAAATCCCACCATTTGGATGAACTTAAATGCTCATTAAGGGAACGGGCATTATACTGTGTCAGCACAGCAACCTTCTGGATATGTGAATTTGCCATGTTGCTGAGGGCAAAGTCGATCGCGCGGTAACTTCCTGCAATAGGCATTGCCGCGATTGCTCTTTTGTTTGATAATTCTCTCATGCGGTTATTATTACCGCCTGCCAAAATAATACCTATCGCTCTCATTCTTTCCCACCGTCCTTTGCTGCAATTACCTGGCCGGCTGCCAGTTCTCCGTCAGGGTAGTCTTCTTTTGTTGTAACACCGGCGATAGCGGTATTCTTACCGATTTTGACACTGTCCGGAATCACGCTGTTTTCGCCGATAGCCACAAGTCCAAAGGAATATACAGCCGGTTTCAGAACATTCGGTGCCTCCTCGCCGCATCCGATCACAACATTATTTCCGATGACAACATCTTCTGCCACGATGGCTTTATCCATAACAACGTTCTCACCAACTGCTGTATTCTTCATGATAATAGAATCACGGATCACACTGCCCTTGCCGATGATAACATTCGGACCGATCACTGAATTATGTACTTCACCATAGATTTCTGTTCCCTCACCGATGATACACTTGTCCACAACTGCATCTGCGGAAATATACTGTGGCGGGATCACATCTCCCTTGGTGTAGATCCTCCAGAATTCCTCATAAAGATTAAACTCCGGAATGATATCGATCAGCTCCATATTTGCTTCCCAGTAAGAACCAAGAGTTCCTACATCTTTCCAGTAGCCGTTGTACTCATAAGCAAAAAGGCGCTGCCCCTTCTCTTTACAGTACGGAAGGATATGTTTACCGAAGTCACAGCCATTCTGATCCTTCAGGGCGATCAGTGCTTCCTTCAGAACCGGCCATGAGAAAATATAGATACCCATGGATGCAAGATTGCTGCTTGGATGCTCCGGCTTCTCCTCAAACTCAGTAATACGGCTGCTCTCATCAGTAACCATAATACCAAAACGGCTGGCTTCCTCAATGGGAACCGGCATACACGCGATCGTAATATCTGCCTTGTTCGCCTTGTGGAAATCCAGCATCACTTCGTAATCCATCTTATAGATATGGTCACCGGAAAGGATCAGTACATAATCCGGGTTATACTGCTCCATATAAGCCAGATTCTGATAGATCGCATTGGCAGTTCCTGTGTACCATTCACTGCTTGTGCTCTTCTCATACGGAGGAAGGACTGTGACACCGCCTTCATTGCGGTCAAGATCCCACGGAATACCGATACCGATATGTGTATTCAGGCGGAGAGGCTGGTACTGTGTCAGCACACCCACCGTGTCAATTCCCGAGTTAATACAATTGCTCAGTGGAAAATCGATGATACGATATTTACCACCAAAAGCGACTGCCGGCTTTGCAACCTTTTCTGTCAAAACTCCTAACCTGCTGCCTTGCCCACCGGCCAAGAGCATGGCAATCATCTCTTTCTTAATCATGCGATCACCTCTTGTATGTTATGATTATTCCATTATAGCATACTTTACTGTATTAGTGAACATTTTTTACAATTATTTTAGCTGTATTTTACTTTTTTTATCGCTATTGTATATTATAAATTGGTAAGACTCATCATTTTTTTCATTCCTCTGGTAATTTTCAACATTTTTCGATGTTATTTTCTGGTTACTTTTATATTCCGGAAAAAACCGCTTTTTTAGCCAAAAGAACCACTTTTCAATTGTTTCTGTTGGCGTTATAATAAAACAGACAAAAGAGCTACGAAAATAACATATATATAAGGAGATTATTATGTATCAGATAGACTTTCATAAACCGCTCCATATTCATTTCATCGGGATCGGAGGCATCAGCATGAGCGGCCTTGCCGAGATCCTTCTGGAAGAAAATTTCCGGATTTCCGGTTCCGATGCCAAATCCAGCCCGCTGACCCGCACACTGGAAGAACGTGGCGCTGTGATCTATTACGGACAGCGCGCTTCCAACATCAAGGATGATGTAGATGTGGTTGTCTATACAGCAGCGATCCACCCGGACAACCCGGAATTTGCCTGTGCGAAAGAAAAAGGGCTTCCAATGCTCACCCGCGCAGAGCTTCTGGGACAGATCATGCGGAACTACGATACACCGATCGCAATTTCCGGAACCCACGGAAAAACCACTACTACTTCCATGGTTTCCCATATCCTTCTTGAGGGTGACTGTGATCCTACCATCAGTGTTGGCGGAATCCTTCCTGCTATCCACGGAAACATCCGCGTTGGAAATTCTGAGACCTTTATCACAGAGGCATGCGAATACACCAACAGCTTTTTAAGCTTCTTCCCTAAGATCAGTGTGATCCTGAACATGGATGCCGATCATCTGGATTTCTTCAAGGACATCGATGACATCCGCCATTCCTTCCGGAAATTTGCAGAGCTTCTCCCTGCTGACGGTACTCTGATCATCAACGCCGACACACCGGAGTATGAGACGATCACCCGGGAGCTTCCATGCAATGTTCTTACCTATGGTCTGGAGCACGATGCCGATTACACCGCAGCAGACATTACCTGGGATAAATACGGACATCCTTCCTTCTCCGTTCTCTTCCGGGGCAAAAAGATCGGCAGCTATTATCTGCGTGTACCGGGTATCCACAACGTATCCAATGCACTGGCCGCCATTGCCGTAGGACGCCTTCTGGACCTTCCGGATGATGTGATCGTCAAAGGTCTCGGAAGCTTTACCGGTACAGACCGTCGTTTCCAGTATAAAGGTGAGATCGGCGGTATCACCATCATTGATGATTACGCGCATCATCCAACCGAGATCGAGGCAACCCTTCATGCTGCAAAGAATTATCCGCATCAGAAGGTATGGTGTGTATTCCAGCCTCATACCTACACACGTACCAAAGCTCTTCTTCCGGAATTTGCAAAAGCGCTGACTCTGGCCGATCATGTTGTACTGGCTGATATTTATGCCGCACGTGAAACAGACAATCTTGGTATTTCTTCCCAGGATCTCCAGAAACAGATCCAGGAACTTGGAACCCCCTGCGAATATTTCCCGACTTTTGATGAGATCGAGAGCTTCCTCTTAAAAAGTTGTGCACATGGTGATTTGTTGATAACTATGGGCGCCGGAGACGTTGTAAATATTGGAGAACACCTTCTCGGAAAATAATTATCCACATTATCCACATGCTTATGCACATTTCAGACGTGCCTGGCATGTGGATTTTTTTGTGTATAACCTACTTGACATAATTCAACAGCCAAATTCAACAAATACCGCATTTTTCTTACAAAATTAAGGTTTTTGTTAGTTGCTGATAATGTTATCCTCAAAGTTTTCCACACTATCCACATTTTCCACATGGAAATTGGTGCACAACTTCTGTGAAAATAGACTATTCTCAAGTAAAAGCGGTTGTGCTATAATCCTTTTTAGCATGGCGGACTTTTGGATATCACCTGAAATATCTGCTGTATTTTAGAAAGGGAGCTGCTGATCATGAGCCTGATTTCACTTCAGAATTCCTCAGAACTGGAGGTAACGATTCTTTCCAATCGCTTTATTGACAATTTCATGCCTCGTGCCAACGGGGAGTTCGTAAAGGTATATATCTACCTTCTCCGGATGGTATCTGCCGCTCCTTCTTCTTTCAGCCTGGAGCATATGGCAGACAGCCTTTTCTGCACGGAAAGAGATATTTCCCGTGCGCTGAAATACTGGGAAGGTGAGAAACTGATCGCATTAACCTATACTGCAGATCAGAAGCTTTCCGGGATCACTTTGCTGGAACCCTTTGCGGATACCGGTCATAGAGAGAGCAGCGCTTCCGTGGATACTTTCACCGGTTCCGGCAATTCTGCTTCCGTTTCCGGGAACACGGATCCGGGAGTCCCAAGCTCCGCTGATTACATTCTCAGTCTCACTCCTGACCGGATCAGAGAACTTAAGCAAAACGAAGAGATCAGTCAGCTTCTCTATATCACAGAGCAGTATCTGACCAAAACACTGACGCCTACAGAAATGCAGAAGATCCTTTTTTTCTATGATGAGCTCCATATGTCTGCGGATCTCATCGAATATCTGGTGGAATACTGTGTTTCCAGAGGCCGCAAGAGTATGCGTTATATTGAAACTGTTGCACTCGCCTGGGCAAAAGACGGCATCACCACCGTCGAGATGGCCCGGGATGCCAGCTCCCGTTTTTCCAAGGATTATTACACGATCCTGAAAGCTATGGGGATCAGCGGCCGCAATCCTGTTGATAACGAGATCACTTACATTGATACCTGGCGCAAGACCTACGGTTTTGATCTGGAGCTGATCCAGGAAGCCTGCAGCCGTACTGTCCTTTCCACCGGACAGCCCAGTTTCCAATATGCAGATAAGATCCTCTCCGGCTG
>ERZ780228.1767-NODE-1767-length-12333-cov-14.826845_pt1 | contig 12333 bp, 6 predicted proteins | sample MGYA00511015_ERZ780228 | MGnify/ENA primary metagenome ERZ780228 (study PRJEB29588, sample SAMEA2161897) | human gut metagenome | biome: human gut; feature: human-associated habitat; material: faeces | place: Denmark | collected 2008/2010 ...
CACCGCCGGGAGCCGCAGCTTCTGCCGGGCGATCTGCAAAGCATCTTCGGGCTGCGGCGGCTGATCGGATGCGACCGCTCTGCCGTTTTCCTGCCACGGCAAGAAGTGGATGCTTCCGTCTGCCCGGCGCTGCATCACCAGCACCTCCACCGAGGGGTCGCCGTCCCGCACTGCCGCCCGGGCAGCTGCATCAGAATGTGCACCCACGTTCTGCATCCAGCCATCCAAGGTATTGAGTTGTTTGAATCTTTTGTGCACTTTGGGCTGCGGCACAAGATACGCCTGCGCCCGCTCTTTGCGCTGGGCCTGCGCAAACTCGTAGGCTTTGCACATACCCTCACTCCGTTCCTCCTCAGGCAATACATCGGCCTGCTCCCAGCCGTAGACTTTCTGCACCAGCGGAGAGATATCTTCGGGCAGGCAGATGCTCTCCGGAAGGCATGCCCGGGTGCGCCAGAGCAGCCATTGACCGTACACCGCCTCACTGCCCCTGTCAAATTCCTCTGTGCCCGTGTCCAGCACAGCACAGACCGCTGTTTGCAGCGGCTGCGGACGAGACCGATTTGGGTGGCGCTGCAGACGGCCGATGCGCTGTAAGAGCAGATCCATCGGGCAAAGCTCTGTAACCATTACATCGAAATCCACATCCAACGACTGCTCTAATACCTGCGTACCTACCACGATCAGCCCATCACGCTCTGCAGCGGTGGAGCGCTTACCGATGCGCCGCATCAGCTCCTGTTCCCGCGCGGCACGGTCTGGCATCAGGAACTGCGCATGGAACACCTGCACTTCCTTTTCGGGCAGCACCTGACGCAACCGCTGCGCCACCTCCTGCGCTTTGCGCACCGTATTGACGATGACGCCCGCGCAGCCGCCAGCCTGCATTTTCTGGGACAGGAAATCGGGCAGTTCTTCCGTTGTCAGGCGCACCGTCTGCACATTCCGGGCGGCCGTATCCAGCGGGATGGTCTTTTGCTGCACCTGTGCACCGTCCGTCCATGTCAGCAGCGGATAGCCGCAGCTGGTTTTCCACGGCGCATCCGGGCCGGGGCGGCGCTTTTGCTGGTAAGCCTCGATCAGCTCTGCACGCCGCCGGGCGGGCAGAGTGGCCGACAGCAGGATCACCGGCACCCGATACCAGCCCAGCCATTCCAGCGCACGGTCCAGATAGCGGTTCATGTACGCATCATAAGCGTGGCATTCGTCCACGATCACCACCTTGCCCGCAAGGCCCAGATGCCGCAGCATCACATGCTTCTGGCACAGAGCCGCCATCAACAGCTGGTCTACCGTACCGATGACAAAGTTTGCCAGCAGCGCCTGCTTGCTGCCCCGGAACCACTGATGCACCTGCACCCGCTGCTCTTCTGCTTCCGGGTCGTCCCAGTCGTCCTGCACCCGCACCGGCCGTTGCTGCAGGCGGATATACTCTTCGTTCAGTTCCGCCATGCCGTGCGCAAGCCGGATCGATCTGGGCAGATCATCAGGCTGATTTTCTGCCCATTGCAGCAGACGCGGAAAAAGCCCGTTTGCCGTTGCCTGCGTGGGCAGGCCAAAGAAGATGCCGCCCGCTCCAAAGCGTGCCGCCAGAATTTCCGCTGCCGCCAGCGCCGCCTCGGTCTTGCCCACGCCCATCTGTGCTTCCAGGATCAAAATGCCCGGTGCATCCATGGTGTTGGCGGCTTCCATAGCCGCCTGCTGCACCGCATTTGGGGCAAAGCCAAACCGCTTTGCAAATTCCTCCGGCTCTGCAATGGTGGTCTGCGCTGCCCAGGGTGAAGCAGTCTCCTGTTTATCCCATTCGCGCCACGCCCGATCCGCACGTTCCGGATAACCCCCCTCACTGCCCGTCTCTTCCACAGGGATCAGCGGGAAATAATCCGTGTTGCTGGCGATCCAGTCCGCCATGATCAAAAGCCCCGTCAGCAAAATCTCTTCGGGCTGGTTGAGCACCGGCAGCGCGTCCACCCCGGAATAGCCGCTGTCCTGCAGTGCCGCCTGAAGCAATTCGTTCCAAAAGCCCTCCCAGATGCCCTTTTGCTCTTCCGGGTAGTAGTTGACTTCCCAGCATGTAAACTGTTTGTCAACTTCTGTGCCGTCCTGCGGCTTGCCATGATGAGCACCCGCGACCGAAGCGATCCCGTCAGGGCACCCCAGTTTTCTCAAAATTGCTTCACTCGCCCGGGCATGGGGCGTTTCGCACCGGTTCAGTTTCTGGCAGCTCAGCGGTGTCAGGCGTTCCAGCCGTTGTTTCGCCTCGGGCAAGCACTGCATGATCGTGCTCTGGAAGATTAAAATCGCCTTACCCAGATCATGCCCCCAGCCCAAAAAGCGGGCCAGCTGCACCAATTCTTCCTCTTCCAATCCGGATGCCTTTTTTACGCTGTCGGGCAGCCATTTCCGCACCAGAAGCACCATGATCTCTGCCGTATCCCGCAGGTGCATCCAGAGCGGCAGCCACAGATTGCTATTTTCCGGGTCCGTTTTGCCGGCCAGAAGCCGTGATCGATCCAGCATCCGTCTCATTTTTGCTCCTTTCCTGATGGGTCGTGTATTCCATGTAGTAAGCATAGCAGACGACATGTCCCATAATCCGTACTTTCATGGCTTTATCTCCGGAAATGAAAAACAGCCCGTCCGTTCCATTCTCACCCGGTCGGCATTTCCATCCTGCCATACTCTGATTTTCGTTTCAAAGATACGCCTCTGCCTTTCTGCTGTCAGCGGCACCACTCAAATTCATCAAAGTTCCGAAAAAGAGCTTTCTTCTTTGTGCAAAAAACCGCCCCGGCTTCCTGCTTCGGAAACCGGGGCGGTTCGTTTGCTTTATGGGTTTTTATTTGCGCTTTTCAAGCGCTCACACCATCACTTGCGGGGGTTCTTGATCGCAGCCTGAGCAAGTGGCAAAATTCAGGGCATTTGAGAAGAATGATAGTACGTTCTTATCTTCGCATGAATTCTACTCCAGAAATGTTTCTTGTTCGATTGTGACCCCATATTGCAAAATCTTATCAATTGCATCAACAAACAGCGTATGTCTTCCCGCATTCCGCTCTTCCTTCAGCTTCTTCAGATACTGCTCCGGCCGCTTCAGGCCATTTTTGTGGTACTGTTCCACAAAGCGCCCTTCCATACGCATGGGTTCAAGCTGTGGGAACACCGTTTGCAGGTTTTCAAACATACAAAAACCGCCCAGATCAATATCTGCCCAGAATCGAATTTGCATGGTTTCCCCTGCCGCAGCAGCCAGTTTTTCAAAAAGTTTTTTCTTCCGCGGGCTCAGAAAGCCGCCGTGATAAACAACAAGTTCTTCCGGCTGTTTTTCCGCCAGCAAATATTCATCATAGTTCGTTTTATTTTCGATAAAGGTAATGCAGCAGATGTTTTTCAGTTCAATGTCCACAATCTCTGACACAAGTGTACTGGGCAAAGCCAATCCATAAGGTTCTGCTGCGCTGAGCTGTAGTTCTCCCTTCTTCAAGCAGATCGCGCAATCGCCCGAGAGTTCGTAAAGCTCCGGGCGGGCATAGATTCCCAGAAATGCAAGCTGATCCCGCTCACCAAGTTCCGCTTCTGTACAGGCCGCCGCCAGTTGGGTATTGTACTTTCGTGCAATGGTAAGAAACAGCTCCCGTACATTTCGCTCAAAATACTTGGTATCGTGAAAACACTGGCTGCTGAATGCACGCATCGTCACACTGCCGGACAGCTCCGCATACCGTTGAAACGTGAGCAAAAGCTCCTGCAGCAGACCGTCGTTTTCTCTGCAATACATCGGCACTTTCATGCTGTTCCGCACCTGAGCACATACAGCATCCCTCCATGCCGCGATCCATGGAACGGGATTGTCTGCCAGCTTCTGCATGATGATGTTTGCAACCTCTTCTGCCTTTTTTCGCGGATGCACTCTGTCGGCGCATTCATAGCACTGTGCGACCCGTTCCAGATCCAGCACAATGCAGGAGAGAACGCTCTGCTTTCTCGCCCATTCCAGACGCACCAAAGCCTGCTGCTCCAGCTCCCGCGCTGCAATATTGTAAGCATCCCGAACCACCGCATCTTCGTATTGATACTCCGGCAGCTCCCTTTTATCAATGCGCAGCATTACCCGACGTCTGGATGTGTTGGGTTCAGAAAGATGCTTACTGTTTTCAAACTTATCCAGCAGACGATTCAGGATCACCTGTGCTTCCTTCATTCTGCATCTCCTTTCCAAATGGAATGATATGCATCCGGTATCCGGATTTGTCCACTAATAACGTACGGTCTGCAATGGGCATAATGTCCGAGACCTTATCCGGCGGCGTACAGATGATCGCCTGCAGCCCCATCTTTCGGAGAAGGAGTACACTCTCCGTGATCCGGTCACTATCCATTTTATTGAAAGCTTCATCGAACACCACCAGACGCACCGTATTACCAAAACGGGTAGCGTCGTTGACGCGGTACAGCTGGGCAAACGAGGCCAGCACCGCAATATAGAATGGCGTTTGTGTTTCGCCACCGGACTTCATATTCAGTGTTTGAGAAAGCAGCTGCTTGGAACCGTTCTGATCGGTCGTTTCCAAATCAAACTTCAGATACGTCCGGAAGTCTGTATAGCGGACGATATTCTCCTGCAGTTCGCTCTGTTTGCGGGCATTGAGCTGCGTATCGTCTGCCATTGTGATCTGGCTGAACAGTTTTTCGATCAATGGGCCGTATTTTTGCTGAAAGGGCAGTGCGAATAGACCGGATTCGCCTTCCATCAGTTCATCTGCCGTGATCATGTTATAGTAATCCAGATAATCCGGGTTTGGCCCTACGCGGAATTGGTACTTGTCTGTGCCAAATTGTGCCTGGCGCAGGGCCTTGTTCAGATTGTGCACCTGTTCTTGCACCTGGTCGATGCTGGATTTCAGTTTGGCAAGGAAATCGTTCTGGAATTGCTCCATTGCGCTTTCCCGTGCCGCCCGGATCTTTTCTTTGTATCGGGGCAGCTCGCTTTCCTGCAGAGTACGCCGTTCTTCCTCGTATTCGGTGTTATCCATCACCTCGATCTGGAATGCACAGGGTTTGAACCGTTCTGCATATTCTCTGCGTGCTGCAAACAGTTTCTTCTGAGCCCCGTCCATCGCCTTTGTGCTCTGCGCCAAACTGTCGCCAAAGTTCTTGCGGATGACATCTGCCTTTTTCAAGCGGACAAGCTCCTGCCGATAGCGGGGAACGCCGATGGTTTCTCGGTATTCCTTCGTGAACTCCTCGTTCAAAACATCTTCGATGGCCTCATACCGTTGGTATTTTTCCGGCAAGATCTCATATTCCAGCTGATGGATGCGGCCTTCCAACTTCCCTTTTTGCACATTTTTCGCATCTTTTTCCTTATTGAATGCAAGGATCTCTTCTTTCAACTGTTCAATGATGCGCCGCTGCTCATCCAACCAGAACAGATTCAGCTGGGAAAGCTGATTTTTGACTTCTGCGATTTCCTTGATGATCGTCTGGACGCGCTGGTAGTCCTCCTGCTTTTGCGCCACATCGATTCGGACAAATCTTTGGGTAAAAAGCGGATCCGGCAGGCCGGTCAGCTGCTTCTGGAGCGGCTGCCAATGCCGCAGCTCTTCCTGCAGACAGGCCAGTTCCTTTTCCAGATGGTCGATGCGGAGCTGCACCGCACGCCGCCCGATGAAGGCGTCTTCCATCCATCCCTTCCGAAGTGCGCGGGCCACATAGCCCTGATACAGCATTCCTTCTGCCGTAATTGCCGTCTTATAGCAGCGCAACTGTTCTGCCGTGTCGCAGCATATCACCCGACCCAGAAGATAGTCCACATAGCTGCGTGCCAGCTTGTTTTCTGTCTCCACCTTTTCTGCCAGACTGCCGGGCAGCGGTCGAAGTGTTTCTTTTTCCCGCAGTTTTCCGATATCTACCAGACCAAACGCACGGTACTCTGCTTCCTGCTTCAGCCGGTCGTAAATGTTAAGTGCATCCTGATAACGTCCCGGCTCCACCAGCAGATAATATTTCTGGTTATTTAGGTAGCCTTCTACCGCTCCACGCCAGCGCTCATCTGCCATTTCCAGCACATCAGCCAGAATATAAACGGGAACCGCATGCCCCGTTTTATCCGCCAGATCCTTTTCCAGCCGGTCTTTGAACAGCAGAAGCCCATGGGGATAATCTTTGATGTTCCTGCGCAGATTTGCAAGCACCGCACTTTTCTGGTCGGCTTGCTTCTTCAGCTCTGCAATACGATCCTCTGTTTTATGAGCCGCACTGCGGACAGCATCCGACAATTCGGCCGCTGCCTGCTGCCCCGTTTCAAACAACTCCACAGGCCGGGCAAACAATCCCTTCTCGTCACCAGTAAATACAGCATATGCTTTCTGCGCAGTGTTCGCCGCTTCCTGCACCGGTATGAGAAGTTCTTCCGGTTCCAGTTCTTGTATCTCCCCACAGAATCTCTGCAAACGCCGTGCTTCCCGCTTAATCTCCACTTCAAGATTTTGCAGACCCTGTTCCAGCTTTTTCTGCTCATCTCTCAGAGCCTTTTCCATGTTGAGCAGACGCTCTTCCTCCTGGAAAACGTTGCTCTGCCTGCAGGCCAGCTCCAGCTCACTGCGGCGCGTTTCTTTCTGTTCGATCTGCCGCTCAAGCTCCTCCCGTTGCTCATTCACATTTGCAAGGTTCTCCTTGCATTCAGTTCGTTCCAATTCCCTCTGGTCGATCTCTGTCTGCGCAGCTTCTTTTTCGGCCCACCGTACCAGAAACTTCTGGATCTGGCAGCGGTCTATGGCTTGGTTCATCTCCTGATACAGCCTGCTGATTTGCTGCAGTGCATCCAGCTTTTCCTGCTGACGCTGCGCCAGCAATTCGTGCCGTTTATAATCCCGGATGTTTTGCTGCATCAGCTCAATATTGGGTTTATCCGGAATATCGCAGATGTTCTCCGTAATAAATTTTTGGATATCCACAATTGGCCGGAACGAAACAGCCTTCTTCATCATCCGTAAGACCTGCTCGTTGTGGACGTTCCACTTTGCAAGCATGTTGCGGCGATACTCTTTTTGGGTATCGTAAAATTCTGCCCGTGCATAGTTCTGCTTCAAAAAACGGCGAAGTGCAGAAGTCTCCATTGCCTCGCCCTGTTCAATAAAGCAATTTTCCGGCAGTGTCCCCGTGTAAATAAAGAATGTATCACGGTAACTTCCATCGCTGCGGCAGTCAAAGGTAACGCCCGTCACAAAGCTGCTGCCCTCCATCTCATCCTGAAATTCGCAGACAATATAGGTAGAAAAGTCCTTACCACGGCGGGAATACGGGCTGTTATCATCCATGTCGGCGCGCAGATAGCCTTCCAATGTGCGCTGCGATTTTTCGTTGGCTGCCTGATTAAAATTGCGGGAATTTGTCTCGCCCAGCAGTACGATCTGCAGTGCATCGATGACCGTTGACTTTCCGGCGCCGTTCTTGCCGGTCAGGAAATTGATGTCGCCCACTTCAATCAGTTCCTTACTAAAATAGAGCCAGTTGATCAGCAGGATCTTCTTCAGCTTCTTCATCTGTTTCCTCCTTTTTCAAAACAGACACCACCAAGTTCAGCTTTTCGCTGGAGACCGCAGAGAGAATGGTGGGCAGTATTGCGATCCTGCAGCTGCCCTGGTTGAATTTTCCTTCCAGTCTTTGAATCACAGAATGGTTTTCCAGTACCGTAAACGCGCGTTTGACCTCTTCCATATTCGGCTTAGCCGGAAAAACGGGATAGTCGGTCACCACTTTTTCCAGCACATCCCGCACAGTACACACGGCATCCTGCTCCAAACCCAAACGCTCCATATTTTCTTCGTAGATCAGCCGTAATGCCAGCAAAATCGCCGTTTCTTTTTTATTGAGGTTGCAACGGTTAGCCTCGTCTGTGTTCAACACATAAAAGTATCCGTTCAGTTCATCCCTGCGCAAATCCCAGTCCAGCAGGCTCAGGTACTCCTGTACAGCCTCATAGTGCCGTGATAGAAAAAGATAGTCTGGGTTATCCACCCTGCCTTTTCCCGGCTGGTAGATGGTTCGCACAATGTATGTGCGGCTGAGCAGCTGATTGCAGACAGATTTGAATTGTTCCAGTTCTTTTGCCGTTGCATTGGTAACAAAATCAAAATTCACGGCTTCTTCTCCTTCCTCCGGATCTGCATTTGCGGGATCGAATAGCCATTTTTGCAAAAAATGCCATCGAGTTCCTGGACCACATAACCGGCAGATGCATCCTTGCTTCCAAGGATTGCCAGCAAACTCATGATATAATCCTTGTCCTCTTCAAGCGAGAGCTCCTCCGAGCAACGAATGTCAGCGTCTCCCAGCCATCCCTGCACGTAAGCATTTACTGCTGCCCGGCCATATTTCGATTGCAGTAACTGTGCCGCTCTGACCTGTTCTTCCGTATTCGGTGCCTGATCATCTTGTATCAGCACCGACGCGGTTTTTGTCCGTTTTTCGGGGCGCTTACGGTACCACAGACTTTTTTCTGACAAAAAAGACTGCTCATACAATTGAAATGCCGGTTGTATCTGGTCCACCAGCTCAGACGCCCTGCGGTTTCTGGACAGTGCCGTCAGCAAAACATTCAAATTGCCGCGCACGCTTTGATCTCGGTTCGTCAGGTTCTCGATTTTCTGTGTTGCTGCCCTGGTATAGCGCCGGACCTGCGTATCAATTTCCTCAAGATAGTCCTTCTCTAAATTGTCATAGCGTTCTTCGATCCAGAAAATTTTCCTCAGCAGATCGGCACGGCAGTCTTCCAATGTCTTGCCCCGCTTATCACGCAATGCTTCATTTGCCATCGCCATCAGCAAGGTATCATCCTCTTCCCAGCGCCTAAGCACAGACTGAATGGGCACACGATACTTCGGCACTGAATCTTTGATTTTCAGCGGACGGATATATGCCTCCACAACCTTTTGTCCGAAGTCGTTAAAGTGTGCAGCCAGCACCTGGTTGACATCCTGCATATCGATCTGCGTCTGAAAATAATGCTTCACATTATGATAGACCATTTGCAACAAGCTAATCAGCGCCGTTGTGTTATCGTAGGCACTATAGAGAGCCGTCATTTTATCGTAAGCATTGTTGCTGTCGTCGGCGGTCTTTAAGACTGAGAAAGTTCCGAACACATAGGAATATCCACGAGCCGGACTATCATCCCTGAGTTGATGAAATAGTTCCAGCAGGCGACTGCTGTAATTAGGAATCGTGATGTACTCTTCAAAGTCGTCCCCGCGTTCTTTCTCAAACCACCCCTTACTACACAGCTTGCGGATCAAAAAACGAGCGCGGCCAGAGATATCCCTCAGTTCCTCTTCGTCAATGTCTTCATCTTCAAACGTAGCATCCGCCAGTTCCTGCTCCAGCCTGCCGCGCAGCATGGAATACAAGACATCTTCCCGTATTTTCAGGTTTTCTTGGTATGCTGCGTACAGTACGTCCAGTGCATCCGCATATAAAATACGGTTGGGCGAAGCCAGCGGCGAGAAAAGTTCGCTTGGAACCGCTTCAAAAAACTTCATAGGCCTACCACCTTATTCGACTGATATACGCTTTCTTTTCTATTATTGTAACCTCTTTCCTCTTACAAAACAAGATGCAAAAAGCTCTTGGCCTCCATTACAGAAGCCAAGAGCTTTTATCTTCTTTGTCCTACCAGATTTTATTTCCGGGGAGACTTAATTGCAGCCTGGGCGGGTGCCAAAATTACAGAGCGTTCAGAGCAACGATGATACGTCATTTTATCAAATTCCCTGCCGAAGAACAAACATTGTCACACCTATGTACTCATTCCAAATGTCCTGAGCCTGCATGTCGGCAATGATTTCTTCCACTCTTTCCGGGGATAATTCATTATCCTCATCCAGAACCATCAGCATATCCTCTGCCGCTTCATACGCATCCTTCCGCTTCTTCACGAGTTCTGTCGTGGTATCTGTCAGCATGGCTCCATCATTTTTGACACTGCCGTTCAGTCCAAGATGATACCACAAGTCTCCACGAAGCGTATTCCGGATTTTAGCGGTTGCATAGCTTTCCGAGAAATCAATCCGTCCATCCGAATAATATATAATATTTTCCATCATCCGCTCATTGCGTGGGTCAACTTTAATAGACGCATCATGTTTCTTAGCATCGCAACAGCAGATTCTATGTACTCCCTTCACGGTCTCTTTTTGGCCGCCGTAGCACGAAGCGAACAGATTTTCGTATTGGAGAGCCTTTTCCTTGCTCTTACTCAGAGGATACCAATGCTCTATCACTGTGCTTTCCGCTGTATTCTCTATGCGGGACATACAATATACGCACAGTCCGTGTTGTTCTTTTATAAGAGCATCTCTGAGTTGGTCCTTATTGAGCTTGTCAAAAAATTCCTCTCTCAGTATTCTGGCCTGTTCCTTATTGGGTTCTTCTGGTATGTCATTCCATTCAGGTTTTGCTTTTTGGAGATCAAAGTCTTTCTGAATATCTTCTGGACATGAACTCTTTTTAACGTAGATCATTTCAGTTCCAGTTCTTTCTCATCCGCATTTTCGCTTCTGCGCGCTTCACTTCTGTATTATCTTCGCCAAAAAGCTCTTTCATCCCATCCAGTGCCTTTTGCGAATTTTGCTTATCTCTCTGGTAGAATGCATCTTCAAATTCTTTCTTTCGTTGCCAAAGCTCCTGCGGAATGCCAGAGCTTCCCTGCTTGTACGCCACAACATCATCAATCGAGTAGGCATACGCTCCGCTGAGCTCTTCTACGCCATTTTGCCCTATGGACAATAGCTTTGCATCTCTAAAGGACGAAATAATGATTGGCGAATGCGTTGCTGCGATAAACTGAACTTTCGGGAAAGAGCTGTGCAATGCGTCCAGAATCTTCCATTGCCATCTCGGATGAAGGTGCATATCGATTTCGTCAATCAATACGATTCCCTCAGCCTGACTGTAATCAGACATTTCCGGGTTCAGTAGCGCAATACGGAACGAAATCTCCATCAGCATCCACAGAAGAGATTGATAGCCTGCACTCAGATAATTGACCAGCATCGTTTTTTCATTTTCGGTATAGGTAATATCCTCAAAATCGCGCGTATACTCCACCAGCGGAATCTCATCCAGGTCATTCATCTTCTGCATAAAGGTGCCGACCGCTTTTTTGAACGCCTCATATTCAGCAATCGGCATTCCTTTTTTATATTCTGCCATTGCCATCTTAAAGGCCCAGTCTGTAAGAGCCTTTCGATCAAGCGTCGCATTCAAGCAGTCCATATAACCACATCTGCGGTCATTTAACTTGTTCTTTCCCACGGAACTCGTAGATGCTTTTTGCGTATCTACAACACGCGATGTGCTGAAATAACAAATCACTGGAAGAATTTCCGTCTGAGAATTAAGAAGCTCTCTGCCCGCAGCCGCAAGTTCCTTGCCTGCATACTTTGTACGAGTAGCATTCGTTTCATCCTCTCTGGATATTTCACTCGAATACTCAACTCCACCAAGCTCAACCGTGCTTTTAATCGTTGTTGGTGTATAGTACATCCGATGCTGGGAAGCATCACCAACAAGGCTACTGGTAAAACGGACATCCTTTTGGGTAATTCCCTTTTTCGTGATGTCATTCATCCGACTGAAGTAAGTCTGAACCGAAAGTGCCAATGCCTCCAATACCGTCGTTTTGCCAACGCCGTTGTCGCCAATCAGCAGATTAACACCCGAAGAAAAATTCAAGCTCATTTTTTCAATGCTCTTGAAGTTTTGGATTTCTGTACGTTTAAAATGCATCTTTCAGCCTTCTTTCCTCCGAATGGCAACAAGTCTTTTCAGCCGTCATGTGCTTTATTCTCTTTATTTTACCATAGCAACCGAAAAACATCAATCTCAGAATTTCATTTCAATTCGTCAAAAAACTCATTTCTAGCTATCACACAAACTGAAATGCAATCGGCATCAGTTCTTCCATGCTATGCACCACATCACCGGTATTCAGTACTTTCACATCCACCGGGAATTTCTTCTTGCCGAAATCCATGAGATGCCGCAGGTTGATGGTCAAGTTCTTCTTTTTCGCCAGCTTCAGAATAAAAGGTGCACAGTTATCGCCACAAGTCGAGGCATTGAATACCTTTTCCGGGTCGTTTGCCATCAGCAACAGCGTTTTCGTGCCTCCAGACAGTTTTTCCGGCGAGATGACCCCCAGAACCGGGCTTTCCACCGCATGAAGGCCTTTGACATCGGACTTATCAATTTTCCTGATGACCTCTTTGGCAAAGTCCGAAGTCAGCCATTCATCTTCGTAGGTATAGTTAAAATAGACCGAAGTATTGTAGA
>ERZ780228.1774-NODE-1774-length-12313-cov-2.549029_pt1 | contig 12313 bp, 9 predicted proteins | sample MGYA00511015_ERZ780228 | MGnify/ENA primary metagenome ERZ780228 (study PRJEB29588, sample SAMEA2161897) | human gut metagenome | biome: human gut; feature: human-associated habitat; material: faeces | place: Denmark | collected 2008/2010 ...
GGTTGTGGCCGAGTGAACTACCCAGCACCTAAGGATATCAGATTCGCCATATGATTCCTTTCTTCAGCTATTAATGGATTCTATCTCCGAATCATCATATATTTTCTTTAACTCTTTTCTCATTTCCTTATTGATATTCATATATCTTGAATTATCATCAGCCCATTTTACTTTCAGGATATCGTGTTTGCGTACATATAATACAGGCAGCCGGCTTCTGTGCTTATCCATAAAGATTCCCCCGCTTTCATAAAAAGTTTCCTGCAGGTAATCATTTATTTCATCTACCTGGATCACAAATGTAAAACGAATATCCTTCTTTTTTTCTTCTCTGGTCAGCTCATTACACCAGAAAATCTCAAATGCATCATTCAGAAGCTGGATATGCATTTTCTCCATATCTGCTATATCAATGATCGCCCATAAGTTTACCTGTTGATTTTTTCTTTTCTGATAAAAACAGATTTGGTCATTCTCTTTTAATATATAATTTGCTTTTTTAGCATATCCGCTTTTAAAAAGACATTCTTCAAACACCAGAGGCTGATTTTTCTCCATTTCTTCTGTGGGATCAGGCAGTATCCTTCCTGCCAGTCCCTGCATTTCATATCCGATAAAGCTGAATGGCATCCACATACCTTTTTTATTTCTCGGATAGCAGAAACTTTTCTTATAAATGTGGATATAATATGCCTCCACTACACCAAGACTCATTATTATTCCCCAGTAAATCCAGAAAAATTCCAGTCTGATTTCCTGATATCTTCTATGTATTATATGATCAGAAATGAACCCTGCTGTCATCAGAAGAACATAACTTAAAAGCAAAATCTGTACTACAAAATATCCATTTATCCCGGAAAACCATTTCCTCTTTTTCAACATTTTTCGTACATACAGAGGATTCCTGTCATCATATAAATTTGCAAAAGGAAAACTTTCATTTCTTGCCCAAATTCTATCTGCCGATAATACAGCTTCTCCCATTGCCGCCAATACTAATGCCATTCTGATCTCCGGCATGATCTGGTAGCAAGCTGGTGTCAGAAGTAATGTTATTAGAAAAAAACGTTTTGTTTTTTCACTCAAGCGATATCTTCTCCCCATTTATAGAAATCCAATAATCTTTTGTTTTATGATATCTATTATTTTAATGACTACTTATTATTTTCCATCCAGTTCTGACCCAATCCTTCAAAAACCCGATTGGAACCATCTTCTGTCCATTTGCAGAAACCCAGTAGTCCTCTGGGTATTTTTTCAGATATCCATAGTAAACGTTTTCGCTTCCTTTTGCTTCGGAAAATTCTGTTCCTTCCGAATCGTATACATTCGTTATGGGAGATTTTATTCCCGGATATGGTGACACCACAACATACCATTCCCCATCAACTGCTACGGTAGATACGTCGACTATAATCCTGTCTCCTGTAAAACGCTTTGTGTCCTGAAACTCTGAATCTTCCGGAAGTTTCCAGCCGCTTTCTGTTTTTTCAAAAATCTGTGAGTCCATCACATCTCCATCATCCATAATAACCAATGCTGAAGTTTTTCCTCGCAATGTCGCCACGACATCTGACCGATCATCATAGGCTGTTACTGCTTCCTCAAGTGTATGGAAACTTTGTTCAGCCTCTTTGTTATTTTCGGACATCATAAATATGATGACCACAGACAAAACCGGAACCAGTATAAATATGGATATTTTTCGTGGGATTCTTTTCCTGGAATCCACAACTGCCACTATCATGAGCAACAGCAATAAGATTCCCCACGACCACCAGTTAGACAGTGAAATATTCATTTTTATGTTCTCCTTTTCCTACAATCTTGACGCTTCACAGATTGATCGCTACTTTATCTCCATCTACAGAAATCCAGTAATCATCTGGTTTCGTTTTCAGATATCCATAATATACCGTTATATTCTCATATTCCGTTTTTAAAAATTCTGTTCCAGCCGAATCGTGAACCTCATCTATAGAATTCTCCCCCATAAGATAATGTGGGAGTATTACAATATACCATGCTCCATGTATTTCTATTGATCTCATATCAATATTGGCATCTTCTGAAGGATAGCTCATACTTTTTCTGAAAAATGCTGAATCCGGCAATTTCCATTTCTTTCCATTTTTTGGAAAAATTCTTCCTTCAATAGATCCATCTTCATCCATGATAACATATGTAGATTTCTCATCCTGCAAGGTTGCTATTGGCTTCGCCTTAATATCATATGCCCGAATCGCTTTATCCAGCGAGCTAAAATTTCGCTGCACAAATACTGCCTGAAACATAATAAATAACAAACCAACCAGAAAAATTGGTCTGATGATAAAAAGCGGTACCTTTTTAGATTTTTTCTTGCATACGAGAGCAACTGCCAATGCAATAAACATTAATATTGTTATAACTCTTTCGAAAATGCTCAATATCAGATTCGCCATATGATTCCTTTCTCAAAAGGCTACTATAATCCAATTGAATAGTAGCCTTTTTGCTAATTATTAAGCCATAAATTTTACAAAGGCAGGCATTGCCACCATTAATTCAGGTATAAGTAAGCACCCTAATGCCGCTGCCAGAACCATCCATGAAATTTCTACTGATATTTCAGTTGTTGTTTCACTTTTATCGGATGTAACTGTATAATCTGTTGCCACTATAAGAGACCCTTTATTGTTAAGACCCACACTACCTCCTATAGTTTTCTTTTTTCCTATACTTAAACTTTGGGTTAATGTCCCCTGATTAATAGAAGTGCCTGAGTGTACAACACCTACATCCATAGAATAACCCCATTCAAAACTCTTACCATTAACATGATTTGCATATACCGTTACCATTTCTGAGTTGTGAGAAGTATTACGCGTCGATATGGTCTGAGTAACTTTAACCACTCCATCTACTAAAACTTCATCTACTTTACTGGTCTGATAACTTTCTGTTCCAACAAATGTTGCAACATGTTCCCTTACAAAATTATATACCTTAGCAACCGCTTTCTTCGTTTTTTTCCATTTAGATTTTAAAAAATGCACTATCTTTTTAAAGAAAGTTCCCTCTGGGTCGCTATTAGATACCGGATTATTTCCACAATAACAGAATACATTGCACATTGTGCTGTTAAATCCGGAAATATACGAATCCGCACTGATAAATCTCCGGATCTCCGGATCATAATACCGGTTCTTCAGATAGTACATTCCGGTTTCTTCATCGTAGTAGTAGCCTCTGTAGCGGAACGGGTTGATTTTTCCGATGGTGCCGGCTTTGCTGCCGGTGATGCTCAGGATTTTTCCCCAGCTGTTATACTTGTATTCTACTACAGTCTCTCCGGTGTCGTCAATCAGTGCAATGACATCATTCTGGAGATTTCTTACGTAAAAATAGTCTTTTCCTGACACTCGCATTGAAACAGGATTTGCTGCGGAATCATAGTAATACCAGATTCGGCGTCCCTCACCTTTTTCTGTTACCAGAAGATCTCCTGCCATGCAGTATTCGGTTGTTACATTATCAACGGTTTTCTTTACTCGATTTCCGGCATGGTCATAATAGTATCGGATCTTTTTCCCGTTATTGACAGACTCCAGCTTTCTTCCCTGTGTCCAGGTAAATGTAGTATTTCCTTTTTTGGTCATATTTCCAATTGAATCATACTGCATGACTACACCATTCCACTTCATCAGTTTATCCCGCCATACCTGTCCGAAGGTTCCGGTTTCTGTTGCAGATGGTTTTGTTGGAAGCGTTCCTGTTGTATATGGATACTCACATACTTTTACAAGATTTCCACCCAGATCATACTCATAGGTGAATGTCTTCTTCTGCGTCTGGCTGTTTTCCCGGATCAGACGGTTCAGCTCATCGTATATATAGGATTCTTTTACTGTACTGGAACCTTTGGTATCTGTGATCGCCGTGATATTTCCGTTTGCATCATAAGTATAACTCAGGGTTCTGGAACCTACCGTTATTTTTCTTGGAAGTGTACCGACCTGTTTATCCGGAGAATAATATCCATATGTCAGAGTTAAAGGATTTGTGGTATTCCACTCTGTTTTTGCAACTCTTCCACAGGAATCATAAGTAACGGTTCTCTCTTTTCCGCTCATGATCTTTGTTTTTGTTTCTCTGCTGTCTTTATCATAGCTGTAATTTGTTTTTGTTCCATATTCATCAGAATATACGCGAAGCTCTGTCATGTTATTATTTGCATCATAGAAATACTGGTATCTCTGTCCGGATTCATCTGTAACACGCATCAGCCTGTCCAGGAAATCATATTCCAGATCATAGGTTTTTCCAGCCAGGTATGCCTGTACTTTTGCAAGATTTCCGCTTCGGTCATACACATAATGATTCATTCTTTTTTCTGCAGACGCACTGGCACTGTGATAATAGCTCATCTGGATACGATCCATACTGTCATACTCGTAGCGGATATAATCTCCATTGCTGTAAATGGTCTTTGCAAGATTTCCGTTTTTCTCTTCATATTCATATCTGACAAGTTCATGAGAATATTCTGCATCCGTTTCTTTTTTATCAATAGAAGCTCGCAGCATATTTCCAAATGCATCATAGGTAAATCCGTAGGCAAATCCATTATGGCTGATGGACGCAAGTCTGTCATTTTTGTAGGTATACGCATTGGTCACTGTTTTCTGTACATTTCCAATTGTTACTTTCTGGCTTACTGCACTGAGACGCTGTGCGGCATCGTATCTGTAGGAAATCTTATTTCCTCTTCCATCTGTAAGTGATTTCAGCAGATCTGTAGTTTCATCCCACTCATAGGATACGGTATTTCCCTCTGTATCCGTAACGCCTGCTACATGATTTTTCTTCTCTGTGAATTTACGGGCCACCCAGGTGCCCTTTGTCTCTGTGGTATCTGACGCAGCAATACAGCCACTTTCCACAATGTTTCCTTTTGTGTCATATTTCAGACGGTATCTGACTCTTTCGGCAGAAGTTGCGGTTCGCAGACGACGTTTTGCATCATACTCATACTTAAAATTATTTCCTTTCGGGTCTGTGATCCCGGTTACATCACCAGTCGCATTGTACTCAAATTTCTGCCGATTCTTCTGAGCATCTGTAACAGAAATGAGATTATTTTCTGCATCATAAGTATATGTCTGTCCGAACTCCTCCCGGAATAACGCAATGCCATCTACAAACGCATGATTGGCATTATGGCAGTATGTATACGCTACCTGAATACTTGCATAATCATTTTTTGCCACGTACACATCACTCAGGAACTGCCAGTCCAGAATATCCGGACTGAAATTACTGTAGTGTGTATCTTTTGTCTTTCCATCTGCAGATATAAATACAACTTCCACACCAAACCTGCGACCTTTATCCACAGAAGATTCCGGAAGTGTTGTTCCGAATCCCCAGGCATTCACCATGTAGGTATCGCCTTTTTTTCCTGTGAGATCCAGTTTTTTGACCAGACGTTTTTCACTTTCATAATCTCCAACAAATTTGAAAATATGATTGTCAAGTCCCGGCACCCTTTCATTTACTTTGGCCGTTGCTTCACGGTCTGTTACCGGAGCTTTGGATATCGTAAGAGCTGTATTTAGGATATAAGCAAACTTTTTTTCTTCTGTATTTTCAGGCATAAACGCATACCATACTTCTCCGTTATTCTTTGTAACTGTTCCCCGTATACGGATTCTTTTATCTTTGGGAAGTGTTACCAGCCCACTGACTGTAGATGGAGTCGTATAGCAGTTCACCGGTGCATATGTGTAACCATACGGCGTGTTTGTTGCCAGTCTTACTACAGAATCTGCGGAAATATAGCCATAATATCTTTTTCCGTCAATATCCAGTCCTGCTTCATACCACTTGTTTCCACTGGAATCTTTTACAGATGAGCGTAATGCCAAACAGGTATTTTTTTCAATCCCTTCCTGTACCGGTATTGCTGATGCAGATGGGGCGGAGCGGAGAATGGCATTCTCAACTGCAGTACATGCGGAATTGCTGGCGCTTCCTCCCGGCATATAAATACACAGAGACTCTGATCTGACATATCCTTTCTGCCCGTTCCTTGTTTTCACATAGTACCAGAGATTTCCACTGGCATCTTTCAGAAATGCCATTGCCACCACACATTCATTCTTGAAGATACTTGTGATCTTTGTTTCTGCAGACACCTTTGGTGTTGTATAAACATCCGCAAAATCTGTGATCACCATCATTGCATATCTGACAGGAATATATACGCTGGTTCCCACTGTTGTCAGTTCATCTGCAAGCGTGGTTCCCGAGCCGGTAAAGCCCTGCGTACTCCCAAAGTAAAAATCTCCATTATCTATCAGATTGCAGCGGTTTGCAGTTGTTCCGCACTCCAGCTGTGCCATGTCTCCATAAACTGTTCCTTTTACCCGATACATGTATAAAAATACTCTTACTTTTGTATCGGCCGCATCTTCCGGTACCTTGAATGTTGCCTTCTGACGTATAAACCCACCGGTACTCTTTCGGATTCCTTCACTTACCGCATAGACATTTTTTCCATCTTTATCATGATATTCAACTCGTGCAAAACATCTTCCATTTTCCCCAATCTCACTTATGACAGCTTTCATATACATGGAGAATGTATAGGTCGCACCTTTTCTCAGCGAAACTTCCTGATACCAGCTGCAGAACTGATTACTTACCTCGCTGGTAAGCTGAAGGGATCTTGTCCCTGTTTTTACATTCTGACTGTCGGTATTGACCGATGCTTTGATATTTTTTTCATCGGATACATAGGATTTCCAGCCAAGTGTCTTTGCCTGAATGATCGGATCCTTCAGCAGCTGGATGATATTTGACTGAAGTTTTGTTTCATTCTGCAGACGGTTGGTGTAATTTTTATCCTTGCTGTATCTTGCACTTGCCGCATGGCCAAATCCATCATGCACATGCAGAAGGTTTCCTGAATTGTCAAATCGGAAGATTTCACTTCTGTTTTTTCGATCTGTAAATTTTGTGCTGTTGTATCCATAGGTAAGCCGCAGGCTGTTTCCTTCTTTACTTCCTCTTCCGTACTCAGTTATCTTTTTTACTCTGTAAGGATTCTGGCTGTAATAGTCGTAATGCACTTCACTTTCATCAACATTACGGATCTTCTGGAGCAGACGGGTTGTTGTATAGGTATATGTGGTCTTGGAATTATCAATATCTGTGATCGATGTAAGACATCCGTTGGTATATGCAAACGTCTTGCTTTTCTGATCTGGTCCTGTTACCTTTATCAGATGATTTGCTTTTCCTGCACTGTCCGTATCATAAGTTAGTGTTGTCACACGGCCTGCACCGTCTGCGATGGATGCAATACGCAGGTTGGTATATTTCAGGCTAAGTGTATTTCCATGTCGGTCTGAAATAGAGCGTAAATATCCTGCTGTCATGAAGTTCAGGCAGTTTTCTTCTTTATCTTTGATCACATAGGCAATATCGGAATCTCCGGTTTTCAGTATCAGTTCCAGATCCAAGCCGGTTTCCTCTTTCCATTTCTTTTTTGTACTGTCATATACAAAATAGTGGACTGTACCATCTCCATCTGTATGTTTATAATACTCCGTTCCTGCAATAGTGATTTTCCGGATCGTCTGATGATAATTCAGACGGACTCCATATCCGTAACCGATATCGGTGTCTTTATCATTGCTGTTGTATACCTGTGTCAGCCCCATCGGCATCAGTGAGCCGCCTGTTTCCATTGTATTATGCTGCATGATCACATTTCCGTTGTAGTCATTCACGTACACGGTGCCTGCACGTCCTGCTTCCTGGCTATGATATGTCCAGTAGTCCTCAAGACCGGAGTAGTTTACGTAGGAAATGTCGATTCTCGGACGCATATTCGTATAATCACTGTCGCAATCTGATGAAAGATACGCTGTATATCCCGAAAGTTCATAACTGTCCCTAAGTAATACACCATAGTTACGTCCATTTTGATACCATTCCTTCACAAGCCGTGTAATATCAAGGCTGATATATTTCTGTTCATCTCCGGTAAACTTACATATATCTTCAACTGTTTCCGAATACATAGGCTTGTTCATCCACGTAAGATTGGCAGAATCCCAATCCTGCAGTACACGATGAACCTGAACAGTTCTTTCTTTTCCATCTTTTGCAAGAGACACCATCAGCATGCGTGCATTGATTACCATATCTCCGGTTTTGATCATCGGCAGTTTAAATTTCAGATAACTTCTCTGAATAATATCACCACCTCTGGTTTTTAAATACATCCCTTCACGATCAGTACCCGCTGCATCCTGTGAATCTACACATGCATCAATAATTTCCTTCACGTCTTTTGATGTTGTCGTAATCGGATCGACAATAACCGGATAAACTCTTTCCGGATCTTTCAGCCATTCTTCATCCGGTGTGATCCGGATCGCACAACGGTCTTTTTTTCCTTCATCCAGAAGTTCGATTCCGATATTTTCTGATCTTTTTCCTGCGGAATCTGTCATAAACGGCGCCGCAACAGCAAAAATCTCTTCCTCTGCATCATTTACAAATCTTACGCAGGAATTTCCTGCTACCGGATGAAGTTTTTTGGTATGATAGAGCCATGTAAAAGAACCGATTGCTTCCGGTGTTTTCAGGATGATATCTTCTTTTATGCTCTTTCCTCTTACACAGAAACGGCTGTCTGTTCCCGGAAGGATATCCGGATAAAGAACTGCATTCGTTCCGGTTTCTTCCGCCTTTACTTTTTCTGCGTTTTCCAGTGCCCAGCTAATCTTATATGCATCTTTGGTAACAGATACCGTCCCCTGCTTTCTGGAATGCTTACGAAATACGACTTTCCATTTGCCTTTTCTGTTGGCAAAATCCTTCTCTGCCCTCTCGCTGGCTGCGTATTCTTCTGCCATATTTTCTTCCTGATCTGCTTCTGTGTCTTCATCCATTTCCTCTGTCAGGGTATCATCCATTTCCTGCCAGATTCCCTCTTCGTCCTGATAATGGACATCATCCAGATAGATTTCTTTCGTAAAAGAATGATCCTCATTCTCAAACAGTTTGGATGCTGCGGTTCTTTCTTCTTTTATTTCCCGTCTTTTCTTATCTTCCATTATTTCTTTCCTTCTTTCTTTTCATTTTTGAGCCAGATCCATAAAGCAGTCATAACTGTTACCATTCCGCTCAGGATCTGATACCACTCTTCTTCTGAAAATGGGAGTGGATTTCTGCCTGTCAGTTCCAGGATTTGATTCGTCAGTGCGATCATAAGCACTGTCATCCGGATCAGTACATCTCTTGGAAATCTGATCTTTCGTTTGATCTTCATTCGTTTGCCACCTTCTTTCATCTCCGGTAAAGCTGGCCTTCACTTTACGCTCTGTAGTCAAAAACATATGTTTCACGCTTTATATAATATCGAACATCTGTTTGTTTTTAAATTACATATATGTTATTTTTCGTAACATATATGTAGAATCGAATATTTTTATCTCCATCCCTGTGCTTCCCTGCACTCTTTATCACAGTTTCTGAACAGTCTGATAACTTCTTCTTCCGAAATATCCAGAAAACTGACGATCTGAAAAAACAGCAGGATACTCATGGCATTTTCTCCATTTTCGATTCTGGAGATCGTCATCTTGGATACATCTACGCCTTCCGCCAGTTCTTCCTGACTGTACCCGCCTTTTTTCCGACATATACGGACATATTCTCCGATCTGATATAATTTCTGCTCTTCATTCTTCATTTTCTTTTCCCCCTTATAAAGAAAAAAGCCAGGAAAACACCCCTGATATTAAAATCAGGGAAGTATTTCCTGGCTTTGAGTCTGGCTCTTACGCAATCTACAGTTGCCGGCCGGCTTCTCACTCAGTTTTTATGTGGTTTTCTTATCTCTTATGTGTTCTGTAATAAAAGATCTGCCTTCTGTATTGCTGTTCATTGCAATGTGCCAGCTGTATCTCCACCTCTTTTCTGCATCTGGGACATTTGATCCGGAGGATTCCGGAACAGTCACCTGTCAAATCGAACAATCTGCTGTTGGAGCAACTCGGGCAATGTACTCGTATTGCTTTTCTGTCGGGTGTTCTTTCTTCGATGTCCACCACTTCTCACGCTCCTCTTTTTTCGAATATATGTTCGTTTCTTATATTTTCCATTATACAAACTTGTGTTCGTTTTTGCAATAGTAAATTTTCCCTCCGACAGCTTTCCAATCTCCCTCGTTCATGCTATACTGAACCTATCTCTGTCTGCCTGTTTCAGTCATGGGGCAGACTTATTTTTTTCAGGAAAGGATTTATTTATGAAGCGTATCAAAAATATCGATCTGCTCCGTGCTGGGGCGATCCTCTACATTATGCTGTATCACTGCTACGTTCTGTCCGGGCAGCCATGGCAGTCGCATACAGCCATCCACACACTTCTGACTCTTGGAGGTGAAGTAGGAGTTACACTGTTTTTCCTGTTAAGCGGATATGGGATTTATCTTTCCCTTTCTTCTTCGGAGGCGCGAGGCTGTCTCCCCGGCTGGCGGGCTTTTATGAAAAAGCGCTGTATCCGCATTATGCCCCAGTATTATGTATGTATCACGGTCCTTCTGATCTTTATGTCCACGCAGATGTTCAGCAATGAGGGACTTCGGCATATCCTGGCGTATTATACTTTTACGGAGAACTTTTCCCCAGTGACTCATGGTTCCATCAATGGTGCGCTGTGGACGATGGGCGTGATCTTTCAGTTTTATCTGATCGCCCCGTTCCTTTATAAGGCAGTCCGGAAAAACTGGCTCGTCTCTGCCATTGTGTCCATTGTTTTCACTGTTATCTGCCGGTTCGCCGTTGTCCGCTATCTCCACAATTCCGGGATTTCGGATAACTCTGTATATTTTGTATACGAGCGTCAGGTATTCTCTGCGCTGGATAATTTCGTGCTGGGAATGGCTGCTGCCGCTTTCTGGAAGCAGACCGGAGATCGTATGCAGGATTACCGGCTGAAGCTTGGACTTCCGGTTTCTATTGCAAGCACGGCACTGATCCTGGTATGGATCTTTTATTATCACAGTCACGGGCTTTATGGCACCGCTCCCTCCGGTTATCCGGCACATTCCATCCTGGCGGTCCTGCTCAGTATACTGCTTGTGGGATTCTCCCTCCTGCCGGAAATGGATTTCAGGTTTCTGCGTCCGCTGTACTTCGTAGCCCGGAACCAGTACGGGATCTATCTGTGGCATATGCCCATCATCATGATCCTGCAGGCCAATTCTCCATGGTTCAATACCATGAGCCAGCAGCGCTTCTGGCTGTTTTTGCCATGTATGGTGGTCATCACCTGCGTATTCGGCTATTTTGCAACCCGCTTTATCGACCATCCCGCTTCTGCGAAAAAGAAAGGATAACTTCCCATGAAAGACAGAACCGCCGTTAACCACAATATCCGTAAGCATTTTAACGAACTGATCTACAACACAGCCCGTTACACAGAGATCGCGTTATCCATCGTGATCATTATCGTGATCGCACTGTCCGGACTGCGTCTGATCCTTACAACTGCCGGTACCTCCATCATGGATATGGACACCGGATTTTTTACCAGTTTCCTGTCACAGGCACTGTCTCTTGTAGTCGGTGTGGAGTTTGTAAAAATGCTCTGCCGCCATTCCGCCCAGACTGTTGTCGAAGTCCTGCTTTTTGCAACAGCAAGGCAGATGGTCGTGGAACATCTCGATCCTGTACAGACACTGATCGGGATCATCGGTATCGCCATTCTCTTTGCCGTCCGGAAATATCTGATGACGGACAGTGATGATATGACCCCGCATCAGAAGAGTGCTTCAGAAGAATCCTCAAAAAAAGCTTTCTCTTCTGAGTGCAAATGAGCATAATTGCAGAAAAGCTCCAACTGTATCCCGATATTGATACAGTTGGAGCTTTTCTTATAAATTTTGCATTGGTATAAACCCTATCCGATACTATTATCCACGTCGGACCAGCTGCATGCCCACAGCAGCTATCTCCAGATAATATACCCTGCATAGATCAGGTACATGCACACCATGGAAATTCCCTCTTTCCGGCTAATTCTCTGCTTTGTGGCCGCATAGATCCACACGATCAGCGAGAACACGATAAGTATGACAATATCAATAATATTTTCCCGGATCAGTGCCACCGGATTGATGGCAGATGCAACTCCGAGAACCATCAGAATATTGAAAATATTGGATCCGACTGCATTTCCAACTGCCATATCAACTTCATTTTTTCTTGCTGCAACTACAGAGGTTACAAGCTCCGGAAGCGAAGTT
>ERZ780228.1787-NODE-1787-length-12270-cov-3.914941_pt1 | contig 12270 bp, 10 predicted proteins | sample MGYA00511015_ERZ780228 | MGnify/ENA primary metagenome ERZ780228 (study PRJEB29588, sample SAMEA2161897) | human gut metagenome | biome: human gut; feature: human-associated habitat; material: faeces | place: Denmark | collected 2008/2010 ...
GTCGTTTTGCCGCATCCCGAACGGCCGAGCACCGCCGTTACGGAGCCGGGCACTATGGAAAGCGTTAAGTGATTCACCGGCGGCTGGGTGAGTCCCGGATAGCTCACTACCAAACCCTCGAACGCAATGCCCCAGAGGCTGCGTTCGGGATCTGCTGCAGATGGAGGAGCTGTCTCAAGGGCAGTTTGTCCCCCACTGCTTTTCCGCCTGCGGTTAAGGCGCGACTTTGTCCAGCCTTCCGCCCCTCGGCGAAAGAGCTGATCGCAAAGGATCCCTAAGCCCGCAATGGTGAGAATGCCCACCATCACCACATCGGTTCTCGCCAAGGACGATGCATCTTCAATGAGGTACCCCAAGCCCGACGCGGCAGCAATGAGTTCTGCGCCCACCAGTGCGCGCCAAGCGTAGCCAAATCCCAATCGTAGTCCCGTCAAAATGCCCGGAGCCGCCCCCGGGAGCAGAATTTCCTGCACACGCGCCGATTCCGTGAGTCCGAGCATCTGCGCGAGTTCCTTATATTTGCTGCTGACGCTTCGCAGGGCTGTGAGCGCCGACAAATAAATGGGAAAGAAGCTCGCTAACACGACAATCGCCAGCTTAGGCGCCTCATCAATGCCCAGCCACAAAATAAGGAGCGGCACCAGCGAAAGCGGCGGAATGACGCGGAGTGCTTCCAGAACGAGTGAAAGCGCACTCTCCCAAAGCGGACGTCGATAGAGTAAAAGTGCGAGCCCCAAGGCGGCCGAAGCTGAAAGCAAAAAGCCCGCAAACACGCGGCCCATGGAGACCGCCGCATGCGTGAGGAGTTCGCCGGAATCGAGAAGCGATAAAAACCGCTTGGCCACTGCTCCCGGTCCGGGGAGCAAAAGCGCCGGCACAGCGCCAGAACTTGTCACGAGCCACCAGCCTAAGAGAATGACTGCCGGGAGCAGTACCGGCAGGAAACGCCTTAAGCCGGATCGGCGCTCCGCTCCGGGCAGCGCAGACCGGTCATTCAGATCGTTTGGAGGGTTGCGAAAAGCTTTAGGCATGCTCAGACATCGCCGAAAGGAAAGCAAAAAAGCCGCGGCGTTAAAGTCCGCCCATGAACCTACTCTGCCACAACTGCCGGCATCTGGGCGGCAGGACAGGACGAAAAACGGGCGCTTCGCTAAACATTCGAAGCGCCCGCCGGGGATGAGACCAAACTGACGATTAGGTAAGGAAGACCATATCCATCAGGAAGAAGACCGGGAAGAGAATGCCGACCGACCAGAGCATGTAGCCAAAGAAGGACGGCATCTTAACGCCGCGTTCATTGCAGATCGCAACCGTCATGAAATTCGGTGCGTTGCCGATGTAGGTCACCGCTCCCATGAAGACCGACCCCATCGAAATGGCCATCAGCGTCTGAGCATCCGTGGTCATGAGCACTGCAGGATCACCGCCCGCCAAATTGAAGAAGGCGAGGTAGGTCGGCGCATTGTCAAGGAACGCGGAGAGCGATCCCGTGAGCCAGAAGAAGAACGTGTTGTTGAAGCTCCCGTCGGCATTGGTGACGAGCGCCACGAGCGACGCAAAGGCGCCGTCGTGACCTGCACGCAGCATTTCGAGCACCGGCACGATGCACACGAAGATGCCGAAGAAGAGCTTGGCAACCTCCAGAATCGGGTCCCATGTGAAGTGATTGGCCTCACGCGTAGCCTTGGCGGTAAGCATGAGCGAAAGCCCCGCGAGCGCCAGGAAGCAGAGATCACGAACGATCGACTCGAGCGCAAAGTGCACGTTCAGGAACGTGAATTCAATGCCGGAGCGGCTGAAGCCCGAATAAAGCACAGCACCGATGATGCCGGCCAAAAGGAGCACATTGATGCCGCCCTCAATGGCAAAGGCCTTGGTTTCCGCCGGCGCCTTGAAGCCGTCGGCCACATCTTTCTTAAAGCAGGCGCTGTCAATGAGGAAGTAAATAAAGAGCAGTACGCCCGAGCACAAGAGCCACGGCAGCATCAGGTGTTCGGCCGTCCAGAAGAATCCCACGCCCTTCAGGAAGCCCAGGAACAAAGGCGGGTCACCGAGCGGCGTGAGCGCGCCGCCCACGTTTGCCACGAGAAAGATGAAGAAGATGAAGGTCTGCATCTTGCGGGTGCGGCCGGCGTTGGCTTCAATCAGCGGGCGAATGAGGAGCATTGCCGCCCCCGTCGTGCCCATGAAGTTAGCGAGCACAGCACCGAGCCCCAAAAACGCCACATTGACGATCGGACGGCCCACAAATGAGCCGCGGACGTGAATGCCGCCGGCTACGACGAAGAGCGATCCCACAAAAATGATGAAGGGAACATAGTCGGCCAAAAGCACGTGGACGATAGCGTCAGTACCCACGGAAAAGCCGAGGACGGCGCAGAGCGGTACGGCACAGCAGAGCGCCCAGAACACCGCAACTTTGCCGAAATTTTTGTGCCAGAAATGCGGCAGGAACAATGGACAGAGCGCAATGGAAAGCAGGATCCCGGCGAAGGGAACGGCCCACGTTAACCCAAGCGAACTGCCGTCGATGCCTGCCGCATGGGCCGGTACGGCGGTGAGCGCGCCAAGCGCGAGGATTGCGGCAGACATGCGCGCAGAGGAGAGAAGCGTCACGAGATACTCCAATCTTTTTCTTGTCGGAAGATGCGGTTTCGCCGGTTAGGGATGCGAAACGCACCAGTGGAATTTGGTCTGCCCAGGGCAAAGAAATTGGAGATTGGTAAACAAAAGAAGTGTTTCCTACCTTGCAACCCCTTTGTCCGCTTCTCTTGACGGGACTGGGCGCACCGGAAAGTACCTTACACCGAAAACGATGTTAACGGCATGCAGGATGATTGTTTTTGCGACGAAGAGGCCAAAAAAGAGGTTCGATTTTTCAACCGAACCTCTTTTTCGAGCTTAAGCGCTCGCAAAACGGGAAGCGTCCAGCGCCGCCCAAGAAACCTCTGCACGCCGCTCAGAAAACATTTCAGTAAGGAAAGACTCTCAAAAACCCGCCTGAAATCCTCTCGAACCGCAGCAGAGACATTTTGGAGCGCCGCAGCGCCGCTGCCCGCTTATGCCCCCTTAGAACGTGTGGCGGATACCGGCATAAATAGTCGCCGTCGAGGGATCGTGATCCTGATGGCTCAAAGACGCATCCTTATCCACACTGTCCTTATAGTAGGCAGCAACGGCATAAACATTCGTGCGGCGGCTCAAGTCGTAGGTGTAGCCCACCGAGGCGCCGTAGCGGGAAAGTTCCGTTTTGCCGAGAGCATCACTGCCGTCCGCATCTTTAGCGTCCGTGTAGCCGACGGCGAACAAAGCCTTGCCGCCCAGCACCGGAGCATCCATGCCGGCCAAAATGCTGTAGCCTTTAAACGCCTTGCCGCTGAAATAGCTGCCAAAGGACGCATAGGTATCCATCGTGTCCTTCTGATCAGCCGCAACCGTGGCGTCATTGGCGAGCATGTTGTCGAAATACTGACCGCTCAAATAGGCCTTGGCAACGCCAAAGTCATAGGAGCCGCCCAGCGTCACGGTCAATGCGTCGTCCAAATTGCGGCTGGTGCCGCCGTAGGTATCAATCTTGCTCGACCAGTTGTAGCTGTCAACCACGGCCGTCACGTCGAGCGAACCCACCTTGTAGTTGGCGCCCAAAGCGTAGTAGCGGTTGGCCGAGGCCTTGCCTTCGGTTTGTCCGAGCGGCGTATCCTGCTTGGTATTCATATCAAACGAATACTGCGCGTAAGCCGTGAAGCCCGCGAAAGTCGGCGTCTTATAGGTCACCGTATTGTCTGCACGAGCATTGCCCACAAAATAGGTGCCGTTTTCCACCGAACCGCCCCACGAAGTGCCAAAGGGCGTCATGCCGCCGAGCAGACCGTACGTGCCGTTGCCCGAACCCAGTGTTCCCATGCGGCCGAAAGCCACTTCACCGAAGTCGCCGGAGAGATAAACGCGCGCTTCACGGCCGAACAAGCGGCTGTTGTAGCCGAGGCTGCCGGTATCCGCATCAAAGCCGTTTTCGAGCTGGAAGCCGACCTTGAGACCGTTGCCGACGTCTTCAGCCCCCTTAATGCCAAAGCGCGAGCCCGACTGGGAGCCGGACTTCATTTCAAGCTTGTCAACGGCATCGACGCCGCTCTGGTCGGCGTCGACGTGAGAATACTTAAGCCCCAGGTCCACCACGCCGTAAAGCGTCACATCGGCTGCATATACCGCGCCAGCGGCCATAGTGCCGAAAGCACCTGCAACTGCGAGCGCTGCAATGGTTTTCTTGAACATGGTTATGTTCCTTCTTTATTTTCCTGACATTTCAGGGATTGCTGTAGGCACGTCCCGCAGCAGCGCACCTTGCCGCACAAACCAAACAGCTCGGTAGCGGCTGCATGCGGGACGTTTTCTTTTCGATGCCGCGGGTCCGCAGACAGGTCCGCGAGCAGTCATCGATAGAGGAGAGATTACTCAAATCAAATGTAAAGTTATGTAGCTAACTACTAAATGTAGTCGAATAAAAATTTGCTTGCACTTTTGCAATAATTGTTTCTCCAACAAACCAGGTACCAAAATTCATCGGCGTCCAACAAAGAGAGGCTTCGAGCATAAATCCATAAAAGAATTTAGATTTTGGTATGTCAAAAAACGGAGGAGTTATCCATGGAGCTGCAGTACGCACAGCCGCCTTCACACGAAGACATTCTTCGCGTCATTCGACGCAATCTGAATACCGAACCGAGCTGCGAAAAAGTGTCCTGCATCGAAATGTCGTTTCTGCTGCAGATGGTCGATCTGGAACGCCGCAACATGGTTTTTTCCAATCTCACCAAAAGCACCGGCGTCACGGAAGGCAAATTTGCACTCCTGATGGTGCTCCATGATGCGGGGATGCCGCTCCCCGTCGGGGAGCTGGCCGCTCGTCTGAGAGTGAGTACGCCCACGGCCTCAACCATGCTGCAGCGCATGCTGGTGAGCCCGGAAAAGCTCATCGTCAAAACGCCCTCCGCCACGGATGCGCGCTCAACGCTCATTGCGCTCACCGATGCCGGTCAGAAATATCTCACAGACCTGCTTCCAGGCCACTTCCAGCGCGTTGAAGCATTCGCCTCTGTTTTAAGTCCCGAAGAACGGCTTGAACTCATCGGACTCCTGCGTAAGCTCCTCGTCCGACGGTAAAAAAGCAAAGCCGACGCTGCAGCTCATCCGCAGCGCCGGCTTTTTTTGAGCCGTGCTTAATTTGAAAAGTAAGCACTTACTTCAATCCTTTGGCTGCAGCCGTCGGGTCATCCATGTGAAAGACCTGGCGCAGATACCGCACATAGCTTTCATCTTCACACATGCTCTTTTCGGGCGAATCGGAGATCTTTGCCACGGGCTGGCCATTGCACTGCGTCATCTTGATGACCACGTTGAGCGGTTCTGGTCCGCGGTCATTCATCAGGTTGGTGCCGATGCCGAAACCGAGCCGCACGCGGCCGTTGAAGCGGCGCCAGAGTTCGAGCACGCGAGGGATGTTGAGACCGTCGGAGAAGATCAGAAGCTTGGTTCTCGGATCACACTTATTCCGGCTCCAGTGCTCAATCATCTTTTCGCCCCAGAGGAAGGGGTCTCCGGAATCATGACGGGCGCCGTCAAAGAGCTTGCAGAAATACATGTCGAAGTCTTCAAGGAAGGGCTTCATGCCGTAGACGTCAGAAAGCGCAATCCCCAAGTCGCCGCGATACTCTTTGGCCCACTGTTCGAACCCGAAGACCTGCGTGTCGCGCAGACGAGGGCCAAGCGCCTGACAGGCCTGAAGGTATTCGTGCGCCATCGTGCCGAGCGGAATGAGACCAAGTTCCTTGGCAAAAAGCACGTTTGAAGTGCCTGAAAGCCGACTGCCGAGACGCTCTGAGAGGCGCTCAATCACCGCTCGCTGCCACTCCCGCGAAAAGCGCCGGCGCGTGCCGTAGTCGGAGATATGGAGATCCTCAGCATGAGGTTCATTAAGAAGCAGATCAATCTTAGCGTCGAGCCGGCGGCGCCCCTCGGCGTCAGAAAGTCCGGGATAGGTGCGGCGGAAATACACCTCGTTGACGATCGCGAGCACCGGGATTTCAAAAAGAATCGTATGAAGCCAGGGACCCTTGATGCGGATATCAATGCCGAAAGGCCGCGACGGATCGCGCTCCACCGTGATGTACTTGCGCTTGAGGTGAAAGAGACTCAGAAACTCAATGAAGTCCGACTTCATAAAGCGCAGATTGCCCAAATATTCGAGCTCGTCGTCTTTGAAGTAAAGACTGCAGAGGTGGTCAATCTCCGCATTGATCTCATCAATGAAGGGCGACAAGTCGATGTTTGGCGTGCGGCACTTGAAGCGGTAGGACACTTCCGCCGCGGGAAACTGATGCAGCACGCACTGCTGCATCGTGAATTTATAGAGGTCCGTGTCGAGAAGCGACTCAATGATCATGTGCGGCCTCCTTGGCCGGTAGCGCTTTAGAGCCTTGAAGTCTACTCGTCCGGCACATTCAAAACTGCATCCTAGATGGGAAAGCAATTCAAACTGTACGAACAGAACCTCATTTTTTTTGGGTTTGCACCCAAAGCTGAGAGCGCGCGAAAATCATCTTTAACGAAGTCCGTCGTTTTCAGGAGCCCGATGCAGCTCGTCTGCAGGCCCTTGAAGAGACAAGAGCGAAAACATTCCGGCGGACTCAGCTCGGAATCACAATGGAGACGCCGCCGTGATGCAGTCCCTCACCATCATTGCAGAAGTTGCCGACGGCATCGGCATGTTCGGATTTGCCGTCGCCGGACTTTTCGCCTCTGCCGGCCGCCGCATTGATCCCGTCGGCGTTTTTGTGAGCGTCTTTACCACCGCTTTCGGCGGCGGCATCATCCGTGACATTCTTCTGGATCTGCGGCCTTTTTACTGGCTCTCGCACCCGCAGTGGATCTGGATGACGCTCGGACTCACCATTTTGGCCCCCGTCATCGTGCGCCGCGTGCAGCGCTTTTGGCAGCGGCGCATTCTCCTCTGGGCCGATGCCGTCGGGCTCGCCTTCTTTGCCGTCGGCAGCTGCGCGACAAGCGACCGGTTGGGTCACCCCTTGATTGTGAGCGTGCTGATCGGCGTGGTGACAGGGGTTTTCGGCGGCATGCTCCGCGATGTTTTCTGTGCAAAGCTCCCCTCTGTGCTTTCCAACGAAGAGCCTTACGCTTCCGTCGCCTTCGCGGGCTGCTGGGTATACCTCGGTCTGGTGCACGCCGAACTCGTGCCGGCAGACATCGCACTTTGGGGCTGCTGCGCCCTCATCATGATCGTGCGCATGGCGAGCTTTCGCATCCCCTGGATGAAAGTGCGGTATTAAAGCTGCCGAGCGCCTCAAAGACTGACGCGCTCAGCAACGCCGCTGCCGCGAGGTTCGCTCAAGGCACGCTCAAAGCGCCTTGACGCGATCCACCGGCAGTCCCGGATCCACCACAATGGCCTTGAGACCGCGGGCCTCAATCGCCTTTTGCCCGCGTTCGGTGCAGATAATGTTGGCATTCTTGCCGAGCACTTCGCCCTTAAAGAGGACCTTGCGTCCTTCGACGAAAGACATCTTCGGCGTCTGCGCGGCGTAGTCATAAATGGTGATGTCTGCGTCGGCGCCGACCGAGAGATGCCCCTTATCCTTAAGCCGCAGCATGCGGGCAGGATTGAGCGACGTCTTCTGAGCAAACTCGGTAAGCGTGAGCACATCGAGCTTAACGAGCGACAGTCCCTGCGAGAGGATCACGTTTCTCGGAATGCACCCGCCGTCGGTAGAAATGGCATCCACCACAAAGGCGCCGTCGGGGCGCTTGACCTGTGCGAGCAGAATGCGCGGAATCGGCGGATTGATGTTGAAGCTCCCGCCCACGTCCGTGTTGTGGGACTCCCAGAGCTTCACTGCATCTTCGCCCGTCATGAGGTCGGAGTACCCGCCCGCGTCATAGACCGCAAAGGCCTTGTGCGCGAGGAGCGCCTTGCGCACGCCGTCGCGGTCTTCGGTAAAGCCAAAGTGGCGCAGGCAGTTGCCCGTCACCTTGGACTGGATCTTGCCGTCTGGACCGCAGGTCAGACGTGTGCCGTTCTTGGGCGAAATATAGCTTTCACTGAAAATATTCGGGTTGGCATTCAAGAGCTCCACTGCCGTGCGCGCCTCGTCGATTTCATTTTTAATGGCGCCGCGGCAGTAGGCATTGATGTGCGCGAGATGGAGCGGATAACCGTCGGCCATCTGCACCGCCTCGATCATGCCTTCCAAATTGGAGCCGTGCGCACTCGTGCCGGCATGCCAGGCCACATAGGCACGGCGCTCAAGTGCGGTTTTAATGAGCGTGGAGGAGACTTCTGGCGTCAGCGGATAATGGCCGCCCAAGAGCTTCACCCCGAGCGCACCTTCGGCGAGCGACTTGTCGATCAGCTCCACCATTTCCGCCTTGGAGGGCGCATTGGTTTTAAAGGTAAAGGGCGGCGACGCAAACTGCAAAATGGCCGTATTCAACCCCGCCCCGTACTGCGGCGTCTTCTCGAGAATATCGTCCAAGGGACCAGCCATGTCGAGACACGTCGTCACGCCGTTCATCGCGAGCATACGCGGTCCGTAAGGCGACCCCCACATACTGCCGAGATGCACGTGACTGTCGATGATGCCGGGCTGGAGCACCCATCCGGAAACATCAATGACTTCGCGGGCGGGACCGGTTAAATCCGGTCCCACTGCAGCGATTTTGCCGCCTTCAACAGCAACATCGTTCACGCCGTTGACGCCGTTAAGCGGGTCAACCACATGAGCACCTTTGAGCAAAAGATCGTACATGGACGCTTCTCCTTATTTGATCAGCTCGTCGTGAGGTCCTAAAGCCGCCCCCAAAAAAGCGGCGGGGTCGCCCTCCACTATTGCAGGATCTGAGGCGTTACGCAATGAAGCTTTATGCGGGCAAGGTCATCCGCACCTGCTCCCGGAGAGAGATCCAATCCGCCTTTGCCTTTGAACACTGTTCTTTTTCGCAAAATGCGCCCGCGTCCGTGACCATTTCAGAGCGCTCTAAGCCCTTTCAAGCGGCTCGAAAGCCCTCAATATCGGCGAGGAGCTCCTCTGCGCGCTGCCAGCGCGGTTCCGCCCGCAGCGCTTCCATTGAGAGAACACTTTCGGCCTCATCGGGCAAGAGGCGCGCCAGCCGCTCGTCAAAGGCAGGCGTTCGGCTCCACTCAAGACCCGCGAGCATTTCGTCGGCCTCTTCGGGGTGATTGCAGTGCAGCACCATGTCGCAGCCCGCGGCCAGCGCCTTTTGTGCACGAACGAGCGGCGGCTCGTCGCCGCAGGCGCCCTTCATAGACAAATCATCCGAGAAGATCAGCCCGCTGAAACCGAGCTCCTCGCGCAAAATGGTCTTCAAAAGCCTCGGAGAGTAAGTGGCCACCTCTCCGTCAAAGCACTGATAAGCCACATGCGCGGTCATGATGCTTTCGAGCTCGAGTGCCAAACCGCGATAGATCGAAAGATCACGCCGAATTTGCGCTGCCGAACGATTGTCGGTCGGGCAGGCAACATGGCTGTCGGCCTCGGCCCAGCCGTGACCGGGAAAATGTTTGCCGCAGTTGGCCATACCGGCGAGCCGCAGTCCGGACATGAGCGCTCGGGCATTGCGTTCGACTTCATGGCGCTCTGAACCGAGCGAACGATTGCCGATCACGGCGGAGCGTCCATAGTCGATGTCGAGCACCGGTGCAAAAGTCATGTCGACCCCCGCAGCGCGAAGTTCACTCGCGAGCACGTAGCCCGCGGCCGCCAAGCGTGCCTGAGCCTGATCACCGGCAGCACGGCAGCCATAGACGGCACCTCAGTGAACCCTTCGCGGAAACGCTGCACCCGACCGCCCTCGTGATCCACGGTGATCAGAATCCCGGGGCGCACGGCATGAATGGCGCCGCAAAGCGCACGAAGCATTTCCGCCGATGTGAAGTTGCGGGTAAAGAGAATCACCGCCCCGGTCATCGGGTGTTCCAGCCGCCGAATTTCGTGTTCAGTGAGAACGGTGCCGGCAATATCGACCACAACAGGGCCGAGCGTATGTGCAAGAGCGAGCTTCTTCGGCGTAAGCATGACGGAGATTCCAAAAGATAAAGCGCCGGCTTTGGGTGCAAAAGACCAAAGCCGGCAGAGTACGGGCGGGCAAAAGAGGAACGCTGCGTGCGCCGCTTACTCCTGCGGGAACACGCGGGGCTTTGCTGCCACGCGGTCGAGCAGTTCGTTATAGCGGCGAATCGTTTCGGCAAAACCGAACTGGAGCGCTTCAACCGTGAGCGCATGGCCGATCGACACTTCCTGAATGTTGCCGCAGGCCGTGAGGAGCTTCTCGAGATTTTCAAGCGACAGGTCGTGACCGGCATTGACGCCGAGCGCAAGCTCATCGCATAAAAGCGCACTGTCAACGTAGGGCTGCAGGATATCTTCTTCGAGCGCCGTGCCGTAGGCTGCGGCGTAACCCTCCGTATAAAGCTCAATGCGGTCGGACCCCGTCTCCTTGGCCCAGCGGGTGAATTCGGGTTCGGGATCCATGAAGAGACTGACGCGGCAGCCGTAGGACTGCGCTTCGGCCACGACAGCAGCCAGCTTTTCGCGCACCTCGGGGTTATTGAATTCAAAACCGTGGTCAGAGGTCTTCTGATCAGCGGCATCGGGCACAAACGTCGCCTGATGCGGACGAATCTCCTTGAGAATCGGCATCAGATTTTCAAACGGATTCCCTTCAATATTGAATTCACGGCCCGGATAGGCATCCACGAGCGCCTTCAGGGGTGCCAAGTCCGTTCGGCGGATATGACGCTCATCGGGACGAGGATGAACGGTCAGGCCGGCAGCGCCCGCCTCGAGCGCAATGCGCCCGAAGAAAACGGGGTCAGGCCAATTGCCTTCACGAGAATTGCGCACCAGCGCGACTTTATTGAGATTGACGGAAAGCTGCGTCCGAATCATGGAAGTGCACCCATTGAAAATAGAAAAGGGAATCTTGCCGCCGAGCAGAATAGCACGCGGCCTGCGCGGCATAACTCAGCCATTCACCGGATCGCCATCAATTCGGCATCAATTCAAAATAAACACATTGACCGAACGAGAAAATCCGCGTATTCAGAGTTTTTTGAGGTCAGCAAGGAGACGCCGGCTGCGCAGCGGCCGACCTTCCAGATGAAGATCGATGGCGGTCTTAAGCAGTTCGCGAAGCCGCTTCATCTCGCGGGGACTGAGCGCCGCAATATGGCTTTTGCGCTCCGCAGATCCGCAGGCAGCAGCCGCCGCGACCGTTTTAGGCCACAGCATGGAAGCAAAAGGCAGATTGGCAGCGTCTTCGGGCGTCCCCTCTACGCCCTTCAAGGCGCCTTCGGGGGTGAGGAGAAACCACTCGGCGCCCTTTTGCAGATCACGATCCTCGAGCGCCAGGCCCCAGCCGCAGTGCGCCAGAAGCTCCGCTTCAAAAGAGCGCAGCCCCGTCTGCCGCACAGCCGGATCCTCGTCTGCCAACGCAGAGAGCACGTGCACATAGCTCTGAAAGAGGCCCGGATGGACGTCTTCGCGCTCCGTGAGGCGAAGCACCAATTCGTTCACATAAAAGCCCGAGAGAAGCGCCTCGTCCCGAAGTGCCGCAAGCGCCCCGAGCCACTCGGCCTGCGTAAGCACCTTGGCTTCTTTTTTGCCCGTCCAAGTAAGGGCGAGCGGCGAAAAGGGCGTTAAGAGCCCTCTTAAATTGGATCCCGGCCGTTTGGCGCCCCGCGCCACCAGAAAAACGCGGCCGAAATGGGCAGTCAGCACGTCGACCACCATGCTCGATTCGCTCCAGGGACGCGCATGAAGCACAAACCCGGGTTCCCGCTGCGGCCTTTGGCGGCGCCTCACGCCGCTGCGGCCGCCCGAGGCGCCCAGCGCCTCGGTGCGGGCGAGTTCTTCAAGAATGGCCTCGGCAGCGCGGCCTCTGGCTACAACGCCCTCAACGGTAGCGCTTTTGCTCGAAGCGAGCACTTCCTTTTTGCCGTCAGGGAGCCGCGGAAGGTCAAGGAGCGCATCATCTCCCCATCGGCCTTCAGCCTGCTCGGCATCGAGTGAAGGGGACGGCGCAGCTCCATCGTCCGCACCCGCCGACGTCAGCATGCTGCCCTCCGCCAAGGCGTCAGCGCCGCCCACGGCATCCATGGGCGGCGGCAGGCTGGGATCGGGCTGCGGCGCATCAGCGGTCACGCTCGTCGGACTCCTTTTCGGCTGGCGGCAAGCCGCGGCA
>ERZ780228.1793-NODE-1793-length-12240-cov-5.554288_pt1 | contig 12240 bp, 10 predicted proteins | sample MGYA00511015_ERZ780228 | MGnify/ENA primary metagenome ERZ780228 (study PRJEB29588, sample SAMEA2161897) | human gut metagenome | biome: human gut; feature: human-associated habitat; material: faeces | place: Denmark | collected 2008/2010 ...
AAACACGCTTTGCGAGTTTCTCGAGTTATCGCGGTGCTCGTCAAATCTGCATGCAGGCATGCGATTTTTCTCGCTACTCACGTAAACAAACAATATAGCCATCAAAAAACGACAGCTATATTGTAATTCCTTTTTTGCAAAAGCTCAACCTCTATTTTATTACCTGCTACCAGCATCTGCGGCAGCGTCTGTAACGGCATCTGCGGTAAAACATCTCATGAAACAGAAGAATTTCCGGAGCATCCATGTCTTCCCGGTTTTCCCCAAGTCCCGCCTTATCACGGATTCTCTTACAAATCTGCCGCAGCATCAGCCGATCCGGATACTCGTCAAACATGAGACTTCCCTCATATTCCATCTTATCGCATTCTTCTTCCACCAGTTCCTGTACTTTTCTTATCTCCATCGGATACATCTCTTTCATGCGGTCTAAATCCCTCTGATATTCTAGCTCCGTCATGTAAAGATTCTGGATTGGATTTGTCATATAAAAGGGCTGTTTGCCCGGCATCTGCTGCTGTTGCATCTTAAAGAAAATATCCTGATTATAATCCAATGTTTCCTTCTCTCCTGATTCTCATCAGTATAATATATGCAGGAGAGACTGTTTGTTGACGGCAAAAATGCTGTTATCTGTTTGTTTCCAACGACATCAGAAATAATACCGCTGTCAGTTCCTTTGGGAACATGGCATGCAGTTTCAGAATTTCTTTTGACGTCAGTGTGTCCTGTTGTGCCGCATAATATGCAGCCGCAGCCACCAGCATTTCTTTTCCAAAGTTTTTAACCTCTGCAATCAGTCCTGCCGGCTCCCTTAATTTATGTGCAATGATACATTCTGTCACCTGTCTCAACTCTGCATCTGCCAACTTCTTATGAAGTGTTTCCACAAAATGTTCCATGGAATATTCAATTGCTGCATCTACATCAAATACCTCTCCACAGATTTCTGCCGCTGCAAGGAAATATTCCCTCGGTGACATTTTCTCCTTTTCACTTCGTTCTGCCAGAAGTGTATGTACTTTATTAAATTCGCTTTTCTTAGCAAAACGTTTTACCGGCATTTCATCCCTGACCAGTAAATCCAGTTCTGTCATCCGATACAAAAAGTGATCCATTGCCCTGCGGTATTTCTCCATGGATTCCTTTTCAAAGGTATATACATAGCCATAATATTTTCCATAAACCTTCATGGTATCCTGGTATCCCATTCTGGCATTTGCCATTAAAAGAGCATGGTCAAAATTCATCATGGTTCCAAGGGAGCGGCTTGGCTTGATATAAGTTACATACGGCCGCTTGGCATAGGCATCGTGTGCCGGTGATGTATGTAAATCAACAGCAATAATCTGCTGTGCTCCCATTCGGATGGCAAGGTCAATTGGAAGATTATCATAATAGCATCCATCCAGATACGTTGTCTCTCCGATTTTATGCATCGGGAATAATGGAAAAATTGCAGAAGATGCCAGAATATAATCTTTCATAAGTCCTTCCGGAATGTCACGCTTTGTCAGTTCGCAGGGTTTTAAAGACGGAAATTCCACCGTAACCAATCCAAAATCTGTCTTTGATTTCCGAATCTTATCCTCTTCTATCAGTGTTTCAATAAAAGCAGTAAAAGGTGAAATATCTGCACCTTTATTCTTTACATATTTTTTCAGGAATGGACCAATTGCCTCTCTCTGGTCATACATGCCCTCTATGGTATCCGTCAGATTGATTCCATCCTCCATCATATCTTCCATGGTTATGGTGCTCCATAGTTCATAAGCCCTGTCATAATCTCCCGTTGCCATTAAGGCTCCGTTAATGGAACCTATGGATGTTCCGGTTACAATCTGATAATCGATGCCAAGTTCATTTAATGCTTTCCAGACTCCCAGTTCATAAGAGCCTTTCGTACCGCCTCCACTTAATGCAATTCCACGTTTCATATAAGTCCTCCTCCGGTTATCTCCCGGCTTCTGCCTTTCTTTTAAGAAAGCCAGACTGTCAGTTTCTCTCCATTGAATGCGAACTCATTTTTACGTCCTTTGTAACATACCACAAATTTCTTATATACTTTTTCATAACCTTTATGCAGCATCCGGACCGTTAATGTCTCATCCTTTGTGACGGTCATCTCATATTCATTATATACACCATCCTGATATGTAAAATCTTCTCCGTTATCCTGATAATGCACATAACGGTCTTCTCCCGGATATACATCAAGAATCAGGGTATCCAGTTCAATCTCTCCCACATACTGCATCGGTTCAAAACATGGGATAATGCTTCCTGCTTTTACAAAAACCGGGCATACATCAAGAGGTGCGTCTTTTACAATATACTGCTTTCCGGTATATTTTTCCCTTGTATCATAGTCATACCAGGTTCCCTCCGGCAGATACAAAAGCTTCTTCGTCATTCCCTGCTCTACTACAGGAGCTACCAGCATATGCTCTCCAAACAGGAATTCTCCATTGAGATTCCAGGTTTCTTTATCTTTCTCATAATGCAATACCAGTGGACGGATTACCGGCATACCATTCTGCTCCGTCTCATGGAATAAATCATAAAGGTATGGCAGTAATTTATAACGAAGTTCAATATATTTCCGGTTAATATTTAATGTCTCTTCTCCGAAAAGCCATGGCTCCTGTCTGGTAGAACCCTTGGAAGAATGATTTCGGAACAACGGTGAAAAACAGCCGACCTGTACCCATCTTGACAACAGCTCCGGCGTCACATCTGCACCGAATCCACCTACATCTGTTCCGATAAATACCATACCGGATAATCCCAGATTGCACATCTGCGGAATTGCCATCCGCAGGTGCTCCCACAGGCTCTGATTATCTCCTGTCCATGCTGTGGTATACTTTTGGGAACCACTGTAACAGGCACGGGTGATTACAAATGGTCTTCTGCCGTCCTGCTTCTTCAAGCCTTCATAGGTAGCCTTTGCCATCAGATGTCCATAGACATTGTGCATCTGGCCATGGTCACATGGTCTGTCTTCGTCTGTAAATACGACATCTTCCGGCAGTTCTCCACGAAAGCTTGCCGGCTCATTCATATCATTCCATACACCGCGGACTCCTAAGTCCACAAGATATTTCTGTTTCTCTCCCCACCACTGTCTTACCTTCGGATTTCCAAAGTCAGGGTATACCGCATCTCCAGGCCATACTGCATTTACATAGGTATCCCCTTCCGGTGTCTTGGCAAAATATCCCTGCTCCATGCCTTCATCATACATATCATAACCTGGGTCTAATTTGACACCCGGGTCAATGATAGTAACAATTTTAAATCCTTTTTTCTTTAAATCTGCAATCACTTCACCAGGCCTGCCAAAGTCCTTTTCATTCCAGGTAAAGACCCGGTAGCCATCCATATAGTCAATATCCAGATGAATCGTATCAATCGGAATCTTTAATGCACGGTATTTATCCGCAATTGCGCGGATTTCTGCGGAAGTCTCATATCCCCAGCGCGACTGATGATAGCCTAATGTATAAAGCTGCGGAAGCGGTGTTCTTCCGGTCAGATAAGTATAATCAGCTACAACCTCCGGCATATTATCCCCGGCAATAAAATAGTAATCCAGATTGCCACGGTCTGAGCCAAAGAAATAGTATTCCTTATTTTCTTTTACCAGATCAAAATAAGTCTTACAGGTATTATCAAAAAAGAGTCCGTATACGCAGCTTTCACGCAATGTTATAAAAAATGGAATGGATTTATACAATGCTTTAAAGGCTTCCGTATGTGCTGCAGGATTATCTGTATTCCACATCTCATAATCATAATTCTTCTTATTTAATACACCTGCTTTATCACCAAAGCCATAGAAGGCTTCGTCTCCTTCCATGCGTTTCACCGCCTGTACATGGTAATTCTTATCTGTTGCCTGCGGCACCTCATGTCCCTCTGCTTTTAAGAATTCGATAAATTTCTCACTAATCTGTGTTGCAAATTTCCTTCCACCACGATAGTCCGCACAGAGAAGCTGTCCATTCACATCATAAAAATCCACCATAAAATTATCATATACGCGTATGATTAATTTTGCAGTCCGAACCTCAAGATAATCAATTCCTTCCTGCACATCAAAATGTATATGCTTTGACTTTTCTCCCTCGATGGCTTTTGAACGATGTTCCTCACATTCGAACGGAACAAACACATTTACAATGTTATCTGTCAGAACCTCTAAACTTCCCTTGCCATATTCAAATGCAAAATGAATGATTCCATTCTCCACATAATAAGATTTTCTTTTTCCCAGCATACTTTTTCCTCCGCTTTTGCTTATATTAGCAGTAATGTACCTCCCACTATCATAAGTAATCCAAAGAATGCCTTTGGCTGTAGTCTTTCATTTAAAAACACAGATGAAAATACAATTGTAACTACAATGCTTAGTTTATCAATCGGCACCACTACGCTGGCTTCGCCCAGCTGCAGCGCCCGGTAATAACAAAGCCAGGATGCTCCGGTTGCTATTCCGGATAAAATCAGAAACATTCCATCCCGGAAGGTCATACTCCGGACCTGTTTCTGTTTCTTTGTTACAAATACTACCACCCATGCCATAACAAGTACCACTCCAGTACGATATGCCGTTCCAAGATTGGAATTCACACCATCTATTCCCACCTTGGCAAGGATGGACGTCAGACTGGCAAATACTGCCGACAGCAGTGCATAGATAAGCCACGCCCGGCTCTTTGTGCCACTGCTTTTCTTTCTGGTAATCATGAGCATCGTTCCAACGCCAATCAATACCATGGCAATGATTTTCTTCTCGTTCAGTCCTTCATTTAAGAAAATGACTGCCAGAATCATCGTCAGGATTGTACTGGATTTATCAATCGGTGTTACTTTATTTACATCTCCTAGCTGCAATGCCCGAAAATAGCAAAGCCAGGATGCCCCGGTCGCTATTCCGGATAATGTAAGATAAATTAACATCCGCGTTCCTATACTTCCGATTGGAGTATAAGATCCGGTAAGCCGTACCATAATCCATGCAAAAATCAATACTACAATCGTCCGGATTGCTGTTGCAAGATTCGAGTCTATTTTCTTAATTCCAACTTTTGCCAATATTGCCGTAATACCTGCAAAAAAAGCAGAGCCACATGCATATGCAAGCCACATATTTATTCCTCTTTTCTATTATCCTGGGAAAATTCTGTCTTAATCTGCACTGCAACAGACTTTATTTTTACCACCCACTTTTGCATCGTTCAAATACAGATGCCACTTCACTTAATATCCATACCCGTCATAATGTTTCAAATATTATCTTATTCCATTCTTCCGCCTCTTTCGGTATTTCTCTTCTCTTGTTTGTTCTTTCCTGCACCCTTCATTCCCCATACATATCCTATTTCAGAAATCCATTTACAATCTGCTCCTCTGCCTCTTTTTCAGACAGTCCCAGTGTCATCAGCTTAATCAGCTGTTCTCCTGCTATTTTTCCAATTGCTGCCTCATGAATCAATGCTGCATCGATATCATTTGCTGCAAGAGACGGAATTGCCTCCACCTTTCCATTGTCCATGATGATGGCATCACATTCTGTATGTCCGCTGCATGCATTATTACCACGAATATAAGAAACAAACTTCTGGTGGGAATCTCCCTTTGCTACCGAACGAGATACCACATTTGCACTGGAATGTGCTCCATTTAAATCTACCGTAAAATCTGTCTCTGCCTTCTGCTGTCCATGAGTCATAATACGTTCATGAATCACAAGGGACGCATCTTCTTTAAGGTCTGCTTCGGTTGTACGGATTGTGGAGTCTACTCCTTTAATCTGAACACTGTCCATATCCATGAATCCGCCTTCTTCCATGTGGATCACGGTAGTTGGATTTAAGACTCTGGCTCCATTTCCATCCCCTTCACCATAATGCTTTTCTACATATTTTACTTTTGCATTCTTTCCTATATAAAAGGTGTGTATTCCATCATGCTGTGATGTCTGGTCTCCGCAGTTGTGGATACCGCATCCCGCAATGATTGTCACATCTGCACCTTCCCCGATATAAAAATCATTATACACCAGGTCCTTTAAGCCGCTTTCACTTAAGATAACCGGAATATGCATACTCTCATTCTTTGTTCCCGGTTTTACATAGATATCAATTCCCGGCTTGTCCTTCTTAGTTACAATATCAATATTTGCAGTTGTATTTCTTGCCTCCAGTTTTCCGTTGTTGCGGATGTTATATGCGCCTTCCGGCACGCTGTGCAAATCTGATATCTCTGCTAAAAGATTCTTTTCTATACTGTCCATTTTCTCACCTTTTCCTAGACTAATTTTTCCATCAAAGTAGAGCAGGCTTCACTGCTGCCTAACAGCTTTGGAAGCACTTCTTCCCGGCTTCCGGCTGCGCTTACTTCTCCATCTGCAATTACAATAATCCGGTCTGCAATGTTTAAGATTCTCTCCTGATGTGAAATAATCAGAATCGAGCCATTGATTTTCTGATACATATTCTCAAATACCTGAATCAGATTGTTAAAACTCCAAAGGTCAATTCCTGCCTCCGGCTCATCAAATATGGATAATTTGGTTCCTCTTGCAATTATCATTGCAATCTCAATACGCTTTAGCTCCCCACCGGAAAGGCTGTCATTTACCTCCCTGCCAATATAATCCTTTGCGCAAAGTCCTACTTCTGAAAGATAGGAACATGCCTGGCTGATGGAAATATCTTTTCCCGATGCCAGTGTAATCAAATCCTTTACGGTCAATCCCTTAAATCTTACCGGCTGCTGAAACGCAAAGCTGATTCCCTTTCTTGCCCGTTCGGTAATGGATAATCCTGTAATATCCTCTCCATCCAATAAAATCTGTCCGGAAGTTGGTGTTACTATTCCGGCAATCAGCTTCGCCAGCGTGGATTTACCTCCACCGTTTGGTCCGGTAATTGCCACAAACCGGTCTTCTATCTTCAGATTGATATTTTTTAATATTTCCTTGTCTGCTGTTTCATCATTTACCTGAAAACTAATGTCTTTTAATTCCAGCATTTCTCTTTCCTCACCTTACTGTCAGATTCACCTATCTGCCTCTCTGCGAACCTGGTTTTTATAAAAAAAGGATAGCACAAAATGGCTTATTTGCCAACTTCTTTCCCTTCTATTATACATTTTGGATTCTTTTTAATGAAATATTAATAAATTTTTATCGAGATTTACCGTTGTTTTTTTTCTTAAATAGATATATCCTTATTCAGTCAAAAGTAAATTATATGTAAAAAGTGTGTAATCTACTGGGAGGAGAACCATTATTATGAGAGAAAAACATTCTTTTTCAAGTAAGTGTAAGAACTTATTTTTTAAACTAAAAAACAAAATAAATACTTTTAAGAACCGGGAGAAGAAACCACATCCACACCTTGACCGTGCAGTTGTGATTATGAACAAATACTCTTTGGTATTCCATCTGTTACTGTCCTGTTTCCTCGTTCTGGTGATTGAATGTATTTCCAGACGAAATGTGCTTTCTGCATTTTCCTTTATTGCAGGACACACCATTGCTTACCTTTATAACTCATTTATTATTTTTGCAAGTTTATCCCTGGTCTATCTGATTCGAAGAAGAACACTTGCCCGTCTCTTAATCAGCGGCTTCTGGCTTTTCCTTGGAACCATCAATGGTGTTATTCTTTCCAAACGTGTAACTCCATTTGGTTTTACAGATTTGAAATGTCTGTCTGACTTATTTGCCATGCAGAACACCAAATACTTTACCTTTGGTGAAGCACTCGCCGTTATTATCGTAGTCGGTCTTTTCCTGCTTTTCTGTATCTGGCTTTTTATCAAAGGACCAAAATATCAGGGCAAAATCAACTGGATTGTAAGTCCGCTTATGGTTGCTGTTATCTTCCTGATGTTACCGGTAACTACCAAGGCAGCCCAGTCCAATAATATTGTTGCTTCCTATTTTGCCAATATTGCACAGGGCTATGAAAATTATGGTTTTGTCTACGGCTTCTCATCCAGCGTTGTTGACCGTGGTATGAGTAAACCGGACAGTTATTCCGAAGAGCGTATTGCCAAAATAGGGGCTTCCGTTCCGGAAGAAACTACCGAAGCTGCCGAAGATGCGCCAAATATTATTGTTGTTTTACTGGAATCCTTTGTAGATCCCTCTGATGTTAAGTTCTTACAGACTTCAGAAGATCCGGTTCCAAATTTTCACAACTTATTAAACAACTATTCTTCCGGTTACTTAAAAGTTCCTGTTGTAGGTGCCGGAACAGCCAATACTGAATTTGAAGTATTAACCGGTATGAGCATGCAGTATTTTGGTACCGGCGAATACCCATATAAGACTACTTTAAAAGAAATCGACAGTTGCGAAAGTATTGCTTCCGACCTTGGAAGTCTCGGCTATGGTACACATGTTGTACATAACAATGGTGGTAACTTCTACAGCCGTGCCAATGCCTTCTCCCTGATGGGATTTGACAGCTTCACCAGTAAAGAGTGTATGAACATTCAGGAGTACACACCACTTGGTTCCTGGCCAACCGATAACATCTTAATCAGTGAAACCTTAAAGGCTATGGATTCTACCCCTGACCAGTCAGATCTGGTATATACCATTACCGTACAGGGACATGGTGATTATCCTACTGAAAAGATTCTTGAAAATCCGGAAATTGCAGTAAGCGGTGCTGCAGATGAGGCTTCTAACAATCGGTGGGAATATTACATTAATATGATTCACGAAGTAGATAAATTCATCGGCAACTTAACCGAAGAGCTTTCCAAACGGGATGAAAAGACCATCGTGGTATTCTTCGGCGACCACCTTCCTACCATGGGACTGACCGATGATGATATGGTATCCGGTGACATTTTCAAAACCAAATATGTTACCTGGAACAACTTTAATTTACCAAAACAGGATGCTGACTGTGCTGCTTATGAATTATTAGCAAACATCACCAACCAGCTTGACATCCACAAAGGAACCATGTTCTCTTACATCCAGAGCCAGAAGGGTTCTGCTTCTTATGACGAGAACTTAGAGAATTTACAGTATGACCTTCTTTACGGAAAACGTTATGCTTACAACGGAACAGATAAATATCCAGCAAGTGATCTGGTTATGGGTATTGATGATGTAACGATTAACAGTGTATGGAAATCCGATGACAATAAGTTATGTATTTACGGCTCCGGATTTACTCCTTGGACGAAAATTTATGTCAACGGAGAGAAGGTATCCACTTCCTTCTTAGGAAGCACCATGTTAAAGATTAATCTTGACGACATTGAAGACGGCGATACGATTGTTGCTAACATTGTAGGTTCCAGCAGCACCATCTTCCGAAGCTCCAACGAGTTCCTCTATGAGGATCCGGATGTAGAACATACGGAAGAGCCTGCTACCGAAACAGAGCAGCCTTCTACTGATACAGAAGGTTCTACCCAGTCCACTGAGAAATCCACTGAGCAGTCCTCTGAAAAGTCTTTAAGTGGTGCCGGTACAGCAACTGACCAGTCTGTAGAGCATACAGTCAATACTCCACTGAAACAGAATTAAAAGTAAACTATGAGAAACACGCTTTGCGAGTTTCCCGCATAAACAGAACGCCCCGATGGGATGAATTCTTCTATCAGATTTCTCCCATCGGGGCTTTGTTATTTCTTTTATTTCACATAATTTTTGTCTACGTTGACCACGATATGATACTGTTCGCCCAGCTTTTCCTTTACCTGATGCTCCAGTTCTTTCAACACAGCTTCATCACTGGAACGGTAGCCAAATGGAATCACTACATCAAAGATAAGATTGGTATGGGTCGGTCCCTGAACCATACGGAAATCATGCATGGTAATGGTCTCATCAATATCCTTTAAAATACCTGTAACCGTTTCTTTTATCTCGGTCAGTTCCTTGCTTCCGGTAATCACCGGATCCATATGTATGACAGCCTCACAATTCAGTTCCCTTTTCAATTTCATTTCTACATTGTCTATCATATCATGTATTACAAGGATATTCATTTCTGCCGGCACTTCCGCATGTAGTGATACCATCAGACGTCCCGGTCCATAATCATGTACGACTAAATCATGAATACCGATAATCATTTTTTCTTCCAGCACCAGATGTTCTATCTCTTTTACGAATTCTTCCTCCGGCGGCTGTCCCAGCAGTGGATTTAAAGTCTCCTTCGCTGCATTAATTCCACCATATAAGATAAACAATCCTACCGCCACACCACAGTAGCCGTCAATATTGACTGACGTAAATTCTGCAATCAATGTGGTGATCAAAACTACAGATGTGGTAATGCTGTCGCTTAAGCTGTCCATGGCAGTTGCCCGCATAGCCGCTGAATTAATCTTCTTTGCGACTCTCCTGTTGTAGAAGGTCATATACAGCTTTACAGCAATAGATATCAGCAGAATCACGATAATTAATGCAGAGCATTCCGTTGCTTCCGGATGAAGAATCTTTCTGATGGAATCCTGTATCAGTTCCACTGCCATAATTAAAATAACTGCAGCAACCACAAGCCCGGAAACGTATTCCATTCTTCCATGTCCAAATGGATGCTCCGGATCCGGCTTTGCTGCTCCCAGTTTAAAGCCCAGCAATGTTACAATGGATGAGCCGGCATCCGACAGGTTATTAAATGCGTCCGCTGTAATTGCAATGGATTTACTGATGGTTCCCGCAATAAATTTTCCTGTAAATAATAATACATTTAGTAAAATACCTACAATACCACACAAAGTACCGTAGGCAAGCCTTACTTTCTCCGGCTTGTCATCTTCCCGGATAAATATCCGAGCTAATAATGTTATCATAAATCTTCTCCTTTTGCTCCCTTATTCGTTCCGCACTAATTCAATATTTTAAAATTCTTTAATGGCCAATACCGGAAAATCGCTTTTCCAAGTATTTTATCTTTCTTCACATAGGTATTGGTCCAGTATCTTCCATCATAGGAGTTATTCCGGTTATCTCCCATTACAAAATAGCTGTCCTCCGGCACTTCAAAGGTATATGGCCCTGTAGCTACCGTCCATGTCTCTTTGAGATAATCCTCCTCTAAGAGTTCTCCGTTGACATATACTTTACCATCTTCTATCTTTACCGTGTCTCCCGGGCAGCCAATGACACGTTTTACATAATTCTGGCTCTCATCATCCGGAAACTTAAAGATAATGATGTCTCCCCGCTCCGGTCCGGAAAACAGATATGACCATCGGAATCCAATCAGCTTATCTCCGGTCATGATTGTATTTTCCATGGATCCGGATGGAATCTCTGCATTAATTAACACAAAACGATTTAAAAACATAGCAATCAGCACCGCTGCTGCAATCGTAATTACCCAGCTTAGGAATTCCCCTGCCACAGAAGCTGCATTCTTTGTATCGGATTTTTTTCCTTTCTTCCTGCGTCTGCCGCCTTCTGAATATTCCTCTTCTGGTTCTTCTAATTCTTCCCGGTTGTCCTCTGACTCTTCCGGTTCTTCGCCATCCTCAAGTTCATCTATATATTCTAATTCTTCATTTCTTTCCTTTTTCTGCATCTAAACTGCCTCCGGTCTCTTTTCTTCCCGTTGTTCGTTCTATTATACTCCAAGCAGGGAAGAAATTCCACTGGAAATAGAGGCCTGGATGGCTTTGTATGAATAATCCGGAGTGAAATCCATCACCTGTCCGGCGTATGGAAATCAGAGTTCTGTTTTTTAGGGAATCACGATTCCGACAAACTTCATGCATTGCACAATATATTAACAAACTATACAAATTGTAAAATTCATATTCTTTTAGCAACTTTTCTTTGTCATTTGTTATATTTTCTAATTTATTTTCAATCCCCTCTGCAATTCTAAGCAGAAAGTCCAGATAGAAGTTGTCTGCTCTTTGTAATTTATTTAGATTTTCATTAATTTTCTCAACATCAACTACAAACAGCATTTCTATTTTTTGTGGAAAATCAAATAATTTTTTACATTCTGCAAGTTCTGTATGTAAATAACAAAAAAGGTAATCGTTCCATAATACTATTTCGTATTTTACTAAAGACTTCCTCACTACTAATGAATCAATATTGGTATAACACAACATAATTTCCGCAAATTACATATTTATAATCCGTCCGAAAGCTGACCCTCTTAGCAAGATCAGCTCCCATATACGGAAATTGCTGTATATTCTCAATTCGAGCATATATCTCCTGAATGGTCTTTACTG
>ERZ780228.1799-NODE-1799-length-12214-cov-3.650794_pt1 | contig 12214 bp, 6 predicted proteins | sample MGYA00511015_ERZ780228 | MGnify/ENA primary metagenome ERZ780228 (study PRJEB29588, sample SAMEA2161897) | human gut metagenome | biome: human gut; feature: human-associated habitat; material: faeces | place: Denmark | collected 2008/2010 ...
TAATAAACCAACAATTATATATGATGGTGGGCATAATGAACTTGCAATAAAAAACTTTATAAATTCTGTTAGTATGTATTATGAAGAAAATAAAAAAATATATATTATATCTTTATTAAAATCAAAAGATTATAAAACAATTATAAAATTATTAGTACAAGAAAATAATGGAATTTATATTTTTACTACTGGTAACAGCAAAGAAAGGTATTGGAATAAAGAGATACTAAAAGAAGAGGCTATAAAACAGGGAGCAAAAAATGTAATAAGTATGAATTTAGAAGGTGCAATGAAAAATGTTTATGAAGAATATAAAGATTGCACAAATTTTGTTATAGGGAGCTTTTATATTTATGGTGATGTAATTAATTACATAAAAAATAATATAGCTGAAAATAAAGGAAATAAATAATTTACAAAAAAAAACTAATATGATAAAATGCTGACTAGAAAAAATATAATTATAATTTTCTAGTTATTAATACCTTAAAGAGGTGAAGAGCTATGATAAAATTTACAAAAATGCAAGGGCTAGGGAATGATTATGTCTATATTGATGCAATAAATCAAAAAATAGAAAATGAATCATCTCTAGCTCAAATTATTAGTAACAGGCATTTTGGAATAGGTTCAGATGGATTAATTTTAATTTGCAAAAGTAAAATTGCAGATTTTAAAATGAAAATGTTTAATTCGGATGGAAGTGAAGCTGAAATGTGTGGAAATGGAATACGTTGTGTAGGAAAATTTGTTTATGATAAAGGATTTACGAATAAAACAACATTAAAAATTGAAACCTTAGCAGGAATAAAAGAACTTAAATTAAATTTAAAAGAAGGAAAAGTAGATACAGTTAAAGTAGATATGGGGACACCAATATTTGAAGCAAAAAAAATTCCAGTAGTTTCAAATGAAGAAATTGTAAGAAACCTAGAATTAGAAATTTATAAGAAAAAATTCAAATTCACATGTTTATCTATGGGAAACCCACATGCTGTAGCTTTTATAGAAAATGTTGAAAATCTTGAAGTTGAAAAATATGGAAGTAAAATTGAAATAAATGAGAAGTTTCCTAAGAAAACTAATGTAGAATTTATAGAGATTGTAAATAAAAAGCACATAAAAATGAGAGTATGGGAAAGAGGTGCAGGAGAAACTTTAGCATGTGGAACTGGAGCTTGTGCTAGTGTGGTAGCAGGAGTTACAAATAATCTACTTGAAGAAAAAGTAACAGTAGAATTGTTAGGCGGAAGATTAGAAATAGAATGGAATAAAGAAAACAAACATGTATATATGACAGGCCCAGCTGTTACCGTTTTTGAAGGGAGATTATAGTTATGGTTAAAATAAATGAAAATTTTTTAAAAATGGAGGATAGTTATTTATTTTCTACAGTGGCTAATAAAGTAGCAAAATATCAACAAGATAATCCGGATAAAAATATTATAAAACTAGGGATAGGAGATGTAACTAAGCCTATAGCAAACAAAATAATAGAGCAAATGAAAAAGGCAGTAGATGAATTAGGAAAAAGCAATACTTTTAGAGGTTACGGTCCAGAACAAGGATATGAATTTTTAAGAAAAGCAATAGTTAAATATGATTATGAAAAAAGAGGAGTACAAATACTGCAAGATGAAGTTTTTATATCAGATGGATCAAAATGTGATTGTGGAAATATTGTAGATTTATTTGACATAAATAATAAAATTGCAATAACAGACCCAGTTTATCCGGTATATTTAGATACAAACATAATGTCTGGAAGAACAGGAAAATATAATACAGAAACGGGTAAATATGATGGAGTTATTTACATACCATGTACCTCTGAAAATGATTTTATACCAGAACTTCCACAAGAGGTTCCAGATATTATATACTTATGTTTTCCAAATAATCCAACAGGAACAGTTATAAACAAAAAAGAATTAACTAAATGGGTAAATTATGCAAAGGATAATAATGCTATTATATTATATGATTCTGCATATGAAGCGTTTATAACTGAAGAAGATATTCCTCATACTATATATGAAATAGAAGGAGCAAAAGAAGTTGCTATAGAATTTAAGAGTTTTTCAAAAACAGCAGGATTCACAGGAATAAGATGTGCATATACAATAGTTCCTAAGGGACTAAAAATAAAATCAAATAATGGAAAAGAAGTTAGTTTAAATAAATTATGGAATAGAAGACAATGTACAAAATTTAATGGAGTCTCATATATAACCCAAAGATCTGCAGAGGCTATTTATACAGAAGAAGGACAAAAAGAAATAAAAGAAAATATTAAATATTATTTAGAAAATGCTAAAATAATAAGAGAAGGATTAGATGAAGTTGGAATACAATACTGTGGAGGTATAAATTCTCCATATATATGGCTTAAAGTTCCAAAAAATATGGGATCTTGGGAATTTTTTGACATGCTATTAGAAAAAGCAAATGTTGTAGGAACACCAGGCGTCGGATTTGGACCAAGTGGTGAAGGATATTTTAGACTAACAGCATTTGGTGAAAGAAAAAATACAGAAGAAGCAATGAAGAGAATTAAAGAAACATTGCAATTCTAGTATAAGCTAGGAGGCAATTATAAAAATGAATATTAATGAAGAACTAAAAAATATTCTAGAATGGATAATATGCATTATTATAGCGGTAATTTTAGGGTTATGGATACGATATTATATAATTACTCCAACCCAAGTTAGATCAGTTTCTATGAAGCCTACACTAATAGAAGGGCAAAGATTAATATTAAATAGAACAATAAGGCTAAGTAATAAGCTTCCAGAAAAAGGAGATATTATTACATTTGAAGCGCCAATAGAAGATTATTTAACAGAGTCAGAATTTAAAGAGTCACCTATAGCAAGATATAAAGAGCCTGAAGGTGGATTTAATAAATTCGTTCATAATGTTTTAGAAATAGGTAAAACAAGTTATATAAAAAGAGTAATTGCCTTACCAGGTGAACATGTTAAAATTCAAAATGGTAAAGTTTATATAAATGGAGCAGAATATAAAGAAGAGTATTTATCAAATAGTGTAAAAACAGAAGCAGAAGGTGGTTTGGTGCTAGATTTTGTTGTACCAGAAGGAACTGTATTTGCTATGGGAGATAACAGATCAGAAAGCCATGATTGTAGAGCATTTGGATGTGTGCCACAAGATAAGATAGAGAGTATCGTACTTTGCAGATTTTGGCCATTTGATAAATTTGGAAAAGTGGAATAAATAATAAAAGGGAAAATAGATATGGAAAAAAAGGGGATTTTAAAAAATTATAATAATGTTAATGTAGGAGAAAATACTACACAAATTTGTTATGCAACTCGCTAAAGTTAAATACATTTAGCGAGTTTTTTGCATATATGGGCATAGCCTAATAAGTAAAAAAGGAGGAGTAAAATTTATGAAGAAATGGAGGGAAAAATTAAAATGGCTTAATATAAAAATAATAGCAATATTACTAATAATAACAATAATAATTACATCTAATGAAAATTTTGTAAGTGCTGTAAGTATTAAAGCTAGACAAAACAAGGATAATATTAAGCTAACAACAGAAGAATTAAACGAAAGAGAAAAAAATAGGAACAAAGAAGACGAAAAACTACGAAAGATACTAGGGGAAGATATATCAAAAAGAAAATTAAATGAAAAAACATTTTTAATGAGTGATGGAAGTAGCTTAGTTGCTGTATACCCAAGTAATGTGCATTACGAAAAAAATGGAAGACTAGAAGACATAGACAATAGGTTAATAGAAAATGATGAAAAAATACAAAATAACCAAGGTTCATATAGTGTTCAGTATGCAAAAGAAATTTTAGAAGATTGCGAAATAGGAAAAATAAAAAAAGGACAAAATGAAATAAGCTGGAAACTTATAGATAGTGAAATAAAAAATGAAATAGATAAAATATCAAATGAAAATGCGACACAAAATAGTATTCTAGCAGAAAATGCTATTAAAGAAATACAAAATAATTCAACTAAAAAGGTAGAAAAAATAAATAAAGTAAAAGCTAAAATAAAAAATCCTAAAGTGAAAAATGAAAAGAACAAGAAACTAAATATTTTATATAATAGCGAAAATGCAGATATAATAGAGCAAGAGAATGTTTTTTCACAAATTCAATATGAGAATATTTTAGATAATACAGATTTAGAATATTCCAATACAGCAGATTCAGTAAAAGAAAGCATTATAATAAAAAATAAAGAAAGTGTACAAGAAAAATACGTTTTTGAATACGAAGTAAATAACATGAGGATGTCACTAAATGAAGATAAGGAAATTTTGGTGACAAGTGAAAATGCAGATGAGGTTGTATATAAGATAGAAGCACCATATATGTTTGATAATAAATTAGAACAATCAACAGATATAGAAGTTAATCTAATAGATGAAGAAAGCAGATATATAGTAGAGATTATACCAAGTAAAGACTGGATAGAAGCAAAAGAAAGAGAATATCCTATTACGATAGATCCAACTATAAATACTTCATTAGATTATAGAAATATACAAGATACATTTATATTTAAAGGAGATTCTAGAACACCTAATAGGAATAAAGCACACATTATAAGAATAGGAAGCAACAACAGATTAAAGAATGCACCAAGAGGTTTAATAAAATTTAATTTACCAGAACTAAGAGCAGGAGACCAAGTTATTGCAGCTATGCTAGATATATGCAATTACCCAGACACAGAAGAATGGACACCTTCACAAAATGAAATGCAAATAAATGTACATAAAATGACTGCAGATTGGAATGAAGAATGGGCTTCTTGGGACAATTGCAATAATAATTATGATCAACATATAACAGATTATATTAAGTATAAATATGATTCAAATTCACATTTTAAGTATAATTATTTTAACATTACATCTATAGTAAAAGATTGGTATGTAAATGGAAATAATTATGGAGTTATGTTAAAGGATAATGTAGAAACATATAATTATAATCAATCAGATGCATATTTTGTTTCTGCTAATACACACTCAGCATATATGCAAGGTAGACCTATGATACAAATTGTATATAGAAACCAAACTGGTATAGAAGGAAAAATGAGTTATCATGCACAAGACATAGGAAGAGCAGGAACTATAAATACAAATGATTACAATGGAAATTTAACATTAATACATTCAGATGTTACTACTCCAGGAGAAAGAATTAATATAGGAATTTCGCATATTTATAATACTAATAATAGAAATGATGATTCTGAAGTTGGAAGGGGATTTAAATTAAACTATAAACAACAAATTAATTTAGTAAATATTAATAACATAGAATATGCAAGATTTTTAGATGAAGACGGTACGGAACATTATTTTAAAAAGATAGGTAATACATATATAGATGAAGATGGATTAAATTTAAGACTAACACTAGAAAATAATATTTTTACAATGATTGATAGTGTTGGAAGCAAACAGCGTTTTAAAAAGATAAATGATAGATGGCAATTATATGAAATAGAAAATTCGGAAAAAGAAAAAATAATCATTAACTTAGATGGAAATGGAACTATAAATTCAATAACAGATACTTCGGGAACAAATGTAAATTTAGAATATAGTAATGGTAAACTATCTGCAATAAAAGATTTAACTGGAAGAAAGACAGAGTATTTTTATAATTCAAATGGAAACTTAATACAAATAAAATATCCAGATGGAAAAAGTTCATGGTATGAATATGATAATTTAAATTTATTAACAAAAGCTCAAAATATAGATAACTCATATTTTTTATATGACTACTATAGGCAAAAAGTAAATAGAGTAAAAAGTATAAAACAATATGGTAGAAATAACGAAGAAGGAGCTTATTTAGGAATAGAGTATGAAAATAATACAACAAAGTTCATTAATGAAGAGGGCTATACAAACGTATATACCTTTGATAATTCTGGAAGAACTATAAGTGTAGGAGATTTTGGAAAAGAAGGAAACAACGTAAATAATGCATATGGAAAAATGTTTGAATATGGAGATAATGGTGTAGCTAAGAATAAACTATTACTAGAATCCAATTTAATATCTGTTAAGGAAACACCAGGAAATCTTGTAAAAAATGCATATTTCGATAATGGACTAGATAACTGGATAAAAATTGCACATAATGATGTAAATGATTGTGTTATAAATGTGGATAACAATAATGTTTATAAAACATGGGGAACAGCGTATGAAGAAAGAAAGCTATTTCAAAGTATAGCAATTTCGGGAGAAAAAGGAGATATATTTAATTTATCATATTGGGTTAAATCACTTGGTTTACAAGAAACTGGAACTAGTGGAAAAAGTGTAAGGCTTACTGTAGCGATAATAAGAAACGATAATACAGCACAGTGGTATGATTCATTTGTAAATACAGATACATCACATTGGCAATTTATGTCTAAAGAGCTTATTGCAGACAGCGATTATAAGTCTATAGATATTCATCTAATAAATAATTATGGTGCAAATGATACTTTTTGGGATAATATAGGATTATTTAAAGAAAACAAAGGAACTAGTTACCAATATGATAGCAATGGAAATATTATTTCTACAGTAGATAAGGCAAAACAAAATAGTAATTTTAATTATACATCAAATGGAAAAATAGCGACATCCATGAATGCTAAAGGTGGAAAATTTACATATGAATATGATTATAATGAACGAAACAGATTAAAAAAAGCATATAACAATTCGGGACAAGAATATAGTTATGAATATGATGAATATGGAAATGTAATTAAATCAAGAATAGAAGAAACTAATAGTGCTACTATGCCAGAAAATGGAAGAACTTATAATATACAATTTGCAAGTAGTAATAATGTTTTTGATGTGAATGGAGTACAAACTGGAAATGGTGTACATATACAACAGTGGGAATATGTGGAAGGATATAAAAATAAAAATTTTACAGTAGAAGAAGTAGAAGAGAATTATTTTTTTCTAGTTGCCAATCATTCGAATAAAGTAGTAGATGTAGATGTAAATAATCTAAAAATACAACAATATGAAAAACATTCTGGTGATAATCAGCTCTGGAAGGCAGTAGATAATGGTGATGGAACAATAAGAATTATAAGCAAAGCAAAAGGAAATGAATATTGTATAGCCTTAGAAGAAGACAATGCAGAAGATGGAACAGGTATTGTTTTAAGCAAATGGGAAAATAAAGCAACTCAAAAACTAAAACTATATGATATTAATGGAAGTATACCTTTAGTGGATAAAGAAAAAATTGAATCTGGGGAAGTATATAGAATAAAAGCGAAGAATAGCAATTTATACATTGAGGCATCAGGAAATTATAATGAAAATCATACAGAAATAACACAAAGAGAATATAAAGCAAATGATAAAAGACAGTTATGGAGAATTGTAAGAATTTCCGATAATACATATAAAATAGTAAATATGGCAAGTAATGAAGGAAAAGTAATAGATGTTACTAACGCTTCAAATACCAATAATAATTTACTACAATTATATGAAAATGGAGAAAATAATCAAGCACAAAATTGGGAAATAAATAAGAACTATGATGGAACATTTACTATAAAAACAAAGCTAACTAATGGAAATAGATGCCTTACAATACAAAATGCATCTGAAGAGATTGGTGCAAAATGTGAAATATATGATATAACTAACCAAGAAAGTCAAAAATTTTATTTAGAAAAAGTAGACATGTTTGACTTAAATACAGAAAGTACATATAAAATAAGAGCAAAACACAGTGGGAAATATATAGGAGTAAATGGAACTAATGTAGAGCAACAATCATCAAATAATTTAAACACACAAAGATGGAAACTAACAAGATTAACAAATGGATATTATAAAATATTATCTGCAAATGACATTAATTATGCAATTGATATAGATAATATGAATGCAGAAAATGGAACTAATGTAAAAATTCATTATAATAGCGCTACTGCTAATATAGCCCAAGAATTCGAATTTGTACCAACAGGTGATGGAAGCTATAGTATTAGACCAAGACTTACATATGGAAAAAGATGTTTAGATGTAGAAGGAGCTTCAACAGCAGACGGTGGAAATATTTGGAGTTGGGAAATAAATAATTTTGACGCTCAAAAATTTTATTTAGAAGAGGTAATTCCATCAGAAGAAAAGAAATATATAGAAACTACAGGGGAATATTCGGTAGATGGCAGATATTTAACAAGTATGAAAGACCAATTAGGAAATAAGACAAAGTATGAATATGATACAAATAGAGGGCTAACACTAAAAGAAATAGATCCAAAAGGAAATGCAACGAATTATGAATATGATACTAAAACCGATAATTTACAAAAAATATCAAAAAAAGTTGGCAACCAAGAATATAGTAATGCATATACATATGAAAATGACAATATAAAAACTATAACACATAATGGAACGAAATATTCATATAATTACGATGGATTTGGAAATGTTAAAGATATATATATTGGAAATCAATTAATGAAAACAACGAAGTATGGGCAAAAGAGTGGCAACATAGACGAAATAATATATGGAAATAGTCAGAATGTTAAATATAAATATGATAGATTTAACAGAATTGTAAAAAAAGAGAAAGTAACGGGAAATATTGAATATGTATATGATTCGAAGTCAAATTTAAAAACAGTTGCAGATAATTCAATTGGTCTTACTACTAATTATACATATGACCTAGCAGATAGAGTTACAGGTATAGATTATAGTAATAATTTTAAGATAAATTATGGATATGACTTAAATAATAATGTTAATAACGTAAAATACAATTTTAATAATAAAGAATATTCAACAAATTATAGTTTTGGAGGAGACAATAATATAAATAGTCTATCTTTTGACAAAACTATACAACAGACTAATTATGATAGGTTATTAAGAACTTCAAGTAAAAATATAATTAATGAGAATGCAACATATAAAACAGAATATAAATATGTAAATGCAAATGATAAAAATAAAACAACTACACTATTAGAATCTATAAAAAATGGAAACGAAGATGAAATAAAATATATTTATGATGAACTAGGGAACATAAAAAAAATTTACAAAGGAAATAATATTATAGTTAATTACTATTATGATGAGCTAGGACAAGTAATTAGAGAAAACAATAAAGAACAAAATAAAACATATATATATGAATACGACATCGGTGGTAATATAACGAATAAAAACGTATACGAATACACAGATAAAGAAATTACAAACCAACCAACAGAAATTATAGAATACATATACAATAATGCAAACTGGAAAGATCAATTAACATCTTATAATGGAAAAGAAATTATTTATGATGCTGTAGGAAATATAATTTCTTATAATGGAAACGAATATACATGGCAAAATGGAAGAGAACTTGCAACATTAAGAAATAATGAAAAAAATCTAAATATTAGTTATAAATATAATGATAACAGAATAAGAACAGAGAAAATAGTAAATGGAGAAAGAACACAATATTTACTAGATGATGATATTGTAATATTAGAAATTAAAGGAAATGATGTATTTTATTATGAATACAACGAAAATGATGAACTTATAGGCTTTAAATATAATGATGAACAATATTATTATACAAAAAACGGACAAAATGATATAATAGGAATATTAAATAATAATTTTGAGAAGATAATAACTTACGAGTATGATTCTTGGGGAAAATTAATATCAATAAAAGATGAACAAGGAAATGACATAACAAATGATACAAACAGTATAGGCTATAAGAACCCTTATAGGTATAGAGGATATAGATATGACAATGAAACTGATTTGTATTATTTACAAAGTAGATATTATGACCCAGAGATTGGTAGATTTATAAGTGCAGATGATTTGTTAGCAACAAGTTGTGGTGTGTTAGAACACAATATGTATGTATATTGTAATAATAATCCAATTAATCAAATGGACTCTTCAGGAGATATTTCGATAGCTATAGTAGGATTGGTAATTGGAATTGCAGCTTTAGTTATCTCTTCATTTAATAATTCGTCAAATACAGGAGTAGTTTCTTCTTTAGTGGAAGGTGTTGGAAGTGTAGCTTCTAGTGTGACTTCTGGAGTGAAAAACGCAGTTTCTACTGCTAAGGCCAAAACTAGAAAGAAGAGAGATAAAAATAAAAGAGAAAATATGATATATACTTTATCAAAAAATGGAAAAGTCATATATGTGGGAAGAACAAATGACGATAAGAAAACACAAAGAAGACATGAAAATAATCCTTATAGGGCTGATCTACATTTTGATGTAATAAGAGAAAATTTAAATTGGTGGGAAGCGAGAGGACTGGAGCAATATTATATTATGTATTATAATACGTTAAATAAAGCTAATCCTGCTAATAATCAAATAAACGGTGTAAGAAAAAGCTTATGGAATTCTTCTGAATTTGGAAGATATATAGAATATGGGTTAAAAGCATTATTACCAGAAAGTGAAACAAAAGTAGGAAAATCTAAGGAGGGATGAAACATGGGAACATGGGGAACAGGATTGTATCAAGATGATACAACATGTGATGTAAAAGAAGAATATTTAAATTTATTAAAAATAGGAACAGAGCCAGAAGAAGCAATGGAAGAAATGATTATAAATTGGGAAGACTGCATTGAAGATGTAGAAGAAGGACCATTATTTTGGTTTGCATTAGCAGAAACACAATGGAGATATGGATTGCTAGATGAAAAAGTAAAAGAGATAGCATTACAGTATATAGAAGAAGGAATAGATTTAGAAAGATGGGAAGAAGATCAAAAATTATATACAAAAAGAAAAACAGAATTAGAAAAGTTAAAAGAAAAATTGGAATCTGAACAGCCAAAAGGAAAGAAAATACCAAAAATGACATTTCAAAGAGCTAATTGGAAAATTGGAGATATAATATTATATCAAATATTGAATGAAGATTTAAAAGACCATAAGTGGTATAAAAAATATGTATTACTAAAAATGGCAGGAACAAGAAAATCTAATATAGGTAGCTTACCAAGAGAAATATATTATAATGAATATGATTTATTAAGTTTATATAATTGGATAGGAGATAAGGAAATCGACATAGAAAAAATAGATGAATTAAAAATAATATTTTTAGAAGAGGAAAATGTTTATGAACCGATAGTAACTATAGTAGGTGAATATTTTTTAGAAAAAAAGGATTTAAAAAGAATAAATGCAAAAGTAATAAAAAATGATATGAAAAATTTATACACAGAAGAAGTAAGAAAAAAATATCCAAGATATCATGGCCATAATATAAATAATTTTGATACTACAGTAATAGAGGCATTAGAGAGAGAAGAAAAAAGGGGGAATCTAGTTAAAGATTTTGAAGAATAAAAAATGAAGGAGTAACATATGGGAACATGGGGAGCAGGATTATATCAAGATGATACAACATGTGATGTAAAAGAAAGTATAAAAGATAAAAAACTATACCAGAACAGAGAAAAGGTATTAGAATCTTTAAAAGAAAAAATATACAACAACAAAAGTAAATGCTAAAACCGCTAATAAAAAGAAAAATACCAAAACTAAAATATACAGATGGGGAAATCCTACACCACATAGTTTAACTCCAAAAAGAAATAAAGATGAAAATGGATTATCATTTAGTTTACTTCCACCAACAGTAAAATCTATAGAAACTACGATAGAAGATGTAAATGCTAGTGGAATATTATATGCTACAATAGACGGAGTTGGACATGTTTCAGTAAAACCTACGAATGCTACTATGGAAGACTGGATGAACGCTGGAGAGGGGTCGATATGGACTACAACATTAAGAAGACTAACTATTAGATGGACTGGAGGGTAAAGAAATGGATTATGGAATTGACGAAATATTTGAAATGTTAAATATAAAAAATGAAAAAAACATTCAGCAAAAAGGAATAAAAGAAGGTAAAAAAATAGAATATATGTCAATATTATTTAGACCAATTGAAACCCAAGATATCTGGGAGAATTGTGCTAAAATAATTACTAGTAAAGACAAAGAAGTAGTTTCAAAATATTACTATGAATTATTGCATTGGTTAGAAAATGCAAACTGGCCAGGATATGATATTATTTTTGAATATATTAAAAAAATACGAGAAATAGATTTATATAAAATATATGGATTTTGCATAAAAGAAG
>ERZ780228.1801-NODE-1801-length-12199-cov-2.800478_pt1 | contig 12199 bp, 7 predicted proteins | sample MGYA00511015_ERZ780228 | MGnify/ENA primary metagenome ERZ780228 (study PRJEB29588, sample SAMEA2161897) | human gut metagenome | biome: human gut; feature: human-associated habitat; material: faeces | place: Denmark | collected 2008/2010 ...
GTTCGGGGTCGGTATCAAGTTCATCATCAACTGACACGGACATGGAACGGACGGTATTCTTTACAGCTTCCGATAAAGGTATGTGTGAACGTACGTTCGATTTAATGCCCGAGATCATAATCACTCCATTCTGGATGCAGATACCGAACAGGGCAATGAAACCGATCCCCGCAGAAATCGAAAAGTTGAAATGGGTAATCAACAAAGCAATAATTCCCCCGGCAGCTGCAAACGGCACATTCAGTAGCACCAGGCCTGCATCTCTCGCATTCGAAAAAAGGATGAAGAGAATGACGAAAATAATGGCAATGCTGACAGGAACCACCTGGGCAAGCCGCTTACTGGCACGTTGCTGATTTTCAAAATCTCCGGTCCATTTCAGCGTATATCCGTCCGGCAGATGTACCGAAGCCGCCACTTTCTTTTGTGCTTCGGCGACAGCAGACCCCATAGCACGTCCGCGTACGGAGAACTTAACGGCACAAAAACGGGCATGACTGTCACGGAATATAAGTAGAGGTCCCGTAATAGTCCGGATATCCGCCAGCTCTTTGATCGGTATCATCGTACCATCCATCGCGGGCACCAGAATCTTACCTATTTGCTCTTCGTTCCGGCGAAACTCTTCATTGTAACGCACCATGATATTGAATTTACGCTCGTCTTCATAAAGCAGGGAAGCCGATTTACCTCCTATAGCCATCTCGATAATAGACTGCACGTTCTCTTTAGACACACCGTAACGCGCCAGTTGCTTTTCATTCAACTCGATGCGAAGTTCCGGCTGGCCAATGTTGCGGATCACTCCCAAATCCTCGATACCTTGTACGGTTCCCAATACTTTGTCGATCTGCACAGCCAGTTTCTCCGCTTCATATAAGTCTTTGCCGAAAACTTTAACGGCAATAGATCCTTTTACACCCGAAGCCGCTTCCTCTACATTGTCAGTGATCGGCTGCGAGAAATTAAAATCGGTGCCGGGATAAAGAGCAAGGGCAGATTGCATTTTCTCAATCAGTTGTCCTTTGCTAAGTCCGCTTTCCCACTCCTTCTCCGGGAAAATATCGACATGAAACTCCACATTATAAAAACCGGTGGCATCGGTTCCGTCATTCGGACGCCCGGTTTGCGAAAGCACCTGTCTTACCTCGGGAAATGCCAGTAATTCTCTGCGCATTCTATTGGCAAGGGATACTGACTCATCCAAAGAAATGCTCTGCGGAAGGGTAGCGCGAATATAAATAGCCCCTTCATTCAACTGCGGCAAAAATTCCATTCCCAGAAACGAATAGAGAAACAGACCGACTCCTCCTGCCAAAGAAGCCAATCCGATAGACAATTTACGATGGGCATGAAAGATCGCAAACAAAGCCGCACTCTTTTCTCTGATAAAGTGCACCAGAAAATTACTTCTCTCACGCACATTCTTCTTCAAAAGAATAGACGACATGACCGGAACCAGCGTCAATGTGAAAATCAATGCTCCCAGTAAAGCAAATCCCAGAGTATAGGCCAAAGGAGAAAACATTTTTCCTTCTACTTTTTGAAACGAAAAGATGGGAATCAGCGCTGTAATGATAATCAGCTTAGAAAAAAAGACAGCTTTGGCCTTTTCTTTGGCTGTACTTCGGATCAGGCCCATTTTTGACATCCTGTTGAATACGGGCATTCCCACCTCTTTCGCTTTTCGGTCGAGGGCAACGAATATTCCCTCCACCATCACTACCGCTCCGTCTATAATGATCCCAAAATCAATAGCTCCCATTGAAAGCAGGTTGGCAGACATCCCCATTATGTGCAAGCAGATAAAAGCAAATAACAGGGCTAACGGTATAATGACCGCAACTACTGCCGTCGTCCGCCAGTCTGCCATAAAAATAAATACAATGAAAGTTACCAGCAATATGCCCTCTACCAAATTGTGTGTCACCGTATGAACTGCAAGATCCACCAGATCTTCCCGGTCATAGAAAGGTACGATCTCCACATCCGACGGCAGGATATTCTCATTCAGTTCGTCTATTTTCGCTTTCAACCCGGATATGACTTCTCCCGGATTCTCTCCTTTGCGCATCACCACAATGCCTTCCACTACATCATCTTCATCCATACGCCCCACCTGGCCCAAACGGGGTAAACATGATTCGCGTACATCGGCCAGATTTTTCACCAGTATGGGAGTCCCATTAATGTTTTTTACTACAATGTTCCGCAGTTCTTCCAAGTCATTAATCAATCCGATACCTCTCACAACATAGGCCTGCGAACTTTTGGTAATCACATCTCCCCCGACATTGATATTGCTTTTCGCTATGGCATCATAAAGTTCAAGCGAAGTGATGCCATAATTGATTAACTGATTCGGATTGACACTGACTTCAAAAGTTTTCACTTCCCCGCCGAAACTGACAATATCCGCCACTCCCGATACGGCACGCAAGTTACGGTCGATCACCCAATCCTGAATCGTTTTCAGTTCGCGTACACTCCGTTTGTCACTTCGCAAAGTATAACGGTAAATCTCACCCGTAGGTCCGTAAAGAGGTTGTACTTCCGGAGTCACCCCATCCGGAAGATCTGCGTCATTCAATAAATTGTATACCTGCTGACGGGCAACAAAATCATCCACATGATCTTCAAACAACACATTGATGACCGACAGTCCGAATAGGGTTGTCGAACGGATATCCGTCTTCTTCTGTACCGAGTTCATGGCTATCTCCACCGGAATCGTAATGAACTTCTCCACCTCTTCCGCACTGCGTCCCGCCCATTGGGTAATGATGGTCACTTTCGTATTCGTCACATCGGGAAATGCATCTATCGGTGTATGCTTGAACGAAACCACACCGGCAATGACGGCAATCGTCGTACAAAAAAAGATGAAGAACTTATTTTTCAACGAAAATGCCACAATATTGTCTATAAACTTATGCATAGTATTCTTCCGTTTTTAGTCTGCATTTAAACTATTGTAGACCAATAATACATTCTGATTCAGCACTCTGTCACCCTCGGAAAGTCCGGAACGGACATAGCATTCCTGATTCTGCCGTTTGTATACATCGACTTCTTTCACTTTCAGGCGGTTGTCGGGGGTGACGGTTACGACGTAATTCTTACCTCCTTCAAATATCAAGGCATGTGCATCGATCCGAGGCATCTGTTTCCCGGAAGATTTGCACTCAACATTGACCGTGGTGAACATACCCGGCTTCAGCAGATAGTCTTCGTTACACAGCTTTACCCGTACGTTCATTGTCTTACTTTCAGTATTCAACATGTGGTATACTTTATCTATATTTCCGGAGAACACCTTACCCGGATATGCCAGCGTAGTGATATGTACCGATGCTCCTTCTGCTACTTTACTGATGTCGCTTTCATAAACATCTGCCATCACCCATACATGCTCCAGACCGGAGACAGTAAATATCTCCTCACCCTGATCGGGACGAAGCTGCATATTTCTGCTCACACTCTTTTCCACAATAAAACCGCTAACGGGAGATTTGACTTCATAGAATGACCGGCCGCTAAAGTTATTTATGGAAAAAATTTCTTTGATGCGATTCTCTTCCGCTTCAGCATTGATCAATTCCTGACGTGCCTGCAATACATCTTTATCGGATGCCAACCCGGAATCGAACATATCCCGGGTAGCATTTACATTTCTGCGGGCAATAATCACCTGCTGCTCCGCCTCTTTCATCTGTCTTTCGTAATCGGCCACTTCACCGCTACGCAATATGGCAAGTATGTCTCCTTTTCTCACATAATCCCCAACTTCAGCGCGAAGCTCCGTCACTGTTCCGCCAAACATCGGATAGACGTGTGCCACCTGTTCCTGATTAAAAGTAACACGTCCGTTCAAAGTCAATTCATCTGCCACATCATGCAGATGCACCGTATCGACGGAAACTATTTTCAGTAAACTGTCTGTCAGACACAGATCTTGATTTTCTCCGGGGTGCTTCACTTCTGATGAGCAACCACTCCCCATACCCAAAATCAATAGGCATGGAAGGTATTTTGTCCAATTCATAAATTATATGGATTTAGTAGTTAAAAATAGGTTGTCCGGCCACCGCATTCAGGTTCTCTATACCGAGCAGTACGTTTTTCTTGATTTCGTAAAGCCGGATGCAAGTCTCTTTGTAGCTATCATAAAAGTCGATGAATTCTAAAAGACTGATGTTACGTTTGATAAAGTTCTCGTTGGCTCCGGCTATCAGTTTCTCAAAATTCTGTTCCAGTCCCATATCAGTCGACTGATACAACTGACATGCTTTCTCTAAAGCAGTATAAGCTGCGTATAGTTCGGCCTCGGCTTTATTTCGGGAATACTCTTGCTCCCGATCCGCCTTCAGAAGATTGAAACGGGCCATTTTAATATTCCCCTGGTTACGGTTAAAGATAGGTACCGACATACTGAATCCGATTGCAAAGTAGTTATTAATAAAATTACCTTGCCGATCATAACTACCTTTTACTGCGAATTCCGGAAAAGCCAACGCCTTCTGCAATTTCAGATCGGCTTGCGAAGCAGTGACACAGCTGCGTGCCAACTTCTGGTCAGGTCTCCCGTGTACCCTCTCTTGTAAATCGGCATAAGACAACCGGTCCATGTTTAATTGTCGAAGATCTCCTTCATCTATTACAGGCTCTGTCCGAAAGTCGGCAGGCAGATTCAGTAACAGATTCAATTCTCCTCTCCGGGACAAATAGTTGCTTTCGCATTCGTTCTTGTCTTTCTTCAGAGAAAGCAGCATAGACTCGAGTCTCGCCATTTCCATTAAAGAGATATTTCCCTTTGCATGCTGCTCTTTTATACCTGTCAGCAAATGCTCCAGCGAATTGATTTCTTTATCATAAACAGACAATGACTTTGAGAGATAGAAAACTTCTGTAAATGCCTCGCCAAGTTCCTGGCGTAAAGTCTTCATCACTTCTTCGAACTGATAACCGGCAATTTCCTTGTTTATCTTTTCCAGCCGTATCTGCTTATTCCGTTGTCCGGCAAGGCGTATCACCTGCTCTATTTCGACTACCGACTCGCCTTTTTTGCCGAAGTCAAAGTACTTTCCATTCAATCGGTTATACACATTTTGTTCAAATGAAATTACCGGATTATCGAACAGTCCGGCCTGAAGCAACCTGGCTTGTGCGATGTCTACATTGTAGCGCTCGGCCAATAGGGATAAATTACATTTCAGGAAACGTTGCTCTGCCTCCTTCAGAGTCAAGCCGACGGACGGCTGTTGGGCTTCGGCAAATCCGAAAAAGCCAAGAAAAAAGAGAATAAAAAACTTTCTGATCATAGTCCTTGTTATTTTGGAAGCAAAAGTACAACTCCCCCATGAAGCAAACCGTTTGAAAGCAATTATAAGATACTCAGATAAGATTAGAAAGTTATTAGAAAGCAGAAAAAACGGGACAAGGAAGAATTGCTAATATAATAGGAGAAATAGCTATCTGACAATAAGATCTATCTTCCTATCTTTGCAACATCAAAGAAATAAATAAGTAATCACTAAAAAAGTAAAAATATGAAAGTCATTGATTTAACAAAAGAAAGCTTCGTAGAGAAAGTGGCCGAATTCCAAGAATACCCGAATAAATGGGATTTTAAAGGTGATAAACCTTGCCTGGTAGATTTTCATGCTCCCTGGTGTGTATATTGCAAAGCCTTGTCACCTATACTCGACCAACTGGCTGTAGAATATGATGGGAAAATAGATATTTATAAAGTGGATGTAGATCAGGAACCGGAACTGGAGACTGCTTTTGCCATTCGTACAATCCCTAACCTGTTGCTTTGTCCGATGGGAGGAAAGCCAAGTATGAAATTAGGAACTATGAATAAAACCCAGTTAAAAGCATTGATAGAAGAAGTTTTGTTATAATTTACCGGATCAATCATTTAATGAAGGGGTATCGAAACCCGTATTCACCACAGATTACACGGATTCACACAGATAAATAGAATAGATTAAGCTTACTCTGTGTGACTCTGTGTACCCCTGTGGTGAGTTATGAAACACTCTCTTGAAATTAATATGACTATTTTATTCCGGCAGCAAGTACCAACCTTATATCTGCATATGAGACATCATCCCCCAAAGCTGCTTTAATAACCGTCAGTCCTTTATCACTTCCATGGGCCTGTACGTAACGGATGATTTTCGTGATTTTCTCTCTTGCCACCAACTGCTCTATTTTAACTTCACCAGAGCGTACATAGTGTTCCAGATGTCCCGCTATGGTTCCGGAAACCAGCTCGCGTTCCCTGGCTATTTCTTCAATACTCTTCCCCTGCCTGAAAAGACGATACGTTACCTCTTTGGTATCTGGCTTCGGTTCTTTCACCGATTTAGCCTCTTTTAAAGGTTTGGGCTCTTTCGACGTTTTAATCCCATTATTGACAGTCAACGTCGCTGTTGACATTTGCGGACGTTCTATGCCATGCTCCTCTACGTATCGGTTCACCATTTCAAGCAAGGCATCACCGTATTTTTCGGCACCGCGTTTTCCGAAATACGGAATACGTATCAGTGAAGCCGCATCATTCGGCAAGAGATTTACAATACCCAGAATTGCTTTCTGCTGTATGATGGTATATACAGGCAAACCAGCTTTTGCAGCTTCAGAATTTCTCCAGGCAATCAATTGCTTATATAATTCCGGATGAAGAATATCAGTCGGTACTTCTATTTTCTCGGCTGTCCGGGATTTACGCTCCGATCTTCCGGAAGAAGACGCAGCTTCTCCTCCCGAAACAGATAACGTAAGAACAGCCTTCTGTTTTAGAAATGCGGAAACAGAAAAACCTTCTTTCTCAGTATAGCACAAGGTCCCCAGCTTTACGTGCAATGCTGTCTTCATTGCATCTGCCGCTTCGGAGAATTTCTTTTTCAGTTCTTTATTATCCGTTTCTACTTTTGTAGAAGTAATCAGCGGAGTTAATAAATCTTCCAGATGTTGACGGAAATAGTGGGCACCGGCCATAACCCGTTCATTCAATTTCGGGTTGGCGGTATAATCTTCAGCCCCCATCAATAGGGCAGAATATTGCAGTTTAAATGTATCGGCGACTTTCATTATCTGCGTTTTATACAGATCGGCAGTTGTCTTATATCGTTCCAACAACTTTGGATAGAGACGATATAAATGCTCGTCAAGCAAGCGAAGCAAACGTAAAAAATGCTGTTCAATCGGATGAAAATCAAACTGTTCGCACAACAATTCATAGAAGTAATGTTGACGCAATAGAGCCAATTTATGCTTGTCGGGAGTCATCTCTCCGGCATTACGGGTAAATTCATCAATCGTATCGTCACTGATAATGGACTCTCGCCTTAAAGGAGAACTAAGCACCAATCCCTGAAGCGACTTACAACGACTCAGAGCGACATAAACCTGTCCATGGGCAAAAGAGGCATTTGCATCAATGATTGCACGTTCGAAAGTTAACCCCTGGCTTTTATGGATGGTTATTGCCCATGCCAGACGAATGGGATATTGCCGGAAAGTACCTTCCACCTCTTCGGTAATCTCTTTCGTCTGCGGATTCAGGCTGTATTTACTATTTGTCCATTCTTCGGTTTCAAGCAGAAAGTCCTGTGATTCTCCGTTCCCTTTCACCCGGATGCCATCTTTACTGACAGCCGTAACCAAACCGATCATTCCATTATAATATCGATGTTCACCGGAAGAATCGTTTTTAATAAACATTATCTGAGCCCCTTCCTTAACGGTAAGCATTTCATCAGCCGGGTATGCCGATTCCGGAAAAGTGCCTTCCACCTTCGCCTGGAAACTGAAAGCTCTTCCTGAAAGAGAAAGCAGTTGTCGGTCGTTATATTGCTGAGCCTGATAGTTATGTGTAGTCAGTCGGATATATCCTTCTTCCTCTCTCGGACGGAATCCCGGAAGATAACGTTTGTTCAATTCTTCCAGAACAGCGTCGTCTGCCTCTTTCTCTCTGATTTTATTCAATAATCCGACAAATTCCGTATCACTTTGCCGATAGACTTTCTTTAACTCTATCGTGATATATTCCGTCTCTTTCAGTGAATGACTGCCAAAGAAAAATGCTGTATCATAGTAAGAGCTCAACAGGCTCCAGTCCTCTTCTTTCACCACGGGAGCCAATTGCTGCAAGTCGCCTATCATCAGGAGCTGAACACCGCCGAAAGGTTTCGAGCGATCACGATACCGACGCAGTACAGCATCAATTGCATCCAGTTGATCGGCACGTACCATACTGATTTCATCGATCACCAACAAGTCCATACTACGGATAATGTTGATTTTCTCTTTTCCGAATTTATGAAAACCTTGTTGAGCAGAATTAAATGTGCTTTCCGGAATGTAAGGTGCGAAGTTCAACTGAAAAAAGGAGTGTATAGTGACACCTCCGGCATTAATGGCAGCAATCCCCGTAGGTGCAACCACTACCATACGCTTTGGGGTAAGTTCTTTTAACCGACGGAGAAAAGTTGTTTTTCCGGTTCCGGCCTTTCCTGTCAGAAAAAGATGCGTACCGGTATTTTCAATGACTTGCCAGGCTAATTCTATTTCGTGGTTCTCTTCCATGCAATAATACTTTGCGACAAAGTTAAAGCAAAAGAAAGAAGAAAGCAATATAATAATAAGTTATTTCACGGTAGAAACCACAAAAGTCACGGAATGAAGGTTATCAACTTTTCATTAATAACCATTCCGTGACCTTTGTATACTTTGGTGTGGAAATCTATGCCATACTGCCACCTACAATATCGAGCAATTCATTTGTAATGGCCTGCTGGCGGGGTTTATTATACTGCTTTGTCAACTCCTGAATCAGTTCGTTGGCATTGTCCGTCGCTATCTGCATAGCCAAAGTACGTGCAGCATGTTCGGATGCATTAGAATCGAGAGCAGCTGTAAATATCTTCTGACTCAACACCTGCGGAATCAAGTCTGCTATCAATTGAGCTGCAGAAGGTTCTATGATATAGTCATTCACTACTCCACCTCTCTCTTCGTCATTTTGAACGGCAGACAAGTCAATCGGCAAATATCTTTCGCGCAACAGTTCTTGTACCCCCATTGACTTGAAATGGTGATAAATCAACTCCACACGGTCGATATTTTTTTCCAGAAAAAGTTCCATCAACAATTTGGCCAATGCAGCGGCTTCATCATACGACGGTTTATCTGCCAACTTCTGATAACTGCCTTGAGGAAAGAATCCTAACTTCTTGACAGCCTCCTCTATTTTTTTGCCCACCGGATAGATCAGGATATTATCTTGTCCCAACTCGCGATATTCTCCCACCGTCTGCAAAAACATTTTCAGTACATTCGCATTGAAAGCACCGCATAAAGAACTGTTGGAAGAAAAAGCCACAATAGCGACCCGCTTAACGGGACGTTCCACACAGAACGGAGACTCTACCGGAAGATCAGCACTCAGAAAGTTAGTCAGAATCTTATTCAACTTCCTCTGATAAGGCAACATATTCTCAATGGCTCCCTGCGCCTTGTGTAACTTGGCAGAAGCCACCATCTTCATTGCTGAAGTGATTTTTCGGGTACTTTTTACCGAATTTATTCTGGTTTTTACTTCTTTTAGTGAAGCCATAATCTTCTAAATGATTTATAATTAACTATACTGTTTGGCAACCATTGCCGCCGTTTCTTCAATGGCCTTCGTTACCTCGTCATTGATCACTCCGGTTTTCAATACATCCAGCACATCCGCCTGATGATCGAGAGCGAGTGTATTGAGGAACGCTGCTTCAAAATCTTCTACCTTATCCAACGGAACATTTCGCAATAATCCGTGGATACCGCAATAGAGAATGGCAATCTGCTTCTCTACCGGCATTGGAGAGTATTGGGGCTGAACCAGCAAACGGGCGTTTTTCTGCCCCTTGTCAATGGTCAGTGCGGTAACCGGATCCATATCTCCACTAAATTTGGAGAATGCTTCCAATTCGCGATATTGTGCCTGATCGATTTTCAATGTACCGGCCACTTTCTTCATAGCCTTAATCTGCGCATTACCTCCCACACGGGAAACCGATATACCTACATTAATAGCCGGACGATTACCTTGATTGAATAAATCCGTATCAAGGAATATCTGACCGTCTGTAATAGAGATCACATTAGTCGGAATATAGGCAGAAACGTCTCCGGCCTGAGTTTCAATAATAGGCAATGCTGTCAGCGAACCTCCACCTTTCACTTTACCTTTCAGGCTTTCGGGCAAATCGTTCATCTCACGGGCCACTTCTTCCTGATTAATAATCTTGGCTGCACGCTCCAGCAAACGGGAGTGTAAATAGAAAATATCGCCCGGATAGGCTTCACGTCCCGAGGGGCGACGGAGAATCAAAGACACTTCACGGTAAGATACTGCTTGTTTCGACAAATCATCATAAACAACCAGTGCATGTCGGCCGGTATCACGAAAATACTCACCGATGGCAGCCCCCGCAAACGGAGCAAAATATTGCAATGCAGCCGGGTCTCCAGCTGTAGCCGCCACCACAATAGTATAATCCATCGCACCATATTGGCGTAAGGTGTTTACGATAGAAGCTACCGTGGAACCTTTTTGTCCGATAGCTACATAAATGCAATATACAGGATCACCTGCTTCATAATTACTTCGCTGATTGATGATCGTATCAATGGCTATCGATGTCTTACCCGTCTGTCGGTCACCGATTATCAGCTCACGCTGTCCACGACCGATAGGGATCATTGCATCAACAGCCTTCAGACCCGTTTGCAAAGGTTGATTCACCGGCTGACGATAGATGACCCCGGGAGCTTTACGCTCCAGCGGCATTTCATAAAGTTCACCTCCTATCAGCCCTTTTCCATCCAATGGTTCACCCAACGGGTCGATAACGCGTCCCAACATACTTTCTCCCACACGGATAGAAGCAATTCGCTTGGTACGTTTCACCGTAAATCCCTCCTTGATTTTATCCGTCGGTCCCAATAACACGGCACCTACATTATCTTCTTCCAAGTTCATCACAATGGCCTTGATACCATTGTCAAATTCAAGTAGTTCGTTGGCCTCGGCATTGCGTAGACCATAAATACGCACTACACCATCGCTTACCTGTAGCACCGTACCTATTTCGTCAAGCTGCACTTTGGTCTCGATCCCTTCAAGCTGCTGCCGCAGAATGTCGGATACTTCGCTTACTCTTATATTTTCAGACATAATTTTTCACTAATTATACAATTCTTCGATTCTTATCAATGAATTGTTGTTTCACTTTCTTCAACTGTGTAGCGATACTGGCATCCAGTCGGTAATCGTTAATATCGAAAACGAAGCCGCCTTCTATAGAAGGGTCAACCACTGTTTCCAACTCCATATATGCATGCAAAATATGTGCAGCAGTTTGTCGGATACGCTCTTCTGTAGCTTTGTCTACCGGAACAGCAGTGATCAGTTTCCCTACACCGATGTGTTTCTTCTTCCGGTAAAGATCCAGATACATCAGACTCATAAATTGCAGATAGGTCTCCCTTCTCTCCTTGAGTACCAACTGAATGAAACGAATAAATTCTTCACTCGGTTTATGGTCCCCATCGGCTGCCGTACAGATCAGATTAAACTTTTCGTTAACAGAAACAATAGGATTGTCAAGCACGGCACAAAATCCCTTCACAGTACGGAAACTGTGCGCCAGTGTGACAAGCTCATGATAAAGCCTCTCCTCCGCTCCTCTCTCTTCAGCATAAGCCATCAGAGCTTTCGCATACCGCATTGAAATTATTCCGACTTCCATCTTCTTCTGTTAGTTCTTCGTTAATACTTCATCAAGCATACGGTCAATCATTCCCATCTGCTCTTGTTTATCATCCAGATTTTTGCGAATGACCTTCTCGGCTATATCCACAGAAAGCAGAGCTACCTGCCGACGGATATCACGTATGGCTTCGTCTTTTTCAATCTGAATCTGTCGTTTCACTTCATCCAGTTCCTTCTGAGCAGCTATTTCAGCTTGTTTGCGGGCCTCGTAAATAATCTTTTCACGTTCCTGCATAGCCTCTTTCATGATACGTCCCTGTTCCTTGTTAGCGGCAGCCACAATAGCTTCGCCCTCCTCTTTCAGTCGTGACAACTGGGCGTTTGCTTCTCTGGCTACCTCCAATGATTCGTCAATGTAGGTTTTACGGC
>ERZ780228.1805-NODE-1805-length-12180-cov-4.630845_pt1 | contig 12180 bp, 9 predicted proteins | sample MGYA00511015_ERZ780228 | MGnify/ENA primary metagenome ERZ780228 (study PRJEB29588, sample SAMEA2161897) | human gut metagenome | biome: human gut; feature: human-associated habitat; material: faeces | place: Denmark | collected 2008/2010 ...
AAGATGTAAATTTAAAACTTCCAGCAGTACTAATGAATGGTGTATTGCTTTACGATATTAAAGAAGAAAAATATAACAATAAATATATTAAAAACCGCCAGTACAAATAAAGCTGTTGAAGCTGATGATACTTACAACGCATTATCTGAAGATTCAGCTGATAATACTCTCACAGATTTAGATGTTTCATCTGCTATGGATATAAATATCGTGGGTGATAATGATATAAATATGCTAGATAGTCTTGATGACTTCGACAATCTTGACAGTGATGAGATTAATTCATCAGAAGAATAATCAGGCATTCTATTAACAATTAATTATAAGCACTAACGAAGTGCAGGAAAGAGGTACAATATGAAACTTTGGGGCGGACGCTTCACTAAAGAAACTAATGAGCTTGTTAATAATTTTAACGCTTCTATCTCCTTTGACCAGAAGTTCTACAAGCAGGATATTCAGGGAAGCATTGCACACGCTACAATGCTTGCTGCTCAGGGTATTATCTCAGAAGATGAAGGAAAGCAGATTACTGACGGCTTAAAAGGTATTCTTTCTGACATAGAATCTGGAAAGCTTGAAATCACTGATGAATATGAAGATATTCACACATTTATGGAAGCTACTCTTATTGAGCGTATCGGTGATGCAGGAAAGAAGCTTCACACAGGCAGAAGCCGTAATGACCAGGTTGCACTTGATATGCGACTTTATACACGCGATGAAGTTAAAAATGTTGATGAAGAAGTAAGAGAACTTATGGAAGTTATCTTAAGAATAATCAAAGAAAATGTTGACACTTATATGCCAGGCTTTACTCATCTTCAGAAAGCACAGCCTGTAACTGTTGCTCATCATTTTTCTGCTTACTTTGAAATGTTCAGACGTGACAGAAGCCGACTTCACGATATATATAACAGAATGAACTACTGCCCTCTTGGTGCTGGTGCTCTTGCAGGAACTACATATCCCCTTAACAGAGAGATGACAGCCGAGCTTCTTGGATTTGCTGGTCCTACTCTTAATAGTATGGACTCTGTATCAGACAGAGATTATGTTATTGAATTCTTAAGTGCACTCTCTACTATTATGATGCATTTAAGCAGATTTTCTGAAGAAATATGTATATGGAATTCTAACGAATACAAATTCATCGAATTAGATGATGCTTTCAGTACAGGTTCAAGCATTATGCCACAGAAGAAGAACCCTGATATAGCTGAGCTTGTCCGTGGTAAGACTGGACGTGTATATGGTGCTCTTATGAGTATCCTCACAACTATGAAGGGAATTCCTCTTGCCTATAATAAAGATATGCAGGAAGATAAAGAGCTTTCCTTTGACGCCATGGATACTGCAAAAGGTTGTCTGGCACTCTTTAACGGTATGCTTGCAACCATGAAATTCAATAAAGAAAAAATGCATGACAGTGCCAATAAGGGATTTACCAATGCGACAGATGCAGCCGATTATCTGGTAAATCATGGCGTTCCATTCCGTGATGCCCACGGTATTGTAGGAAGAATCGTGCTTTATTGTCTGGATAAGAAGATTGCCATTGATGATATGTCACTGGATGAGTTAAAGGCAATCTGCCCGGTATTTGAAGAGGATATTTATGAAGCAATTTCCATGGAAACCTGTGTTAATAAACGTCTGACTGTTGGTGCGCCTGGTAAAGACGCAATGGAAAAAGTCATTGCATTGCATAAGGAATATCTGTCAAAGGACTGGCAGGATGAGTTGAATCTGCCGGAAGAGGCGTAGAAAATAAGTAGCTTATTTTGAAAAATTGGTACATATGTATAAGAAAAATGCAATTCACTTAGTAATTTTTGATAAATTGTGAATTGCATTTTTTGCATAAATAGGATAGTATATTTATCAGAAAGACAACTGTTCGCGATAGACGAACATAAAAACGTGAGGAGAAAAAGAAATGAGCAGCAAATTAAAAGTCGGTATTTTAGGTGGAACAGGAATGGTAGGTCAGAGATTTATCTCTCTTCTGGAGAATCATCCATGGTTTGAGGTAACTACAATTGCAGCAAGCCCAAGAAGTGCAGGAAAGACCTATGCAGAAGCAGTTGGAGATCGTTGGAAAATGGATACTCCAATGCCGGAAGCCGTTAAAAATATTGTAGTAAAGAATGTAAATGAAGTAGAAAATGTTGCAGCAGAAGTTGATTTCGTATTCAGTGCCGTAGATATGACCAAAGATGAAATCAAAGCAATTGAAGAAGCATATGCTAAGACAGAGACTCCTGTTGTTTCGAACAACAGTGCACACAGATGGACACCGGATGTTCCTATGGTAGTACCTGAAATCAATCCGGAACATATGAAAGTAATCGAATTCCAGCGCAAGAGACTGGGAACCAAGAGAGGATTTGTTGCAGTAAAACCAAACTGCTCCATCCAGAGTTATGCTCCTGTTCTTACAGCATGGAAAGAGTTTGAACCATATGAAGTAGTAGCAACTACCTATCAGGCAATTTCCGGTGCCGGAAAAACCTTTAAGGAATGGCCGGAAATGGTTGGAAATATTATCCCATACATTGGTGGTGAGGAAGAAAAATCCGAAAAAGAGCCGCTTCGTATCTGGGGTGAAATCAAAGATGGTGTTATCGTACCTGCTGCATCACCGGTTATTACCTGCCAGTGTATCCGTGTTCCGGTATTAAACGGACATACAGCAGCTGTATTTGTTAAGTTCAAAAAGAACCCTACAAAAGAGCAGTTAATCGAGAAATTAGTAAACTTCAAGGGAGTACCACAGGAATTAAATCTTCCAAGTGCACCAAAGCAGTTTATCCAGTACTTAGAAGAAGACAACAGACCACAGGTTTCTATGGATGTTAACTATGAAAACGGTATGGGAATCAGCGTTGGACGTCTTCGTGAGGACACCGTATATGATTGGAAATTCGTAGGATTATCCCACAATACCGTACGTGGTGCGGCTGGTGGAGCTGTTCTTTGTGCAGAACTTTTAAAAGCACAGGGTTACATTACCGCAAAATAAGCAGCAAAATATGTAACAAAATGAAGATAGAAAAGTCATATTGCAGGAAAGCAGTATGGCTTTTTTATCGTTTTGGCGTTGATAGAAAAATTAAAATGTGATATTATTTTTGTTAGAGTGACTTCTTAAAATTAGAAATTCTGGAGGATATTACCAATGATGATTCAGACATCCGAATTAAAGAAATTAGAAGAGGTATATGGACAGTCCGGCAATCAGATTGTTCTTTTATATGGAAGAGATAACTGCCAGAAAGAGCAGTTAATAAAAGAATTCTGTAAGGAGAAAAAGTTTTTTTACTATCGCGCCAGACAGGCATCCGAAAGGGAACAGGTTTTACAGATGGGGCAGGAAGTGGAAGCAAAATACGGGATTCGTCTGACACGCTATAGTTATGATGAATTCTTTAACCGCATCAAGAGTGGAGACCCGACCAAGCTTGTGGTTGTCATTGATGAATTCCAGTATATTGCCAGAAAAGATGTCGGCTTTATGAACAGCATTCTGAAACTGAAAGCAAAGAAATTATATCCGGGTCCTGTTATGATTATTCTGACCAGCTCTTCACTGGTATGGGTAGAGGAAGACTGCAGAGAAAAATATGGTGAATACTTAAAGAAGGTAGACGCAGCCATCCGCATGGAGGATGCGACATTTCTTGATGTGGTTCGACATTTCCCGGAATATGGAACCAGTCAGGCAGTGCAGGTCTATGGAATTATTGGAGGTGTGCCGGGTTATCTTGCGCGCTGGAACTCCAAAAAGAGTATTAAGGAAAATGTCTGTCGGCATATTTTGTCTCCGGATGGCTTCTTGTTCCATGAGGCAGAAAATTATATCAGCATTGAATTAAGAGAACTTTCTGTATATAATACAATACTTGCAGCATTGGCTTCGGGAAATAATAAGCTGAATGACCTCTTTTTAAAGACAGGCTTCTCCAGAGCAAAAATCAGTGTCTACATGAAGAATCTGATGGCATTTGATGTGGTAGAAAAGGTGGTTTCCTTTGATACCGGTGGTTGGGAGAATACGAAAAAGGGTGTTTACCGCATTGCCAATACTTATGTGAATTTCTGGTTCCGTTTTGTCTATCCACATTTATCGGACTTATATATGATGGCACCGGAAGAATTTTATGATACTTATATTGAAAAAGATTTAGATGACTATATGAACCGTTATTTTGTCAAGGTCTGCCGGGAATATCTGACTTTATTAAATCGTATCGGTAAACTTCCGATTGACATTCACCGGATTGGAACCTGGATTGGAAAGAAGGGCAATATCGATATTGTCGCCCAGAACAGTGTCCGTGAGAGTATTGTCGGAATCTGTAACTGGTCAGAGCCTTATATGACCCGCAAGGCAGGTGAAGCATTGCTTGATAATCTGAAGCAGGCAAAAATTTCTGCAAAATATCTTTATATGTTTTCCGCACGGGAATTTGCAGAGGATTTAAAGCAGATGGCAGAAGAAGATAAAAGATTTGTCCTGATCGATATGAAGGAATTATAAAGTGCCGGAAAAGTCAAAAAATGATAAAAAGTCAAAATGATAAAAAGTCAAAATAATAGATAAGGCACAGAAATTGGAGGAAATAACGGTTGGGTAAGTCGTTAATTATCACTGAGAAACCAAGTGTTGCCCGGGAATTTGCACGAATTCTTGGCGTATCCGGCAGAAATGACGGATATATCGAAGACAGTCACTATGCCATTACCTGGTGTGTTGGTCATCTGGTGGAAATGGTATATCCGGAAGAATATGATATAAAATATAAGAAGTGGAAGTTAGAAGACCTTCCATTTCTTCCGAAAGATTATAAATATAATGTCATACCATCTGTAAGCAAACAGTATGACATCGTACATAAGCTTTTACACCGGGAAGATATTGATACCGTTTACTGGGCAGGCGATGCCGGAAAAGAAGGACAGACCATTGAAGAGAATATTCGGCGGTTCGGTGGAGTCCGTGAAGGTATGAAAGAGCTGCGGGTATGGATAGATTCGCAGACGGAGGAAGAAATTAAAAGAGGAATTGCGGAAGCAAGACCAATGTCGGATTATGATAATCTTGCTAATTCCGGGATTATGCGTACCATTGAAGACTATGCCATGGGAATTAATTTTTCCCGTGTCATGTCTGTAAAATATGGAAATCTTTTAAATGATGCTGCAGGAACCAAGTCCTATACTGCAATTGCAGTTGGCCGTGTCATGACCTGTGTACTTGGCATGGTTGTAATCCGGGAGCGGGAAATCCGTAATTTTGTAGAGACACCATTTTACCGGGTGGTGGGAAATTTCTTTGATGCAGAGATAGAAGGTGAATGGAAAGCGGTAGAAGGTTCTTCTTATTATGCATCTCCGTTGCTTTATAAAGAGAATGGATTCAAAGAAAAAGTACATGCAGAAAAATTAATTAAAGATTTAACTAATAAAACAGCGATTGTAAAAACAGTAGATAAAGGAATTTCAAAGAAACGTGCACCGCTTTTATTTAACCTGGCGGAGCTTCAGGCAGAGTGCTCGAAAAGGTTTAAAATCAGCCCGGACGAGACGCTGCAGGTAGCACAGGACTTATATGAAAGAAAGCTGACTACTTATCCGAGAACGGATGCCAGAGTGTTATCTTCTGCCGTTGCAAAAGAAATCAGTAAGAATATCAGAGGACTCCGTTCCTTTGAGCCGGTTGCTCCCTTTGTGCAAAATATTGTGGAGCATGGTTTATATAAAAATATCGGAAAGAGCAGTTATACCGATGACAGTAAGATTACAGACCATTATGCTATTGTTCCAACCGGACAGGTCAATGAATATAAGTCGCTGACGGAATTGCAGAAGCGGGTCTACGAACTGATCGTGCGGCGTTTCTTAAGTATTTTCTATCCGCCGGCACAGTATCAGACGGTAAAGCTGACCATCGGAATTGAAAAGGAATCTTTCTTTGCCGGAGCAAAAGTATTAAAGGTTCCCGGATATCTTGAAATTGCCGGAAGACCGGATACCAAAGAAAAACGGGAAAAGGAAGATGGTGACGGAGAAGAAAACAATCCGAAGAACAGCGCAGCATTACTAAAACTTGCAGATAGTCTCAAAGAAGGAGATACCGCAGAAGTAAAAGAATTTCTGGTAAAAGAGGGAAAGACTTCTCCACCAAAGCGTTATACTTCAGGTTCCATGGTGCTTGCCATGGAAAATGCGGGACAGTTAATCGAGGAAGAGGAATTAAGAGAACAGATTAAAGGCTCCGGAATTGGAACCTCTGCTACAAGGGCAGAAATCATCAAGAAGCTGGTGCGTATCGGCTATCTTGCTTTAAATAAGAAAACACAGGTGCTGACGCCGGAAGCCTTAGGCGAGATGGTTTATGAAGTGGTGAATATGACTGTTCCGGCGCTTTTGAATCCCAAGATGACCGCTTCCTGGGAAAAGGGCTTGGATGGCATTACCCAGGGAACCGTTCCGATGGAAGATTACCGGGAGAAGTTAGAAGAATTTATCCGGAAAGAAACAGTTTCCATGATAAATGAGAATCTCACCAGCCAGATTGCCGGGCAGATCCGGCCATTGGCTGGCAGCAATGCCAAAGATATGAAGGCAAAGGTTAAAATCGGAGCAACCTGTCCGGTCTGTGGCGGTGAGATTGAGACTACACCTTTTGGTTATGGTTGCTCAAATTATAATAAAGATGGCAGTGGCTGCCGTTTCGCTATTGGTTCTATCGCCGGAAGAGAGCTTAACGATGAAGAAGTAAAGCAGTTATTGAGCGAAGGCAGAACCGGAGTCTTAAAAGGATTTACTTCGAAGAATAAGAAGAAGTTTTCTGCCTGCCTTGTGATGACAAAGGATGAAGAAGGAAAACCGAATATAACCTTTGATTTTTCACAGAATGAGCCGGAGACCATAGAGGGCGTAAGTTGTCCGTTGTGTGGCGGAGCAATAGAAATAAAGCCATTTGGTTATGGCTGTGCCAATTATAAAGCGGAAGATGAGGCTGGCTGCCGGTTTGCCATTGGAAAAATAGCCGGGAAAGATTTAAACACCGCCCAGGTGAAGGAGCTTCTGACCAATGGAAGAACCGGAACGATTCGTGGATTTACTTCAAAGAATAAGAAGAAATTTGATGCCTGCCTGATGCTTGGAGAAGATGAGAACGGAAAGAAAGTCCTGAAATTTGATTTTGAGCATGTGGAAGCAAAGAAGGTAAAAGATGTAAAATGTCCACTGTGTCAGGGTGATATTGTGCAGACGCCATTTGGCTATGGCTGTGCCAATTATGACAGAAACAAAGAGGACAGCTGCCGTTTCTCAATCGGTAAAATAGCCGGAGTAAAATTAAAGGAAACTCAGGTAAAAGCACTTTTACTAACAGGAAAGACAGAAATTATAACAGGATTTAAATCTAAGAATGGCAAGAAATTTGATGCACCATTGAAGCTTACCGAGGATGGACGCATTGAATTTGACTTTCCGGAGCGTCCGAAACCGGAAGAGACAAAAGTAAAATGTCCAAAGTGTGGGGCATTGTTAAAGAAAAGCCAGTGGTACTATGAATGTGACTGCGGATTCCGGGTGAACCGTTATGTAGCAAAGGTGGAACTGGCTGAAGAAGTGTTAGAAGAGCTTTTTACAAAAGGATATACCGCTAAAAAAATAACCGGATTTACTTCGAAAGCAGGAAATGTATTTGATACCTGTCTGAAGTTTGAAGAGGATGAAATCCGTTTTGATTTTGACCGGAAACCGGAAGAAGAAAGAGAGGAAGAGAAAGATGGAACAGTGCAAAATCAGTAATATGTATACATTAGAGGAGACAATCGCAAAGGATTATCTTGCACAATTTACTTATCCGTGGGAGGCACTTGCCGGAATCGGAGATTATATCAAAGAACTGGGAAAAACATTGAATCCGGATGTTTATGAACAGAAGGGTGAGGATATCTGGGTGGCAAAATCCGCTGCCGTGGCACCGACAGCATGTTTAAATGGTCCTTTAATTATTGATGAAAATGCTGAAATACGACACTGTGCATTCATTCGTGGTAATGCAATTGTCGGAAAAGGAACGGTGGTAGGCAATTCTACCGAGTTAAAGAATGTCATTCTTTTTAATTCCGTGCAGGTACCACACTATAATTATGTGGGAGATTCTATTTTGGGATACAAGTCACACATGGGAGCAGGTTCCATCACATCCAATGTAAAATCCGATAAGACACTGGTGGTAGTAAAATCTGCTGATGAGAAGATGGAAACCGGACGCAAGAAATTTGGTGCCATGCTGGGAGATTTTGTAGAGGTTGGCTGTAATTCCGTATTGAATCCGGGAACAGTCATCGGGCCACATACCAATATTTATCCGCTTTCCCCGGTACGTGGAGTAGTTCCGGCGCATTCTATTTATAAGAATAAGAATGAAATTGTAAGTAAAGCAGAAGACTAGACGGATGGAAATTTACCTACAGAAGTTACCTGCGGTAGCTGCTTGCAGAAAAATGACAATAGAAAATTAAGAAATGAATGGTTGACAAAAACAGCTGTATGCATTACTGTATTAATTAAGTAATACATACAGCTGCTTTTTAGTTGGACGAGAACTTCGAAAAGAGTGTTTCTCGCAGTATATACGGGAAGCTTACAAAGAGTGTTTCTCGTGAATTTTGGAGGGTGAAAATGTTAGAAGTACAAGAGCTTACTAAGAAATATGGAAAGAATGTGGCAGTAGATCATGTCAGCTTTATGGTGCAGGATGGTCAGGTCGGTATCCTGCTTGGACCAAATGGTGCCGGAAAATCAACCATTATAAAGAGTATTGCAGGACTCCTTCGCTATGAAGGCGGTGTTGGTATTAATGGAATGAAAGCAAGAAGCCTGGAAGCGAAGAAAATATTTGGCTATGTACCGGAGATTCCGGCAATGTTTGAAGCACTGACGGTGCGGGAGCATATCGAATATGTGAAGCGGGCATATAACAGCGACATTACAGAGGAAGAAATCGATGCACTGCTGACACGTTTTGAACTTCTGGATAAACAGGAGAAGCTGGGAAATGAATTGTCCAAAGGAATGATGCAGAAGGTCAGTATCTGTTGTGCACTTGCTATTCATCCAAAGGTTGTGATGTTGGATGAACCGATGGTGGGACTTGACCCGGCAGCTATAAAAGAATTAAAAGAAGTTGTACTGGAGTTAAAAGAGAAAGGCTGTACCATTCTTATCAGTACCCATATGCTTGAAATGGTAAAAGATTTGTGGGATGTGATGTTTGTAATGGAACAAGGGAAAATTATAGCAACATTTAACAAAAATGAAATTGCGGATAAAGACATAGAAGAACTGTTCTTTGAAGTGACAGAACCAAAGACTGGTGGTGAAGAACATGAGTAGTCTTTCCTTTGTTTTTTCCCGGACCATTAAGAATAAAGTGAAGCGGAGTTTAAGACGGCCACAGACTTATATTGCGCTGGTATTTGTTATTTTATATGCAGCACTGGTGTTGTATGGACTTGGTTCCATGTCTGTCGACTTCGGATTAAACAGCCCGGAAGGAATTGCAACTGTTTTATCAGTACTGATGGTTATGATTGTTCCGGCAAACCTGATTTCGTATATCAAGAGAAAAGGACTGTTGTTCCGTCCGTCAGAAGTACATTTTGTATTTGCTGCACCGGAAGAACCGAAGAAAGTTATTCTTCATGCCGGAAAGAAGCAGTTCTTAACGAATTTTATTGTTGAACTATTTATACTTGTACTTGGAATTGGTGTATTTGGTGTTACACCATATAAGATGATTTTATATTTCCTTTATGCTGGTGTACTGGAAAATATTTTAGAGGGAGCGTTAATGATTATCTGCTATGGAAATGAAACACTTCCCAAACAGTTCTTTACCGTACTTACTTATATTATGTATGGAGTAATGGCAGCTTTTGCACTGGTGGCAATCTACTTTGTTTCGGTGAAAGGCATGCAGTTATCTGTGTTTGTGGACTTAATCCAGCTTCCGGTGGTACAGCTGATTCCGATTATAGGCTGGGAAATTGCATTGATTCAGCTTATTATCATAGGCCCTGCAGGAATCAATGTGGTGGCAACCGTACTTCTTTTAATCAGTACTGTTTTGCTGGTACTTTATGCGAAAAAGATGAAGTGTACCGGAGAATTCTATGAAGATGCTGCAAAATTTGCAGAAGATTATGATGACCGGATGAAACGCTCGAAAAAGGGCGAGGTTGTAGTGGGAAATGGCAAGAAAAAGTATTTACGGAATGTAAAGATGGCTTATAAGGGAACTTACGCCAAAGCAATTTTCTACCGGCAGGTATTAGAATACCGTAAAAACCGTTTCTTTATCTTTGGCTGGAATTCGGTGCTGTTTCTGGTCATAGGTGTGGCAATTGCGGTTGTCTCTTATTATAATAAAATTTCCAGCCAGCCTTTTAAAATGTTTGTAATTCCGGGCGTCATTGCCTATGTTATCTTTATTTTCAGCGGTTATAAGACGAAGTGGTCTAAGGAACTGGCAAATCCATACACCTATCTGATTCCGGACAGCAATTTTAAGAAAATGTGGTATGCCACCAAAATGGAGCATATCCGTGCGCTGATTGACGGACTTCTGATTACGCTGCCGGGCAGTATCGTAATGGGACTTCCGGTGTCTTACATGATTTTGACCGTCATTTTATATATGTGCCTGAATGCTAATAAGCTTTATATGAATATGCTGGCAGATGTCGTGATAGGGAAAATGTTTGGAGAACTGGGCAGAACGATTCTTCGGATGCTGTTCCAGGGACTGGTATTATGTGTCGGAATCATTGTGGCAGTAGCAACGGGAGCGTTCATTTCTGTGACTGCAGGATTTATTATGATGATAGTCGTTATATTCCTGCTGACACTGGTTGGAGCAATTGGAGCATCCTTTGCATTTGAGCGGATGGAGGCATTAGATTAACATATTGAGAAAATTAAGGTGCATTTCCTGTAAAAAAGACTGGACTAATGTAAAAAAATGTGAGAAAATGAGGGCGGTGTGTTAAATGTATAACAAAGTTTAACATGATATATATTTCATATCGAAAGGAGTCTTATAATGATTTACACGAAGGAAGTCGAAAACATGTGTCCTGTTGCCAAGGGCGCAAAACATGAGCCAGCTCCAATTCCAGAAGAAGGAAAATGGGTTCATTCCAAAAAAATTGAAGATATTTCAGGATTTACACACGGTGTAGGCTGGTGTGCACCACAGCAGGGTGCCTGCAAGCTTTCATTAAATGTAAAGAATGGTGTGATTGAAGAAGCACTGGTTGAGACAATCGGATGCTCAGGTATGACACATTCAGCAGCAATGGCAGCAGAGGTTCTTCAGGGAAAAACAATTCTTGAAGCATTAAATACTGACCTTGTTTGTGACGCAATCAATACAGCAATGAGAGAATTATTCTTACAGATCGTTTACGGACGTACTCAGAGTGCATTCTCTGATGACGGACTTGCAGTAGGTGCTGGTCTGGAAGATTTAGGAAAAGGACTTCGTTCCCAGGTTGGTACTATGTACGCAACAAAGGAGAAAGGTGTTCGTTACTTAGAGATGGCTGAAGGTTATGTAACAGGCATCGCTCTTGACGAGAACAACGAAGTTATCGGATATCAGTTCGTTTCTCTTGGAAAAATGACAGACTTTATCAAAAAAGGTGATGACCCTAACACTGCATGGGAAAAAGCAAAAGGCCAGTATGGTCGTGTAGCTGATGCTGTTAAGATCATTGACCCAAGAGAAGAGTAAGAAAGGAGAGACGAAGATAATGGCATTATTTGAAGGATATGAAAGAAGAATTGACCAGATAAACGCTGTATTAAACAGCTATGGTATCAGCTCTATTGAAGAAGCTGAAAAAATTACAAAAGATGCTGGACTTGATGTATATGATCAGGTAAAGAAAATCCAGCCTATCTGTTTCGAGAACGCTTGCTGGGCTTACACTATAGGTGCAGCAATCGCAATCAAAAAAGGATGCAAAAGAGCTGCTGATGCTGCTGCAGCAATCGGTGAAGGTCTTCAGGCATTCTGTATTCCAGGTTCTGTTGCTGACCACAGAAAAGTAGGTTTAGGACATGGTAACCTTGGTAAAATGTTATTAGAGG
>ERZ780228.1806-NODE-1806-length-12177-cov-2.342765_pt1 | contig 12177 bp, 7 predicted proteins | sample MGYA00511015_ERZ780228 | MGnify/ENA primary metagenome ERZ780228 (study PRJEB29588, sample SAMEA2161897) | human gut metagenome | biome: human gut; feature: human-associated habitat; material: faeces | place: Denmark | collected 2008/2010 ...
CCAAAGTATAAGGCGGAAAATGTTATGTGGGCATTCTTTGGAATCATATATGTAACCGTGATGATAGCTTATATATATGAAACAAGAATGTCAGATAATGGAATATTTATTGTGTGGCTTATATTTATTGCTTCGTGGGGAAATGATACATTTGCTTATTTCACAGGAGTGTGCATAGGAAAGCACAAAATGGCACCTGTGTTATCACCTAAGAAGTCGGTTGAAGGTGCAATAGGCGGAGTGATTGGTGCAACAATACTCGGTGCGGTATACGGAGCTTTAGTAAGTTCTAAAATGGCAGGTGTTATTGATAATTCGTCTGTGGCATTTGCAGTAGCAAGCCTTGCAGGGGCGTTATTGTCAATAGTTGGTGACTTGGCGGCATCTGCAATTAAGAGAAATTATAATGTTAAAGATTATGGTACATTAATTCCGGGACATGGTGGAATTATGGATAGATTTGACAGCGTAATATTCACAGCACCGGTTGTATACTGGGCGATAATACTGCTTAACAGTATAGGACTTTAAAGTTACTATAGTATAGATTAGGAAAGGGTGTAGATAATGAGAGGAATATCAGTTCTAGGTTCGACTGGTTCAATAGGAACTCAGACTTTAGATGTTATTAGAAGAAATAAAGATATAAAGGTTGTTGCACTTGCAGCAGGAACAAGAGTGAAAGAATTAGCAGAACAGGTAAGGGAATTCAGACCATCTTTGGTATGTATTGGAACTGAAAAGCTTGCGGGCGAGTTAAAGCTTCTGCTTTCAGATATTGATGTAAAGATAGTGTATGGTGATGAGGGACTTATAGAAGCGGCAACACATAAAGAAGCTGATATTGTTCTTACGGCCGTTGTTGGAATGATGGGCATTGTTCCAACGATTAAAGCAATTGAAGCACATAAGGATATTGCACTTGCCAATAAGGAGACACTTGTAACAGCAGGACATATTATAATGAAGCTTGCTAAGGACAATAATGTTAATATATATCCTGTAGACAGCGAACATTCAGCGATATTTCAGTCACTTAACGGCGAATATCCTAAGGAGGTTGAAAGAATACTTCTTACAGCATCAGGTGGTCCATTCAGAGGAAAGAAAAGAGCTGACCTTGTAAATGTGACAGTTGAGGATGCACTTAACCACCCTAACTGGGCTATGGGAAGAAAGATAACGATAGACTCATCAACTATGGTTAATAAAGGCCTTGAGGTAATGGAAGCACAGTGGTTATTCAATGTTCCATCATCTAAGGTCACAGTGGTTGTACAGCCACAGAGCATAATACATTCTATGGTTGAATTCATTGACGGAGGAATAATGGCACAGCTTGGAAGTCCTGATATGCGCCTTCCTATACAGTATGCCCTCTATTATCCTCATAGAAGAGAGCTTAACACTAAGAGAGTGGATTTCTTTGAACTTGGCAATATTACATTTGAAAAGCCTGATATGGATACATTTAAAGGACTTAAGCTTGCTTATACAGCTTCTGATAAGGGCGGTAACATTCCAACAGCATTTAATGCGGCAAATGAGCTTGCAGTTGCAAAGTTCCTTGACAGAAAGATAAAGTATCTTGATATACCTGATATTATAGAGTATGCAATGAATGAAGTACGTTATATTGATAATCCGTCTGTAGACGAAATATTAGAAACAGAACAGACAGTCTATGAAATGATAGAAAACCGTTTGAAGAATGGAGGAGCAGAGTGGTTATAAATATAATATTAGCGATACTTGTATTAAGCATAATCATAATTATACACGAGTTTGGACATTTTATTGTAGCTAAGGCAAATGGAATTACAGTTGTGGAATTCTCACTTGGATTTGGACCTAAGCTTATACATTTTAAGAAAGGTGAAACAGAATATAGTCTTAAGCTGCTTCCTTTTGGTGGAGCCTGTATAATGCTTGGTGAGGATTTCTTAGAGGCAGATGATGATGAGCAGGAAGATGCAACAGAAGGCAATAATACTGGCAAAGCTGGAAGCAAGTTGGATAATGACTTTTGCAATGGTAAAACAGCAGAAGATAATGGCTTTGGCAATACTTCAAGGTATTCATCTGATAATACATCGGCTGGAAGCTATATGTCTGAGAAGAAAAAGCAGGAAGCACTGGAAGCTGGCTATGATATGTCCAAATCATTTGCTAATAAGTCAGTGTGGGCAAGGATTGCAGTTATAGCAGCTGGACCAATATTTAACTTTATACTGGCATTTGTCTGCTCGGTTGTAATTATTGGAAGTATAGGCTATGACCCTTGTATGGTTGATGTTGTATATGATAATTCACCAGCGGTAAGTGCAGGGCTTAAGGAAGGTGACAAGATTATAAAGGTTAATAACCAGAAGATAACATTTTACAGGGATTATTCTTTCTATAGGGTGTACCACGCTGATGATACTATGAATATAATATATGAAAGAGATGGACAGAAATATACAACAACTCTTACTCCGGAATATGTTAAACAGCAGAAGTACCAGATGGGTGTTACTTTAGAGCAGAATGGGACAATAGCAGGCGTATCTGACGGAACACCAGCACAGAAGGCTGGGATTAAGAAGGGTGATATAATAACAGCGGTTAATGGCGTTGCAGTTGACGGAAGTACCAAGATTATTGAGCTTGTAGGACAGTGTAATGGCGAGAGTGTTGATATTACAATAAACAGAGATGGTAGTACAATGCAGTTAAATGTGACACCGGATTCTGTAGAGAATGAATATTACTATACAGGCTTTGCAAGTTATGGGGCAAGACAGAAGGTTTCGCCTATATCAGTAATCGGCTATGCATTTAAGGAAGTTGGATATAGTGTTAATACTGTAGTTAAGAGCCTTGGAATGATGTTTACAGGACAGGTGGGGATTAATGATCTTTCTGGTCCTGTCGGAACAGTAAGTGCTATGAGTAATATTGTAGAAGAAAGCAAGGCAGATGGAACATTTTATGTAATCCTTAATCTTTTAAATCTTGCAGGACTTATAAGTGCCAACCTTGGCGTTATGAACCTTCTTCCAATACCGGCACTTGATGGCGGAAGACTTGTATTTCTTATACTTGAAGTATTAAGAGGCAAGCCGGTCAAGAAAGAACACGAGGGTATGGTGCATTTTGTTGGTATGATATTCTTATTTGTTCTTATGATATATGTTATGTTTAAAGATATAAGAGGACTTTTTTAATTAAGAAATGAGGCTTAATATGTATAGAGATAATACAAAGGTTGTAAAAATAGGCAATAAGTTAATCGGTGGCGGCAATCCTATAATGATTCAGTCTATGACTAACACAAGAACTGATGATGTTGAGGCAACTGTCAGCCAGATACTGGCTTTAGAGAAAGCAGGCTGTGATATTATAAGATGTACAGTTCCAGATATTAATGCCGCTAAAGCAATCAAGGAGATTAAGAAGCATATTCATATTCCATTGGTTGCAGATATACATTTTGATTACAGAATGGCAATAGAGGCAATTAATAATGGTGCTGACAAGATAAGAATTAATCCAGGCAATATCGGTGGAACAGATAAGATTAAGGCTGTTGTAGATGCTGCCAGGGCTAAGAATATCCCTATAAGAGTAGGGGTCAACAGTGGTTCACTTGAGAAAGACCTTATAGAGAAATATGGCGGTGTTACAGCCGAAGGACTTGTTGAGAGTGCACTTGATAAAGTAAAGATTATAGAAGATCTTGGTTATGATAATCTTGTTATAAGCATTAAATCGTCAGATGTAATGATGTGTGTTAAGGCACACGAACTTATAGCAAGGAAGACTAATTATCCGCTTCACGTTGGAATTACCGAGTCGGGTACGTTATTCAGCGGAAGCATTAAGTCATCAATAGGTCTTGGGCTTATATTAGGACAGGGCATAGGTGATACAATAAGAGTTTCACTTACAGATGACCCTGTAAAGGAGATAGAGGCAGCTAAGCTTATTCTTAGGACACTTGGTTTAAGAAAAGGTGGTATTGAGGTTGTATCTTGTCCTACCTGTGGAAGAACTAAAATTGACCTTATCGGTCTTGCCTCAAAGGTTGAGGAGCTTGTTAGAAACTATGACCTTGATATTAAGATAGCTGTTATGGGCTGTGTTGTAAATGGCCCTGGAGAAGCTAAGGAGGCTGATATAGGAATAGCAGGTGGTGACGGCTGTGGTGTTCTTATAAAGCATGGCGAAATAATTAAGAAGTTTGAAGAAGATAAACTGTTAGCAGTGCTGAAGGACGAATTAGATAATTGGAAAGACTGATTATTATTATCCTTTGGCAGAAGGTGTTGGTTAAAGATGCGTAGATTTTTTGAAGTATTTAAGACATTAAAACTGCCAGAGGATATTGGTATGTATATGGAAAATGTTGAGGTTACGAGAGTATCCAAGACATCAACGAACTCATTGGCGAGAGTATACATAAAGAATGACAGGGTTATAAGCAAGAAGATAATATACAGGGTAGAAGATGCCCTTAAAAAGCAGATATTCCGTATACAGAATATGGATGTAAGAATTATAGACAGATATAATCTGTCAAAGCAGTATACGCCACAGACAATAATGGATGTGTATTATGACAGCATATTATTTGAATTGGAGAAATACTGGACACTTGAGTATAATCTTTTAAAGAATTCAACGTGGGAGTTTGAAAAGGATGACCTGCTTGTGCTTACATTAGAGGACGGATTTCTTGCAAGAACCTATGCAGATGACCTTAAGGAATATTTTCAGCTTATATTTCTTAACCGTTTTGGCTTTGAGATAGATGTTGAATATAAGTATGTTGCCAAGCTTGAGAAGCGTTATGAGAAAGAAAATGAACATAAGCTTAATCTTAGAATTAAGCAGATTGAAGATAACTTTATGGCAGCAAGAGCGATAATGGGGCAGAGAAGAACAAAAAGTATGCCGAACAGAAAGCTAAAGCCGCTGCATTTTTTAATGAAAGAGGAGCTTCTGGAAAAGATCTTACACGTTATAGAAAGCCAGCTAATACAGATATATTATATGGAAGGGACTTTGACGATGAAGTTACTGCCATAGAACAGATAGAATCGCCAATAGGTGAAGTTGTCATAAATGGTATGATAAGAAGCATAGAAACAAGAGAGATAAGAAACGAAAGAACTATATTATCTATCGTTGTTACAGATTTTACAGACAGCATTGTAGTGAAAATGTTTGCAAGAAATGAACAGCTTCCAGATCTTTATGAATTCATTAAAAAGGGTAATTTTCTTAAGATAAAAGGCATAGCTTCAATGGATAAGTATGATCAGGAGATTACTATAGCCAATGTGTCAGGAATACGAAAGGGAAGTGATAACAGGTCAGTAAGAAATGACTTATCACTTCATAAGAGGGTAGAGCTTCACTGCCATACCAAGATGAGTGATATGGATGGTGTATCTTATGCCAAGGATATAATAAAGCAGGCGATAAGCTGGGGACACAAGGCAATTGCGATTACTGACCACGGAGTTGTGCAGGCATTCACGGAAGCTTATCACACTATGCAGGATCTGGAGTTTAAGTATAATAAAAAGGGTGAGAAGTTAGATTTTAAGGTTATATATGGTGTTGAGGCATATCTTGTCGATGATACCAGGAAGATAGTAATTAATCCGGCTGGACAGGACTTTAAAGGGGAATTCGTTGTATTTGATCTGGAAACAACGGGATTTTCGGCTTTGGTAGACAGGGTAATAGAGATAGGTGCGGTAAAGATTAAGAATAATGAGATTGTAGACAGATTTTCAACATTTGTTAATCCACAGATACCTATATCTTTTAGAATTGAGAATTTAACAGGTATTAATGACCAGATGGTTATGAATTCAGGAACTATCGAGCAGATACTGCCTGATTTTATAGAATTCTGTAAGGGTTGTGTTATGGTAGCCCACAATGCGGAATTTGATATGAGTTTTATAATTAATAATGCTGAGAAAATGGGGATAGAATTTGCACCTACTTATATAGATACAGTGCTTTTGTCACAGTTCCTTATACCGGCATTACATAATTATAAGCTTGATACATTAACCAAGCATCTTAATGTTGTGCTTGATAACCACCACAGGGCGGTTGATGATGCAGAGGCAACAGCACATATATTCTTAAAGCTTGTGCAGATGCTTTATGAGAGGGATATATATACACTTGATAAGCTTAATGAAGAAGGAACGCTTGATGATGAGTCAATTAAGAAGCTTCACCAGTACCACTGTATAATACTTGCTTCTAATGAGATGGGAAGAATTAATCTGTACAGGCTTGTGTCGGCTTCACATCTGCAGTATTTTAACAGATTTCCAAAGATACCAAAGAGCCTTGTCAATAAGTACAGGGAAGGTCTTATAATAGGAAGTGCGTGTGAGGCAGGAGAACTGTTCCGTGCTATGGTAAATGGACGTTCAGATGCGGAGATTGCAAGAATAGTTAATTTCTATGATTATCTTGAGGTGCAGCCAATCGGTAATAACAGTTTTATGATTGAGAAGGAAGATTATTACGTTAAAGACGAGGAGGACTTAAGAGATCTTAACAGAAGAGTCATATCTTTAGGTGAAAAGTTCGACAAGCCTGTAGTTGCAACGTGTGATGTGCATTTTCTTAATCCAGAAGATGAAATATACCGTAGAATAATTATGGCAGGAAAAGGCTTTGACGATGCGGATAACCAGCCACCACTGTATCTGCATACTACAGAGGAAATGCTTTCTGAGTTCGATTATCTTGGAAATGATAAGGCATATGAGATAGTTATAACTAACACGAATAAGATAATGGATATGTGTGAGAAGATTAGTCCGGTACGTCCTGATAAACGTCCTCCTGTAATTGAGAATTCAGATCAGATGTTAAGGAATATATGCCATAACAGGGCACACGAAATATATGGACCAGAACTTCCACAGATTGTTACAGAAAGACTTGAGCGTGAGCTTAATTCAATTATATCTAATGGTTACTCCGTTATGTATATTATTGCACAGAAGCTTGTATGGAAGTCAAATGATGATGGATACCTTGTAGGTTCAAGAGGTTCTGTTGGTTCATCTTTAGCGGCAACTATGGCTGGTATTACAGAGGTTAATCCGCTTAGTCCGCATTATCTTTGTCCAGAGTGCTTTTATGTTGACTTTGATTCAGAGGAAGTTAAGAAGTTCGCTGGTGGTGCAGGCTGTGATATGCCAGATAAGGTGTGTCCTAATTGTGGTCATAAGTTAAATAAATTAGGTTTTGATATACCATTTGAAACATTCTTAGGATTTAAGGGTAACAAAGAGCCTGATATCGATCTTAACTTTTCTAATGAATACCAGAGTAAGGCACATGCTTATACAGAGGTTATATTTGGAAAGGGACAGACATTCAAGGCTGGTACAATCGGTACTGTCGCAGAAAAGACAGCGTATGGATATGTTCTTAAATATCTAGAGGAGAGAGGCAGGGTTAAACGCCGCTGTGAAATAGAACGTATTGCTGAGGGCTGTATAGATATAAGAAGAACAACAGGACAGCATCCGGGAGGAATTGTAGTTCTTCCTATTGGTGATGAGATACATTCATTTACACCGGTACAGCACCCTGCCAACGATGTAAAGAGTGGAATTGTAACAACGCATTTCGATTACCATAGTATTGACCATAACTTGTTAAAGCTTGATATTCTTGGGCATCTTGACCCTACTATGATTAGAATGCTGCAGGATTTAACAGGTATTGACCCTTTGGAAATACCACTGGATTCAAGAGAAGTAATGTCTTTATTCAAGGATACTTCGGCACTTGGAATTACGCCTGAGGATATTGGCGGTTGTAAGCTTGGTGCACTTGGAATACCAGAGTTTGGTACAGATTTTGCTATGCAGATGCTTATTGATACTAAGCCACAGTATTTTTCTGACCTTGTAAGAATTGCAGGGCTTTCACACGGAACTGATGTATGGCTTGGTAACGCACAGACACTTCTTAAAGAGGGCAAGGCAACCATATCTACGGCGATATGTACACGAGATGACATTATGATATACCTTATCCAGAAAGGACTTGAAAGTGAGCTTGCATTTACAATAATGGAGAAGGTAAGAAAAGGTAAGGGACTTACACCTGAATGGGAGCAGATTATGAGGGAACACGGTGTTCCAGACTGGTATATATGGTCTTGTAATAAAATCCAGTATATGTTCCCGAAGGCACATGCCGCAGCTTACGTTATGATGGCATGGCGAGTAGCTTACTGCAAGGTGTTTTATCCGCTGGCTTACTACTGTGCATATTACAGTATAAGAGCCAATGCCTTTGATTATGAAAAAATGGCAATGGGAAGGGAACGATTGGAGTATTATATTAATGACTACAAAGCTAAGAAAGCAGACGGCACGATATCCAATGTTGAAGATGATGAGCTTAAGGATATGCGTATTGTTCAGGAAATGTATGCAAGGGGCTTTGAGTTCGTACCTATTGACATATACAAGGCAAAGGCAAGGTCATTTCAGATAATAGATGGAAAGATTATGCCATCATTTAAGGTAATATCCAAGGTTGGTGAGTCTGCTGGAGAATCAATAGAGATAGCCGCAAGGGATGGTGAGTTCTTATCAAAGGACGACTTGCGCCAGAGAGCCAAGATTGGACAGACGGTTATAGAGAAGCTTGGTGAGCTTGGACTTCTTGACGGGATGGCAGAGAGTAACCAGTTATCATTATTTGATGTTATATAGTATTGCATATACATATATAAGTGTGTTATCATCATATAATATATGCGGTTAGAATACGATTATAAAGATGCAGTATATATGTTTAATTAATTAGATGAGGTGAAAAATGTTAAAAAAATATCTTATATGTTTTCTTGTATCAATGGTACCTATTGTTGAACTTAGAGGAGCAATTCCTATATCACAGGGAATGCAGCTTCCATTATTACAGTCATATATAATATGTGTAATAGGTAATATGCTTCCGGTTCCGGTTATATATCTTTTTGCAAGACGTGTTCTTGAATGGGGTGCAGACAAGAAATATATCGGAAAGTTCTTTACATTTTGTATTGAAAAGGGTCACAAAGGTGGAGAAAAGTTAAAGCAGAAGGCTGGGAATGGTCTTTTTATAGCACTTTTATTATTCGTTGGTATTCCAATACCTGGTACAGGTGCGTGGACAGGAACACTTGCAGCAAGCTTCCTTGATATGGGCTTTAAGAAGAGTGTAATTGCTGTTCTTGGAGGAGTATTGCTTGCAGGTATAATAATGGGTATTGCTTCAGCAGGAGTATTTACAGCGATATTCAGTTTTGCATAAGCATAATGTATAATAATTAAAGAATATAATTAATAAATACCGCATATATTCTACAGATTAATGCGTATCCGGTTATGGGACATAAAAGTTGTAGAATATATGCGGTATTATATTTTGTGTAATAGTAAATTCTTTTTATTGCGGTTTGAGATTACTTGTTAATATGTTGCAGATTTTCTTGGTGTCTTTGGTAGAGCGGGTCTTGTTATAGGCTATTCCGTATTGTATTTCACGCTGGTCTGTAATGGGCAGGATGCGGCAGTTATCAAGCGGGGTATCAATGCAGAATTCAGGCAGTATTGCAATGCCATAGCCACATTGTGCAAGAAGCTCACTTGTCTGGCTGTTCTCACATATAAAGTGATAATTATCCTGTGAATGAAGCACGAGCTTTTCCTGTAAAAGATTTCCCTGTGTGAAAGGAATTAAACGCTGGTTAAGCAGTAAAAGGCAGTGTCCTTTTAAGTCATCAAAGGAAATAGCTGACATTGAATGTAAGTCTTTATTATCCTCAGTAGTCTTATTATAGTCGTCAGATATCAAGGCATAGCTTTTCATATTCTTTATAGGCTTGAAAGTGCAATCGGTATTTTCAATCATATCTTTAGTAACGAGCATTATATCTATATGTCCGCTTTCAAACATAGTCTTAAGGCGTGAGTAGTCACGCAGAAACAGCATAGGATATATATCGGGCATACATTTTCTTAGTTCTTTTAATGCTGGTTTAAGTGCCTTTAATTCTGCATTGCTTGTACAGCCAATTCTTATATAGGACAATGACTGGGATACCACATTGGCAATCTTCTTGCTTGAAAGATTAATTCTATTAAGGATATCCTTTGCATCTCCATAGAATTCAGCACCGGCATCGGTAAGCTGTACCATTTTCGGTGTTCTTATAAAAAGTGTTGCACCCAGTTCTTCCTCAAGGCTTTTAATATGGTGTGTGACAGTTGGGGTTGTAAGAAACATTTCCTGTGCAGCTTTTGTAAAATTAAGCTTGTCGGCAACTCTTATAAAACATTCTAACTGCTGGGTAGTCATAAAAACCTCCTTAATTATATTAAATAATCTGCATAATTGATTATAGTTTATAATATATTAATATTTCAAGAGTGCATTAGAAAAAATCTAATGGTGTTGTATTTTTACAAATTCCATTTTTTTAATAATAGTGTTAAAATCGTTCACGCTGATAGGATTAATTTGTCTGTGTACACCAGATGATAATAATTAAGAATAGCAATGTTAATTGGGGAAGATATTCAGCCAGTAACATATGTATAGTAGCAATTGTGTACAGAAAAGAGGAATGATATGGACATTATTAAAAAGCTTTCCCGTTCAATAAGGGAATATAAAATGGTATCAATTATGACACCAGTGTGTATCGTATTTGAGGTAATATTTGAAATACTTATCCCATTTATGATGGCAAAGATGATTGATTCAGGAATAAGTTCAGGTAATGAAAGTGCACTTGTTAAATATGGGACTTTGCTTATACTCTGCGTAATGGCAGGTCTTGTATTTGGTATCCTTTCAGGAGGTCTATGTGCCACAGCTTCGGCAGGCTTTGCAAAGAATTTAAGAAAGGATATGTATTACAAAATTCAGGAGTATTCATTTGCAAATATTGACAAGTTCTCATCATCAAGTATTGTGACACGTCTTACAACAGATGTAACTAATGTGCAGAATGCTTATATGATGATTATCAGAATTGCGGTAAGAGCACCATTTATGCTTATATTCGCACTTATTGCGGCATTTATGACAAGTACTAAGCTTTCATTAATATTTCTTATTGCAATTCCAGTGCTTGGTATTGGACTTTATATAATAGTAAGCAGATCGCATATATATTTCGAGAGAGTATTTAAGATATACGATAATCTTAATGAAGTAGTAGAAGAAAATCTTACAGGTATGAGAGTAGTTAAGTCCTTTGTCCGTGAAGATTTTGAAGAAAAGAAGTTCACTAAGGTATCAGAAGCGATATATAAAATGTTCTTAAAGGCTGAAGGTATTGTTGCATACAATATGCCGCTTATGCAGTTCTGCATATATTCGTGTATGCTTTTCTTATGCTGGTTCGGTGCAAGAATGATAATTACATCAGGAGCTACAGCACTTACAACTGGTGAGCTTACAAGTCTTATAGCTTATGCTATGACAATTCTTAACTGCCTTATGATGTTATCAATGGTTATGGTTATGATTAATATGGCGAGAGCTTCGGCTGAGCGTATTGTTGAAATTCTTGACGAGGAAAGTACACTTCACAACTGTGACAATCCAGAGGATAAGGTAAATGACGGCTCAATCCAGTTTGATAATGTAAGCTTTAGTTATATAGATGATAAAGAAAAAGAATGTCTTAAAAATATTAACCTCAATATTCCAAGCGGTTCAACACTAGGAATTATAGGTGGAACAGGAAGCGGTAAGAGCTCATTAGTGCAGCTTATACCAAGATTGTATGATGCAACTAATGGTGAAGTATTTGTTGGTGGTAGAAATGTTAAGGAATATAACATAGAAGCATTAAGAAACTCTGTTGCCATGGTACTGCAAAAGAATACACTATTTAGTGGAACAATTGCTGAAAATTTAAGATGGGGTAATGCTGAAGCAACAGAAGCACAAATTGAAGCAGCAGCATCATCATCTTGTGTTGATGAATTTATAGATAGATTACCAGGAAGATATGATATGCATATTGAGCAAGGCGGAGTAAATGTTTCTGGAGGTCAAAAACAAAGACTTTGTATAGCTAGAGCTATTCTTAAGGAACCAAAGGTAATTATCCTTGATGATAGTACAAGT
>ERZ780228.1813-NODE-1813-length-12124-cov-6.634518_pt1 | contig 12124 bp, 10 predicted proteins | sample MGYA00511015_ERZ780228 | MGnify/ENA primary metagenome ERZ780228 (study PRJEB29588, sample SAMEA2161897) | human gut metagenome | biome: human gut; feature: human-associated habitat; material: faeces | place: Denmark | collected 2008/2010 ...
AGATTATTTACAGAATATGAAAACATTTAGATTTTTTGCGACTTTATTGGTTATTGCTTTATGTGCAGGTTTTACTTCTTGTAGCGATGATGATGATGAAAATCCGTTAGTAGGTGTTTGGTCTTATACGTGGGGAGGTGGAAACAAAGAAATTGTTACTTTTAAATCAGACGGTAAAGGAACTTGGGAATCTTATGATGTGTATGATGATGAGTCTAGTACAGAATCATTCTCTTATACATTTGACGGTAGTACTAAGTTGGTTCTTGATTGGGGAGATGATGACCCTGAAACTTATACAGTTGAAATTTCCGATAACAGCTTGAAGTTAATCGAAGAAGGAGGGCATACAGAAACCTTTATTAAACAATAATTGGGATTTAACAGTACAGTGCTAGTCTTATTAGGCTAGCATTTACTCCTTTACTGTTTTTTAATGAATGAAATAATGAGAAATAATTATATTGTATTTATTAGTAGCATTGTATATGCGCTTCTTGTATTGATAGGTTGTGGAGATGATAATCCTGTCAACGATTCAAGAGAGGAAGAAAGCCATGATGTTGAGACTATATTAACACCTTTGGGAGAAAGTGAAGGGTATTTTGAAAAAGGAATCTGTTTTACCTCAAATAATGAGGAGAAAACTTTAACTTTCGAGACTAACAAGAAATGGAATATTGCTATACCAACTAATATAGAATGGTGTACTGTTTCGTCTAATAATGGAGTAGCAGGCGCTGTATCACTGACGATAAAAGTAACAGAGAACACATTTTATGATGAACGTAATGCTGTATTGACGTTGAAAGTCGGAGAAATTGAAAAAAGAATAAGGGTTACTCAAAAACAACAAGATGCACTTTTAGTGTCATCAAATAGGTTTGAATTGGATAAATCAAGCCATATAATTGATATTGAAGTAAAATCGAATATAGAATATGAAATCATTATTCCGTCAGCATGTCAAAGTTGGATTACTCAAAATAATAAATCTCGTTCTTTAGAAAAGAAAAAAATATCATTCAGTATTGCTTCTAGTGATGAGTATGATAAACGTGAAGGAGAAATTATATTTCAAAGTAAAGATATTTCGGAAACTGTACACATTTACCAAACAGGTGGAGGAATATTGATACTTAGCCCAAATGAATATTCAGTTAGTGAAAAAGGAGGAACTATAAGAGTAGAAATTAAAAGCAATTTTAATTTTGATGTTCAGATGCCAGATGTAGATTGGATAGAACCCACAACGAAGACACGGAAAATAGCAACTAATACTATATATTATACTATCAGTCCTAATGAAACTTGTGATGATAGAGAAGCTGAAATAATATTTTTCAATAAGGAGAGACCTATCAAATATGAGATTTTAAAAATAATACAAACAGGGATTAAATCTGTAAGTATTCATCTAGTAGACGCAGGAACATTGGTAAATGTACTTGGGAATAAAATTAATAAAATAACGAGTTTGTCTATATCTGGAACTATAAATGCTAGCGATATTATTTCAATTCGAAAAATGAAGCAATTAGAAGAACTAAATCTTGAAGATGTAAGTATTGTTGGTGGTGGTAGTTACTATACTCATTCGGAAACTTATCCACTAGAGAATATCCAGTATTATGCTAAAGATAATACGATAGGAGGATATATGTTCGCAGGACTATATAATTTGAAGAGAATTACATTGCCTAAAAATACAATATCGATAGAACCTTATGCCTTTAATATATGTACAGCTTTAGAAGAAATAATTATATCTAAAGAAAATACATATTTTGTAGTAGATAATGGCATTTTGTATGATAGTGGTAGGAAAAAGCTAATCTGTTATCCCTCAAGTTTATCAATGCAATTACTTAATATACCAGAATCCATTGTACAAATTTATTCGGGAGCTTTTTATGGTTGTAAAAAATTATATGCCATAGATTTGTCTAATGTCAAAAGTATAGGTGCTGGTGCTTTTAGACACTGTGAAAGTTTAAATTCAATAGAAATTCCTCATGGAGTACAAAATATAGCTGCACATACTTTTAGGAGTTGTCAACTTAAAAAAATAATTATTCCTAGTTCTGTATCAGAAGTAAGTCCGTTTTCGTTCTTTTTTACAGGAAGCTTAAGGGAGATTTATATTGAAAGCTCTACTCCTCCTAGAGCAGATATGTATAATGGATACAATGTAATTTTTGAAAACCGTGTTTTAAACGAAGGTGTATTATATGTGCCACAAGGTAGTTTTACTGAATATTGGAAAGGTGATATTTGGGGACTTTTCAAAAACATAGTAGAAAAGTAAATGAGATGATAAGAAACAGCATTTGAAGAAATTCATTTGCTGTTTTTTTATTATCAATATGCTGTAATTTGACTATTGGAACAAATAATTTCATTACTTTTGTAGTGCAGTATTATACTGCAAAGGGATTATTAACGTATTGAATAACTTATCTTGTTTTACATGGTTGATGTAAACCAATATGTAAACCACATGGGTACATTGATAGATGTAAATTAGGTAATGTGTTGATTTATAGCCATTAGGATGCTCGAATGGTGACCCGGCACGAAGGACTTAAAATCCTTTGGCCATTGCGGCTGTGCGGGTTCAAGTCCCGCTTCGAGTACGAGTATTCTTTATTGCCTGTAGATCCTTGATTTACAGGCTTTTTTATTCTTTGGCTGCTGAGACAATCTCCTCCCGTACTTTCTTTGGCAAGCCTTTCACAACGATATCATAAGATTTCTGTACCAGTTCCCGTATCTTCTCGTCCGGAACGTCCTGATTGAAGTAGGCACTGATCCAATATTTCTTATTCATGTGCCATCCCGGCTTTATGCCCAGATACGCAGCCTGTAATTCCAGTGATTCGGTCGGATTACATTTAATACAGCAGAAGTCGAATATTTCGATGTTTACAAAGCAGAACCATTTATCTGCTACATAAAAACAGAGTACGTCGCGGCTATATGGGTCGGGTACATCGGTAAACGGCATCCTCTCATGGACGCCATTGAGTGATAAGCAGTATTCTCTGAACTCTTCAATATTCATTTTGGCATTTTTTTAAAGGATGGTGTAAAGATACAAATTGTATGTTTAACGGGAGAAACCTCATTGGTCAAAAAAAGAATAATATTGTCCGATTAGAGGGAATCTTCCTGTCATAAGATATAAAACTCGACTTTTTTATCTATGTTTGTGGCATGAAGAAGTCAGTATTTTTCCTGTTTATATCTTTGATATTTACTAGTTTAGCCTATCCTCAACTGGCTATACGACATCAGATTGCTAGCCCAAAGGCAGCTGATTCACTGGATATTTTCTATTATTCTCAAAAGAGAGGAATCCGTGCGGGAGCGATGGCGTTTGGCGTCAATATGGGCGTCTGGGCTTTCGACCGCTACATCCGGAAAGCGGATTTTGCTTATATCGATATGCATACAATCAAGGAAAATATTAAGCATGGTTTTGTCTGGGATAATGATGCCATGGGTACAAATATGTTCATGCATCCTTATCATGGCAGTCTGTATTTCAATGCCGCCCGCTCGAATGGATATAATTACTGGCAGTCAGGCTTGTATGCTTTCGGCGGGAGTTTCATGTGGGAGATGTTTATGGAGTGTGAATATCCTTCTGCCAACGATATCATAGCGACACCGATTGGCGGAATGGCATTGGGCGAAGTGTTCTATAGAACTTCCGATCTTATTCTCGATGACCGGAAGACCGGTGCTTCCCGTTTTGGGCTGGAATTTGCCTCGTTTGTGGTTTCTCCTATGCGTGGTCTTACCCGTATTATCAACGGAGATGCCTGGAAAAGACGCTTAACATCGGGCAAGCAATTTGGTGTGCCCGATGTTAGTGTGGATATTTCTATGGGAGTGCGTGCGCTTGAATTGGAAGATGAAATCTTTGATAAGGGTGTCGGGTTTGCCACCGAACTGGATGTAGAATATGGAGATCGTTTTGATGCGGATGACAGGAAGCCGTATGATTATTTCTCTGTGAAGGCAAAATTGAATGTGCAGAAGTCGCAACCGATATTGGGACAGTTGAATATTGTGGGACGGCTGGCAGGCAGAGAACTGGTCGATAATAAAAAGCACTATCTGAGTTTGGGGCTTTATCAGCATTTTGACTACTATGATTCGGACACCATATCGAGCGTTTCGGCAAAAACTCCTTATAAGTTTTGTACGCCGGCTTCGTTTGGTGCCGGATTTATCTATAAGCGTAAACTGCTTAAACGTTGGGATATAGACGGATATGCTCATCTGAATGGGATTCTTCTCGGAGGTGCTCTCAGTGATTATTACAGGGTGGAGGAGCGCAATTATAACCTGGCAAGCGGTATAGTACGAAAGTCGGGTTTAATTTCATCTATAAGAAAGATAAGTTTTCGGCATCTACTACTTACGATGTCTATCATATGTTTACCTGGAAAGGATATCCTAACAATATGGATTGGGAAAATTATAATCCGAAAACGCTGAATGCACAAGGAGACCGTTCAACGGCAATTCTTCATGCCACCGGGTTACGCTTGGATGTCAAGCTACGAAAAGGAGTGTATCTGACCGGAGCTTATATGAATTATACGCGGACTACGCGATATAAACATTATGATAATGTCTTTTCCAGCACGTCAGAAGGGTGTCTTATGTTGACCTGCAAATTATAATATGCTTTGGATTTTGTATGAAAAAAAAGATGTTCTTTTATGTGGTAGCAATCTTCCGTTTTTTCTTCTTACTTATGAATGGAATATTGATATTGGGACTAATAATTCTGCGTATTTATAATATCATTATTTAATATATTAAGAATGGAACATATAATGCCAAGAATGGCACTTGTGATGGTTAATTTAAATCTTTTACTTTGCATGATTTTATGTGATAAAAAAGAATTAATAATTAACTATGAAGATTATGAAGAAAAGATTGTTGTATTTGTTCATGCTTATTTGTTCAGTAAGTCTATTCACAAGTTGTGGTGACGACGATGATGACGTGAAATATCCGGTTGACAGTGAACTTGCAGGTGCATATAAGGGAACAATGGATGTATATTATGTGGGTGTATCTACTCCTATTACTTCTGATATGGTTCAGAAAGTTTATATTTCAAAGGCTTCGGATACTGCTGTTAAGCTGGAATTGAAGAACTTTACTATTACCGTTGCGGGTTCCGAACTTCTCATTGGTGATATTACTGTCGATAATTGTGCTTTGACAAAAAGCGGTGACACTTATAAGTTTGCTGGTAATCAAACATTGAGTCTTGTTGTGGGTTCATGCAATACATCCGTTTCGGGTACAGTTGGTAAGAATGCTGTTGAAATGGTAATTGATGTAGATGTAGAAGGCGGAATGAAGGTGAAGGTTAACTATAAAGGAACTAAACTGTCAGGAAGTGAAAACTCAGAGGCAAAAATAACAGGTTTTACTATCGACAATGAGGTTGTGACAGTAGCACCGATTATCGACGAAGAAAAGAGTGTTATTACATTTAAGGTAAATGACGAAGCTACTGCTGATGATTTGAAGGCATTGGTGCCTGTTGTCACTGTATCAGAAAAGGCTACTGTAACTCCGGCAAGTGGTGTTCCGCAGGATTTCTCCGGTGGAAAAAGCGTTGTCTATACAGTGGTTTCAGAAGACGGGACCTCAAGAAAATATACAGTTTCTATCGAAGGTGTTCAGAATATCATGAGATATTCTTTGGATGAATGGTCAGAATTTGATGCAGGCAGCAGTTATGATAACTATTGGACTCCGGAACCTGCCGGATTCTTAGCTACTTCTAATGGTGGTGCTAAAATGCTGAATGGATCATCTTCAGCTGTCAAAGTTGGCTATCCTGTGATGAAAGAAACTGAAGGTTTCAATGGTGGAGCTGCCAAATTGGTAACATTGGATTCCAGAGGACATGCTTTAGGTAGTTTGGCACCTATTACTTCCGGTTCTTTATTTACAGGAGTATTCAGTCTTAATATGCTTGCGCCTTTAAAATCTACGAAGTTTGGTATTGCTTATGACAAGGAGCCTAAATTATTTAAAGGTGTATATAAATATAAAGCCGGAACTAATTATATCGATGGTTCTAAAAAACCGGTAGAGGAAGGTCTTGATGTCGTAGATGAGTGCTCTATTGCTGCGGTATTGTATGAGGCTAAAGATGCCAGTGGCAAAGATGTGACTCTCACGGGAGTAGACATCAATACTTCAGAATATCGTGTAGCAGAAGCTCGTTTGAAAGATGGTACGGACAAAGAAGCATGGACTGCTTTTGAACTTACTTTTGAATACTTCCCTGATAAAGTTTATGATAGTACTAAAGAGTATAAACTGGCTATCGTTTGTTCTTCAAGCAAGGAAGGTGATAAGTTTAGAGGAGCTGCTAATAGTACGTTGATCGTTGATGAACTGGAGGTCGTTGGCGAATAATGAAATAAGCTTCCTTTAAAATAGGATATAGTATAGAATATAGAATAGGCTGGACTCAATTATGGGTTCAGCCTATTTGATTTGTATACTTCAATCTGAATATTAAAACTTAGAAAGCCTCCAAAATATGAGAAAGAGCTTCTAGTATCTTAAAAATAGATCATAAAATACAAAGAATGGACCTTGTAGTAGTTAAAATAAAGATGTTACTTTGCATCCGATTTTGTGATAAAATGGAGTAATAACTAAATTAGAGAATTATGAAGAAAAATTTACTGTTTTTATTGATGCTCATTTGCTCAATGAGTTTATTTACAGCTTGTAATGATGATGATGATAATGGCAAGGGAGAGGAGACTCCATTAGCCCAGCAGATAGCAGGGACATATAGTGGTAATTTAGAAGTGTCTTTGGATGGAACTGATTTGGGAACTTCTAAACAGCATATATATGTTAAAGATGCTGGAAATGTTGTTTCAGTTGAATTAAAAGATTTTTCTATTCAGTTGGAAGCTGATAAAGACCCTTTTAATGTAGAAGATATCACATTCTCTAATGTACCTGTGGAGGATGTTGAAGGAATCGTTCAATTTAAGGAAACAAAGGTAACTATTAATCATGCAACTTTAGGTGAATTACAGGCTACATTGGTTGGTACAGAAGTATCGAATAAAATAGACCTGGATATTACTGTGTATGCATCCACATTGAAGAAGAATATAAAAGTTCTTTTTACTGGTGATAAGATTAACTCAGAACCAAAAGACTTTGCTGGTGAAATTGCATCTTGGTATAGTCGTGAAGATTTGAAACTAACTGGTATTGAAATTGATCCTGAATTGCTACAATCATCGGTAAAAGGTATTTCTATCGTTCGTGCAGGGTATAATAAGATTGGCATAGCATCGACAGTATTTTACTTTGTTGGTGATAAAGGAAAATATTTGGAAATAAAGTCAATGGATATACAAAAGACACAGAATGGTATTGAACTTTTAGAGGCTACAGCAGTAAGTAAATATGATAAAAAAGTCAATTTCGTAGTTTCAGGTGCTATAGTCGATAATCAGTTGACTTTAAATGTGACAATGTCTGATGGTACTGACAAAGCAGAATATGTATTTACCGGATCATATAAACGTACTGATGCTGCTATTGTAAAGATGACAATTAATAGTGATGTTGTTGTTTTGCAGCCAGAAATTAGTGAAGTAAGTAGTAACAAAGCTAAGATTGTTATTTATAAAAAGGCAGGTACAAGCGATGAACAATTATCGCTGGTTCCAGAGTTTGAGATTTCTTCAGGTGCTACTTTGTATTATAAAAATGAACCTTATGTTAAAGGTACAGCAATAGACTTTTCAAAAGAGCAAGAGTTTAAAGTGACAGCAGAAAGTGGACAGACGTCTGTTACATATACTGTAAATACTGCTGAACTGGTACAGGATTTCTCATTTGCTTCTAATTTTGATGGGAAATGGGAGCAGAAAACATCAATGGGAATATCATTTGATGAACCAGGAGCAGGATGGGCTACTTCTAATGAAGGGGTTGCTTATATAAAGGGGATGTTTCCAAATCTTTATGCTCCCGAGAAAACAAATGCAGTGGTTGTATCGGAAGATGGTAAGACAGGAAAAGCAGCTCGATTAGAATCATTAGATACGACAGGAATGGATGCTTGGATTACTTCTGTTCCTAAAGTCACTTCCGGTTCTGTATTTTCGGGAACGTTTGTTGTAGATCCAATTAATACTTTAAAAAGTACAAAATTTGGTTATCCTTGTTTCAAAAAGCCTGTTGCTTTCAAAGGCTCTTATAAGTTTACTGCTGGAGCAACATATTATACTTGTCCTGATCCTTCTAAGGCTCACATCTTTGAAAAAGATGATACGAAAAAAGATTTGCCTGCTATGAATGCTGTATTGTACGAGGTAAACAACTATGCTTTCGACTTCTTGGACGGTACAAATTTATTGACTTCTGATAAAATTGTTGCAATTGCTTCAGTAGATGGTAAAGAACAGGCTGAATATACTGACTTTAGTGTGGACTTTAAGTTTAGTAAGAGTTTTGACCCTGCTAAAAAATATAAACTTGCCATCGTTTGCTCTTCAAGTAAAGATGGAGACAAGTTTAGTGGTGCTCCGGGCAGTGTGCTTTATGTGGATGATTTAGAAGTTACTTTTTAATATATTAGATCTTTTCTCTTAGAATAAATAAGTTATTCTAGGAGAAAAGATTGCATAATATAAAGACTAAATCTTGTTAATATGAAAATAATGCAGTTACTTTACTGTACTTTTGGATATTGAAAAGGTTTTTATTTACTAAATGTTTGAAAATTATGAAGAAGAATTTATTGTATTTGTTTATACTGATTTGTTCAGTTAGTTTGTTTACTTCTTGTGGTGACGATGATGAAAACGATGATAACAAGGCAAATGTAGCTGGTACTTATGCTGGAAATCTAGGAGTTACTATCAACGGTCAAGGACCGATATCTTCGTCGCAGAATATTGAACTGACTAGTCCGACTGAAGGTAAGATTAATTTCTTATTGAAGAACTTTATTCTTCAGGCAAGTGCTAGTGGTGAAGCTGGTCAGGTTATGCCTATTGGAAATATTAAAATTACTGATATTGATTTAGTAGGCAGTAATGGTAACTATACGTTTACTAAAAAAGTAGATAAACTTAAAATTGAAGCTGGTGATCAGGCTGGCATTGATCAATGGATGGGACCTGGATTGTCAGAAGCAGGTATTCCTGTAACTTTGAAGGGTACAATAACAGGAAATGATATTAAGTTAGATATTGATATTCCTTTCTCTGTACTGAAAATAGTAGTTCAGTTCTCTGGTACTAAGAAGTAATTTCTGAATATGAGGTATATTTGTATAGTATCTATACAAGGTATATAAAAACGGGATTCTTTCATGAATCCCGTTTTCTTGTTTGTATAAAATGCTTGAAAACTGTGCGAGTAGTCTTATTTCCATAAATCCTCAATATTTGTAGGAGTGCCGCTACTATTCTTTGCTTCTTCGTCACCTTTTCGAATAATGTCTATCATAGCAGGAGATTGCATAATATATTCTAGAATTATATTCCTTCAAGGAAGAAATAACTACACTTGCATTCCCCGAATGATGAACGATAAATGTTCACTGTCTTTAATAACTTCATCAAGATAACTTGAGGTTATTTTCTTGGCTCAGAATAATTTGTAATTCTTCATTAAAACGCATATCCGAACCCTATATTCAGGTAAATAGGATACATAGCAAAAGAGATCGTATCAAAATCCTTCTTGAAGATATCATTCAGTCCCCATGTCAGATCAGCATATACATTTAAATGTTTGAATGCTCTCCATTCACCGCCTAATTGCATTCCCCATTGAAATTTGCGCAGATTATCGGAGAAATCGTATGTAGCAATACTTTCGCCTTCGAAGTTTACTCTTGATCCGGTTTCGTTCGGGCTACGCAAGTGCCCTTCGTATACATGGCCAGAGAAGTTACGTTCGATCAGATAGGAAACATATGGTCCTGCGGAAACTTTCCAACGACTGCTGATTTTATAATTAGCCAATACGGGAACAGTGAGGTATGAGTTTTTGACTTTCGTTTTTACTCCACCTGTCCACAGACCTTTTAGTTCACCACCGTTTGTATTGAAAATCTTCATACCGTAGTTTTTTACGGTAGCTTCTGTAGTCATATTTTTATTTTCCAGTCTTATGCCTACTGTCATTCCCCATTTCTTTTGTTCATCAAACCATTTGGTGGCATTTCCTTCAATCGAAATTGCCATACTGGGTGCATAACTGTCAATGCTTCGTATTTCTTTGGGCAGTGGGAGCGGTGCAGTACCACCAATGCTGAATCCTGCTTTTATGCTATATTCCCATCCATGCAAATAGGAGTATATGATGCCTTGGTTTCTTTCACTTTGTGCATTTGCCACCTGTGATAAGGATAGGATGAGGCAAGTGATGCAGAATATTTTATAGATTGTTTTCATTTTCATATGAGTTGATTAATTATTATTGCTGTTCTGAAGACGTCAATTTTACTTCATCAATATAAAGAGTACTTCCTACTGCTCCTTCAAATTTAGCTCCGTCTACACTAGAGGAGAATACAATAGCCAGTTTATATTTTCCCTCCAGCAGCTTGCCGGGATCGATTGTTTTTCCTTGCAATAATTCGAAATTAAGCGTGAAGGGTGCCCAAGAATCGACTTCAGGCCAATAGGTGCCTGCCGCTTTTCTTGCTAACATCACAATGTTAGGAGAAGTCAAAGCGTTAGAACCGTCAAGGAAACTGACGTTATCATCCGTTTCGTACAGCACTCCATAAATATCGCAATGGTCTTGTCTGTCTGATACTATTTCTCCACCGACGCTGAATTGTGTACCGGCTTTGTATTTATACCATCCTTCCAGTTTTTCCGGATAGTAGAAGAAAGGAAAACCAAAATGAGTGGAGCCCATTACGTCATTAAGTGCATTATTCTTGTCAAACGATCCAATAAATAAGTTGCCGGCTGCGAGATGCATTCCTACCATTGCTCCGAAACTTCCGGTGCTCTTTGTTTCCAGTTTCACGCATTTGCCACCACTGCTACTGGTATATCCTCCGCTTACTTGTACGGTAGGATATTCATTCGGATTTTTTGCCATTGCCGTCAGATTGTATCCGGGATTTCCACTTGCCCATTCCATACGGCGGATGACGTATTTTCCATCTGTTCCTTCATTGTTATCCTGTTCATAGAATACATGGAAAGGATTCTCCGAACTTAGTTTCTCGAAATGATATGTGTCGGGCATTTCAGTCTGCCAAAGTGTAATTTCATAAGTTGATTCAAAAGCTTTATCTTCCGAAGTAACTTTGAACTTTCTTGGATTTTCATTTTTAAAATTGTACAAAGCGCTAGCCGCATTATCACCGCTTTGTGGAGTGGTGGGGGCAATAGTCGCTCCTGCAGGAAGCTGGAAATTAATATTTACATTTGCCAGTTCAGCAGCTTTGGAAACGTATAATTGAATGGTAAAGTTCTCAGAATCAATAGTTGCTTGTTGCACATCATCACCTGTACAGGCATCAATGGCTGCTTCTGAGTTTAGCGCTTCATCCTGTATACAGGAAGATGCTGCACATGCAAGTATGAAACAGGCTATTAAAGTCTTAATTTTCATGCGGTTTAATCTTTTTAGTTACTAATTCAGTCTCTTTTTATAAAACTCGGGTGCAAAGTTAAGTTTCTTTTTGAAATCTAGCGCTCTGTTAGTGAGGGAATTCAATAAAATTAGAGCCTTTTATAAAAATAATGTGGGCTAAGGTTAGAAAAAGACCTTTCGCAGCAGGGCGTTCAATATCTTATTCATAGTGATTAAAACCGATGTTTTATTGTCATCTGTCAGCTTTTAGTAGGCAAACTATTATAAATAAGATAATTATCTCCTGACAATACCCCCTGATAATACGGCTGACAATAACAATTGTCCATTCTATTGTCAGCCGTATCATGCTGTTATTCCAGTTTGACTACTTGATAAAGAGTCCCTTTGTAAGTATGCTTGGAGGGTATACCGCATTTTTGCAGAAGTCTTCCAAAGTGATATACTTTGCTGGAAGACAGGGGTATGC
>ERZ780228.1818-NODE-1818-length-12105-cov-8.528714_pt1 | contig 12105 bp, 10 predicted proteins | sample MGYA00511015_ERZ780228 | MGnify/ENA primary metagenome ERZ780228 (study PRJEB29588, sample SAMEA2161897) | human gut metagenome | biome: human gut; feature: human-associated habitat; material: faeces | place: Denmark | collected 2008/2010 ...
GCTCGATCGCCATAGCGCCCAGCTGCCAAAGGGCAAGCCAGACGAGCACCGCCCAGGCGCGTATGGTTCGAGGGCGTCTCATGAAAACTCAGCGGCTGTAGTAGAAGGCATCATCGGGCAGGGCACCGCCCACAGATTTGGGGTTCTGCTCAAACAGGACGGAAAGATACCCGGAGAGGCTGTCCTTCATCTCCACACCCTCGATAAAGACAATATTGCACTCCGGCAGGGCCTTCTGTGCCACTTCTGCGGCGACGATCTCATACTGGCCTACGAGCTGTGCGGCTTCATCCACATTGGCGTTCACATACTCCACCGACGCCCGGTAGTGCTCCAGGAACGCGGAGACCGCTTCAGGGTGCTCCGCTACAAACTCCGTGCGGCCAACCACCACACCGGTGACCAGCGTGGAGGGGGCGTCGCTCTCCGCCTGGATCTCGTCCCACTCCTCGGTCAGATCCAGCGCCACACGGATATTTTCGCTCTTTGTCTGAGCGGTGGTGACGAAGGGCTGAGGCAGCATGGCGATGGTGGCTTCGCCCGCCTGGACCTTGCTCAGGGCCTCGGTGGCCTCGCTGCAATACTCGATGGTAACGTCGCTGTCGGGGTCAACGCCGTTCTCGGTCAGGACGTAGCGCAGAACGTACTCGGGGGTAGCGCCCTTGCCGGTGGTGACGATGGTCTGGCCCTTCAGATCCCCGACAGAGTTGACGGTCTCTCCGTTCTCGACGATGTAGAGCACGCCCAGCGTGTTGATGCAGGCAACTTCCACTGCACCGTTCGTCTTGTTGTAGAGTGTGGCGGCGAGGTTGGCGGGCACAGCGGCGGCGTCCAAGTCTCCCTTGACCAGCAGCGGCACGATTTCATCGGCAGCGCCGTACATCGTGAAGTTGTAGTTGGAGGCGACCTCGTCGCTCATCAGGTTGACGAGGCCCATCGTCGTGGGGCCTTTCAGGCCCGCGATGCGCAGGGCGGCCTCGGATGCGTCGGCGGTTTCTTCAGTAGCGGGGGCCTCGGTGACGGCGGGGGCTGCCTCGACGGCGGATTCAGCGGCAGATTCTGCGGCAGATTCGCTCACAGTCGCAGCCGCGCCGCAGCCTGCCAGAGAGGCGCACAAAGCAAACGCCGTTACAGCGGCGAAAATACGTTTCAGTTTCATAAAAATCTTATCCTCCTTGTTGCTTTTGCGGCCCTACTATACTATAATAAATGTGAATTGTCTGTTGCCCGTGCAACAGATACCCTTTTCAACCGTTTGCAAGGAGCTGTATGGACTACACACCCTACTACGAAACGATGCGCCGCACAAGCCTTTTGCGCGGCATGACGGACGCCGAGCTGGACACGCTGATGGCCTGCTTTGCGCCGCGGGTGCGCCGCTACGCCAAAGGCGAGCTGCTGCTGATGGCGGGCTACGAGACCCACGAAGTCGGCCTTGTGCTGGAAGGTGTTATCACGGCAAGCAAACCGCTGGCCGACGGTTCTACCGTCGTCATGGCCCGTATGGGGCCGGGCGGTGTCTTTGCCGACGTGCTGGCGGGCGGGCGCAGCCGCAGCCCCGTCAATGTCTCCGCCGCCGAGGCCTGTCTGGCACTGTATCTTCCCTGCGAGGCACTGCTGCGCCCCTGCGCCGCGCTGCACAGCGCACACCTGAAGCTGCTGCAGAACTGGCTGGAGACCATCAGCGACAAATATTTTGCGCTGGACCGCCGTTTGGAGCTGATTTGCTGCAGGAGCCTGCGCGGACGCATCTGCATGTGGCTGCTGGAACAGCGCGAGCGGTGCGGCGCGGATACGTTTTCCACCGCCATGACCCGCACTGAGCTGGCCGCGTTTTTGAACTGTGACCGCAGCGCGCTCTCCCGCGAGCTGAGCCGGATGCAGGAGGAAGGGCTGATCGAGCTGTTCCGCGGCAGCTTTAAGCTGCCCGACCCCGAGCGGCTGCACGCCGCCTGCCCGCAATTTTAACATATTGAGGTTATTTGTATGAACAACCGTACCGACCCGATTTTGTACATCGTCATCCCCTGCTACAATGAGCAGGAGGTGCTGCCCATCACAGCACCGATGTTTTTGCAGAAGCTCGCCGACCTGACCGCGGCGGGCAAGATCAGCCCGGAAAGCCGCGTGCTGTTTGTGAACGACGGCTCGAAGGACCGCACCTGGGAAATCATCAACGAATTGGCCGCCAGTGACGAGCATTACGTCGGCATCTGCCAGAGCCGCAACCGCGGCCACCAGAATGCCGTGCTGGCGGGCCTGATGGAGGCCAAAAGCCGCTGCGACATTACGATTTCCATCGACTGCGACGGGCAGGACGACATCAACGCGATGGACGCCATGGTGGACGCCTACCGCGACGGCTGCGACGTCGTGTACGGCGTGCGCAGCAAGCGCGAGACCGACACGTTTTTTAAACGCTTTACCGCGGAGAGCTTCTATAAAATCCTCAACGCCATGGGCGCGGAGGTCGTCTTTAACCACGCGGACTACCGCTTGATGAGCGCCCGCGTGCTGGAGGAGTTTGCCCGGTTCAGGGAGGTCAACCTGTTCCTGCGCGGCATGGTGCCGCTGGTCGGCTTCAAGTCCACCTGCGTGACCTATGAGCGGCATGAGCGCATAGCAGGCGAGAGCCACTATCCCCTGTCCAAAATGCTGGCACTGGCGTTTGACGGCATCACAAGCCTGTCCATCAAACCCATCCGATTCATCACAGGCTTCGGCGTGTTTGTGGCGCTCGTCAGCTTTATCGGCGTGCTGTGGGCCGTCATCGAGGCCGCGCTCGGCCTGACCGTGTCCGGTTGGGCGTCGATGACGAGCATCATCTGCTTTGTGTCGGGCGTGCAGCTGATTTGTCTGGGCGTTATCGGGGAGTACATCGGCAAAATTTATCTGGAATCCAAGCACCGCCCGCGGTATATTATCAGCGATGCAACGCCAAACTTCGGTGAGATCAAGGAGGATGCGCAATGAGCCGACAGGTATGGAAGGGGTCTACCCTGCTGAACCCGGAGCCGCCCGTACTGGTCAGCTGCGGGGCTCCGGAGAAGCCGAACCTTATCACGGTGGGCTGGACCGGCACGATCTGCACCCAGCCGCCGATGCTGTCCATCAGCGTACGGCCCGAGCGGTACAGCCACCATCTAATTAAGGAAAGCGGCGAGTTCGTCGTGAACCTGCCCACCGAGAGCCTTGTCCGCGCCATCGACTGGTGCGGTGTCAAGAGCGGGCGCGACGTGGACAAGTTTTCCGCCATGCACCTGACCGCTGTCCCTGCGGCCAAGGTCGGCACGGTGTTGGTGGAGGAAAGCCCCGTAAATCTGGAGTGCAAGGTCACGCAGGTCATTCCGCTGGGTTCGCATGATTTGTTTCTGGCCGAGTGCGTCGCCGTGGATGTGGACGAGCGGCTGCTGGACGAGAGCGGCAAGCTGTGCCTGAACAAGGCGAAGCTGATCGTCTACAGCCACGGGGATTATCTGGCGCTGGGAAGAAAGCTGGGCAGCTTTGGGTACAGCGTGCGGAAGAAGAAAAAGGTGATCAAAAAATAATAGGGGCAAATTCCATATCCTCCTCTCGGCTAGAAGGAAGCCGCGCTGTAAATGCAAGGTTGCGGGCCGCACATGTGCGGCCCCTACAGCTCTGCTAAAGCACAAATAAAAACACCGTTCACAGAGATTTTTCTCCGTGAACGGTGTTTCTTTTTTTACAGTATCCCCTTACTCTTGAGGATGCCGACCAGCACAACGATGACCAGTGCGGCAACACAGACGCCGATAAAGACATCAATGTATTTCAGCGGCACTTTGCGGAATTTCTCATAGAAATTCTCAAAGGCGTTCAGTTGGCTGCGGTCCGGGCGGGAATCGGACTTTTGCGTTTCAGAGGTGGTTTTTTCTTCTTCCATATTACTTCTTGGCCAGGTACTTGCGCAGGTCAAGGGCAACGGCGATGACGATGACAAGGCCCTGTGCAATGTAGGTGTAAGCGGGGTCGACGCCGAGGAACTGCAGGCAAATCTTCAGGACTTCAAAGACCAGAACGCCGACCAGAACGCCGGAGACCTTGCCGACGCCGCCGTTGGTGGAAACGCCGCCGATGGTGCAGGCTGCGATAGCTTCCAGCTCATAGCCGTTGCCGGTGTTGGTGGAAGCGCCGCCGGCCTTTGCGCCGACGAGGAAGCCGCCGAGAGCATACATGCAGGAGGCCAGGATGTAGATGCGGATCAGGGACGCGGTGACGTTGACACCGGCAACCTGAGCGGCGTTCTCGTTGCCGCCGATGGCGTACATGTACTTGCCGTGACGGGTCTTATTGTACAGGAACCAGAAGAAGATGCCGACGATCAGCGCAAAGATGGCCAGGAACGGGATGGGGCCCAGCGTGCCGCTGGCAACGGTCAGGTAGCTCTGCTTGTAACCGCCCATGGGCTGGTTGTTGGTGATGACGGAGCACAGGCCGTAAACGATGGTCTGCATGCCCAGCGTAGCGATGAAAGGAGGAACCTTCAGGAATGCGATAATGCAGCCGTTGATGGCACCGAAGCAGGCCATGATCGCCATGACGATCAGCAGGGCCACGGGCCACGGAATATCGGGCAGCCAGGGCAGCATGCGGGCAGAGTAGTCAACGCTCTGCAGCAGCATGGCGGAGAAGCAGGCGGCCAGGCCGACCTGGCGGCCGGCGGACAGGTCAGTGCCCTTGGTAATCAGGCATCCCGAAACGCCGCAGGCGATGATGAAACGCGGGGCGACGTTCAGCAGCAGGTTTTTGCCGTTTGTCTCGGTAAAGAAGTTCTGGGTCGTGCAGCCGACGAAGAGGGCCAGCAAAATGATCAGAATAATGATCGCGTTATTGGACAGGAATTTTTTAAAGTCGAATTTTTTTTCCATTTTCGGATCTCCTCCTTATTCAAACTGGGTAGCCAGCGTCATGATGTTCTCCTGATTCGCCTTATCACCGTCGATAAAGCCGGTGCAGCGGCCATCGCACATGACCATGATGCGGTCAGACATGCCGATCAGCTCGCTCATTTCGGAGGAGATCATGATGATGCTCTTGCCCTGTTTGGCCATCTCGGCGATGATGCAGTAAATTTCATACTTTGCACCGACGTCGATACCGCGGGTCGGCTCGTCCATGATGAAAACATCGGGGTCGTTGGCCAGCCAGCGGGCAATCAGCACCTTCTGCTGGTTACCGCCGGACAGCGATTGAATCTGCGTTTTGGAGGACGGCGTCTTGATGGACAGCTTGGCGACATTATCCTGCACGAGCTTTTCGATTTTGTTGTCGTCCAGCATGATGCCGCCGATCAGATACTTGTTCAGCGATGCAATGGAGACGTTATCCGCAATGGAAAGCACACCCAGAATACCGGTGGCGCGGCGGTCCTCGGTCAGCATGGCGATGCCGTTTTTGATGGCGTCCTGCGGCTGGTTGATTGTCAGTTCCTTGCCCTTATAGGTGATGGTGCCCGACGTGTGGCAGCGCAGACCGAACAGACCCTCCATCAGCTCGGTGCGCTGGGCACCGACCAGACCCGCAACGCCGAGGATCTCGCCCTTGCGGACGTTGAAGTTGACGTGACGGAAGCTCTTGGGGTTGATGGACGTGAAGTCCTTGACCTCAAACACGACCTCACCGGGCGTATTCGAGCGCGGCGGGTAGAGGTTCGACAGCTCACGTCCGACCATCTTGGTGATGATCATATCGGTGGTCAGTTCCTTGGCCTCCCAGGTGCCGATGTACTGGCCGTCGCGCATGATCGTGACTTCGTCGCTGATGCGAAGAATTTCGTCCATCTTGTGGCTGATGTAGACGATGGAGACGCCCTTGGCGCGCAGCTCGTTCACGATGGTGAACAGTGCCTCGACCTCAGCTGCCGTCAGCGAGGAGGTCGGCTCGTCGAGGATCAGCACCTTGCAGTCTGCGGAGACCGCCTTGGCGATCTCAACCAGCTGCATCTGGGAAACGCTCAAGGTTCCGAGCTTTGCGTGCGGATCATAATTCAGATGGACTTCCTTCAGGACCTTGGCCGCATCCTCATACATTTTGTCATGGTCGATAACGGTGACGGGTCCGTATTTCTTGGTGGGATAGCGCCCAACGTAGATATTCTCGCCTATGGAGCGTTCCGGGATGGGCTGCAGTTCCTGATGCACCATCGCAATGCCGCGGTTCAGTGCATCCAGAGGTCCCTTGATCTGGACCTCCTGTCCCTCATAAATGACCTTGCCTTCGTCCATGTGGTAGATACCAAACATGCACTTCATCAAGGTAGACTTGCCCGCGCCGTTCTCTCCCATCAGCGCATGGACGGTGCCGGGTTTCAATTTCAGCTGTGCGTGATTCAGTGCCTTGACGCCGGGGAACGTCTTGACGACATCACACATCTCCAAGCGGTACTCTGACAATTCGCTGGCCCCCTTTAATCTTTTGTAACCTTTTCACGAAAAAAGGGTGCGTGCGCCTGCGCACACGCACCCCGATTGTTCTGGTTTAAGCTGTGGCTTTTGTCAAATTACTGGAAGTCCTTGACGTTGTCAGGGGTAACCTTGACGTAGTCAACGTAGACGCTCTGGTGGTTAGCCTCGAAGGTCTTGCCGCCCAGCAGCTCCTCCATGGAAGCAACAGCCTGCGTAGCCTGGCCCTTAGCGTCGTTCAGAACAGTGCCAGTCATGTTGCCGTTGGCAACTTCGTTCTTGGCAGCGTCCAGAGCATCGACACCGACGAGGTAGATGTCCTTGTTGACGGTACGGCCGGCAGCCTGAATAGCCTGCAGAGCGCCGATAGCCATATCATCGTTGTTGCAGAAGACAACCTCGATCTGATCGCCGTACTTGGCAAGGTCGTTCTGGCAGATTTCCTGGCCCTTGTTACGATCCCAGTCACCGCGCTGCAGGTCAAGCTGCTCAACCTCAACGCCGGCATCGGTCAGAGCCTTGACGGAGTACTCGGTACGCAGCTGAGCATCGATATTCTCGGGGTCGCCCTGAATCATGATGTAGGAAACCTTGCCGTCGCCGTTGATGTCGCCCTTGTTCTCGGTGTCGAGGATCAGCTCGCCCTGGAAGGTGCCGGACTGAGCAGCGTCGCAGCCGACGTAGACCAGCTTGTCATAAGCGGACATCTGATCGGCGGTGGGCTCACGGTTGATGAGAACGGTGGGAACATCGGCACCCTTGACGGTGGAGATGATCTGGTCGGCAGCGGAGGTCATAACGGGGTTGATGATCAGTGCGTCAACGCCCTGCGTGATGAAGGTGTTGATCTGCTCGTTCTGCTTGGCCTGGTCGTTGTTGCCGTCGACGATGGTAACCTCGTAGCCCTTGCCCTCGAGGATCTCCTGCAGCGCATTACGGTACGTGGTCATGAAGGCATCGTCGAACTTGTAAATGCAGACGCCGACCTTACCGCCCTGAGTGGCCTCGGTAACGCTCTCGGCTGCGGACTCAGCAGCAGACTCTGCAGCAGAGGTGGACTCTGCGGGAGCCGTGGACTCCGAAGCAGCGGTGGAAGTGGAGGCAGAACCGCCGCAGGCGGCGAGAGAGACGGCCATGCAACCTGCAAGGGCCAGAGCAGCAAACTTTTTCATAATGAGTTTCTCCTTCTTTTTTAGATATGCAGTAGATTTTCGGGCGGGTCGCTTGTAGAGGAGCGAACCCTGTTGACAGTTATTATAATACTCGGGGACGGGTGAAAAAACAAGGTGAAATTTCACCGACCATGGGGTGGAAATTTTCACCGTTTAGGGCAGTTTCGCCAGTCGAAAGCGTTTGTTTTTGTGCAGAATGCGCAGCAAAAGTAACAAAAGGGTGTTTGTTGTTTTCATTTTGTAAGATTTTTGCGGGTGATGGAAAAATAAAAAAGCCCCTTCTCCGGCGTGGGAGAAGGGCTTTGGCGGTAGGCTCGTAGGGGCCGGGCTTCGGGGGTCATCCAAACGGGAACAGGGCCTTTTGCTTATCCATGGCAAACATATTTTCCCGGGTGATGGTGCGGGTGGCGGTGATGTTCGATTTTTCGACGCTGCTCCCCTGCCCGGCCAGCAGCTTATAGGCGCTTTCGACGCCGAAATAGCCCATGCCGTAGGTGTTCTGCACGATCAGCGCGTCCACCGTACCGGTCTGCAGGGCATCAATCGTCTCGATGTTCGAGTCGAACGCCGCGAGCCAGAGGTCGTCGGCGCGCTGCATCTGCTGGACAGCCTGCGCCGCGCCGACGGCAGTCGTCTCGTTGAGGGCGATCAGCACGTTGATCTCCGGGTGGGTGCGCAGCATGGCCAGCGTGTCCGCGCGGGCACTGGCGGCGTTGGGGTGTGTTGACACGGCGGCAGTGATCTTGGCGCGTCCGCTTTCCGCAAAAGCATCGCGCGCACCCTGCTCCCGGTCCCGCCCGTTGGCACCGTTGACCTCATAGTTGATAAGCCCGACGCAGAGCGCCCCTTCCATGCCGTCCAGTACGCTCTGGGCCACCATCCGGCCTGCGCCGTAGTTGTCCGCGCCGATGTAGGCCGCAACGTTGTCAGAGTTCACCGCGGAATCCACGCTGATGACCGTCACGCCCGCCGCGGCGGCGGCATCAATGGCGGCGGCGTTGGCCTCATAATCAATGGCGGAGAAAACGATGGCCTGTGCGCCGTCCTCAACGGCATCGGCAATCAGCTGGTTCTGCGCCGCATAGTCCTCCTCATCGTCGGGGGCCGTTATGGTCAATTGCAGGTTATATTCCGTGGCGGCGGCCTCTGCCCCGGTAAAGACGGCGTCCCAGAACTCGGAATCCCGATTGTTTTTGGCTATGAGCGCGACCCTGTAGCGGGTCGTTGTGCTGTCCACGGGCTGCATGGCACAGCCTGCCAGCAGCACGGCCAGGGCCGCGGGCAGCAGACGTTTAATGGTTTTTGTCATAGTCGCCCTCCCTGTCCTCCGGCACGCGCGGGGTGCGGATCGTCACCGTAGTGCCCTCGTAGGGGGCGCTTTCAATGGAGATACCGTAGTCCGCGCCAAAGTAGATGCGCAGACGGTCATTGACATTCTTGACGCCGATGCCGGTGCGGTCACTCGGCTCATTCTGCAAGAGGGCCGCGACCTGCTCCGGCTCCATGCCGATGCCGTCGTCCGCGACGATGAGCAGAATATCATCCCCGTCGGGCTTTACGGTGATTTCAATGTGGCCGGAATCAACCATCAGATCCAGCCCGTGAACAATGGCGTTCTCGATGATGGGCTGCAGCGTGATCTTGTTGCACAGGCAGTGCAGGCAGCTCTCGTCCACCGTAAAGTGGTAGGTAAACTGGTTTTTGTAGCGGTATTTTTGAATTTGCAGATACGCCTCGGCGTGCTGCAGTTCCTTTTCGATTGGGATCAGCTCATGCCCGCGGCTGATGCTGATGCGGAACAGCCGCGCCAGTGCATGGACCATCTGGACAGCATCGGCGTTTTTGCCGCGCTCACACATCCAGGCGATGGAATCCAGCGTATTGTAGAGAAAATGCGGGTTGATCTGCGCCTGCAGCGCCTTGAGCTCTGTCTTGCGCAGGACAATTTCCTCCTCGCGGACGGTGGTCATAAGCTGCTGGATGCGGCCTACCATGTGGCCGAAGGAGTCCGAGAGGTTCTGCACCTCCCGCGTGCCGCGCACAGCCTGAAAGGCGAAGTGGTCGGCGTCCTGTTCAAACTGCTCCATGGCTGTTTCGAGCTGCTGCAACGGGCGGGACAGCAGACGGGACAGCACCCAGCCCGCCGCCAGCGCGGCCAGAAAAACAAGCCCCGCCGTGATAACCGTGATGCGCACCATCTGTCGGAAGCTCTCATTGACGGTTTCGTCAATGTAGCTAACGCCGACGACGCGCCATGTGCTGCCCGGCACACGCTGTACGCTGTAGATGACCGTGTCCTCCACGTAGGTGCCGTCGCCGAGGCAGGCCAGACGCCCGGCCTCCTCCTTCTTTAACCCGGCATACAAAAGCTGCTGCTGCGGGTGGTAGACCATGTTGCCGCGCTCATCCATCAGGTAACAGTAGCCGTGCTGACCGATGCTGACGTTGTTGATCGTTGCGGCCAGCTCCTTGAAGCTCAAATCTACCGCAAGCCAACGGCTGCTGCCGCCGTCCCCCGGCACAGCGCGGATGACCGAGACGACCCACGGGTAGTAGCTGTCAAAGATCGACTCTACATGCGGCGTGCTGATGTAGCCATGTCCCAGGCGCCGGGCCGTGGTCAGGTCAAAGGAGAGGTTGCGCAGTATGTCAGATTTCGGCGTGCGGCCCGCCTGGGCCCAGCAGTCCAACAGACTGCCGCTTTCGTCGTAAGTCGTGATGGCCGCGACCTCGGGCCGGGCTGTCAGAAAGGCATTCAGAAATGCGTCCCGCATCGCAGGTTCACTGTCAAGCTGTTCCAGCACGATGCCGACGGCGCTGTCCATCGTGTTGACGTAGTTATCCACCGCGCCTGCGACCTGGCTGACGACCTGGGCACTGTTCGTGCGTGCGCCCTCCACAACAGCACTGCGGTAGCTGCGCAGAAACAGCGTGGTGCAGAGGATCAGCGCCGCCACGGCCACGCCGGAGATCAGCGCTGCCGCCAGGACTACGGTGCGGGGCGGGCGCTTCACGGCCGGGCCTCCCCCGCGGCGCGGGCGCGGCGCAGCGCCACAGGCGACGTACCGCTGTACTTTTTAAAGCAATAGCTGAAATAATGCTGATCGGTGTAGCCGCAGCGCCGGGCGATCTCCTGAATTTGCAGGTCGGTGGTCAGCAGCAGGGTCTGGGCAGTCTCCATGCGGCGGCGCACCAGAATGTTGATGAAGGTCTCCCCCTCCGATTTTTTGATACAGGCGCTCAGATGGTTGGGGCTGACGTCCAGCATGGCGGAGAGCGATGCAAGGGACAGATCCTCGTCCATGTAGTGCTGCTCAATGATCTCCAGTGCGCGTTCGCACAGGCTGCCGGTCTTGCGGACGTCCGCCGTAAAGCTGACGCCGCCCTCGCCCTCCGCCGCCGCGCGCAGGGCCTCGATTGCCTGTTTGTAGGCATCGTTCAGGTCGCTGAATCGGGCAAATTCACGGCTGACGCCGACGCTGGCACTGCGTCCCAGGGCACGGTCCGCCAGCTGGCAGATCTCATCGGCCAGAATGTGCAGGTATTCTTCAAAGTCAGAGGGGTTGCCCAACAGCAAAGCCACGGCACGCCCGCAGCCATAAAATACGAAATGCCGCAGATATTTGTTGGCGCTCTGCTCCACCAGCTGGGTAAGCCCGGCCTCATAGTCCACCGGGCCGTCCAGCGCCGCGGCCATCACCACCAGCGTGCTGCGGTCATCGGTGCCGCGCAGCAGACCGCAGTCTACCGCTGCCTGGCGCAGGCGCGTCTCCAGATTCTCGGGGGCATTTTCATAACGGGCCAGTACCAGCGGAATGATGAGCGCTGCGCGATCCGCATGGGCCGAGTCAGCCCGGCGCAGCCCGGCATAGCGGGCGTCGATCTTCTCGTGGATGGCCTTCAGCTCGGCGGCCAGGCCGTCCATCGTCAGCGGCTTGAGCATGTAGCTGATGATGTTGTACTGGATGGCCTGCTTGGCATACTCGAAATCGTCGAAGCCGCTCAAAAAGGCAATGTGCATCGCAGGGCGGATCTCGCGCACCTGCCGCGCCAGCTCAATGCCCGAGATGAACGGCATACGGATGTCGGTCAGCAGCAGGTCCGGCTCAAGCCGCTCGACAAGCTCGAGCGCGTCCAGCCCGTTGCTGGCATTGCCCACAAGGTGGAAGCCGAGCGCCTCCCAGGGGATCATTGTGCAGACGGCCTCGCGCAGCTCGTCCTCATCGTCAGCCACGACGACGGTGTAGATGTTTTTGTCAGCCATACGTCCTTTTCCTTTTTAGGGTGCGCCGTCACAGCCAGAACTGGACCAGGCGGCTCACATTTTCATACAGGGCAGGGTTCTGCCCCATCAGCTGCGGCTCCGCCGCAAAATAAACACAGAAATTGTAGCAGACGCCCGCCAGTACGGCCAGCGGCAGCGCCGTGCGCAGAGCTTTGGTCAGCGCGGGGATGGGGCGGGCCTGCAGGACACTTTCCGCAAAGAGCCACGCCAGCGCCGCCGCCAGCAG